>Ga0315336_1007307_pt1 | contig 10678 bp, 9 predicted proteins | sample ASW5metaG_FD_204512 | JGI IMG/M metagenome (GOLD analysis project Ga0315336, IMG submission 204512) | Ammonia-oxidizing marine archaeal communities from Monterey Bay, California, United States - ASW #5 | ecosystem: Environmental > Aquatic > Marine > Intertidal zone | place: USA: California... | reverse complement strand
TTAAGGTCGTGAGATTATGTCTTCCCTAAAAAAGCCGCGGGGGTCAAGGCCGACGCGAAAAAAGGGCCGCCAGAAGACGGCCCAATTTGCGACCAATTTTGGTCTACTCAGCGGCTTGGGCACCCTCCGGGTGTTCTGAGAAATAACGTTTTGCCGATTCTTCCAATTCAGCGAGCCCACTTGCTGCATTTTGCCGGGCGGCGATGGCTTGCTCGGCTGGTGTCGCGTGGTTTTCGTCCCAGTCCAGCAACTTGGGTATCATCAGTTTGTTCCACAGTGCAGGAATGTAGCAGCACAAGGAGGTACCCAAATAACTGGTTGGCGTTGTCGGCATATTGGGGTAGGCCCGCAACTCTTGATAGGGCACGGTGCCGTCCGCATGATGATGCGAATGGCGGGGGAGATTGAACAATGCGATCGCACTAATACGCGAATTGGAATTCCAAGAATGGGCCGGGCGAACCGGTTTGCCTGGCTCGCGCACTAAACCGTAGTGGGCCATGTAATTGAATGTCTCGAGGGTCAATTTGCTCCAAACGCAAGCCAATAAATACCAGCCAATAGCAAACAGGCCGCCCGCCAAATAAACAAGCGTTAGCATGAAGATGGAGCGTAAATTTGCTCGAAGTAAATGGTTGCGCCAGTTAAAGACTGACTTGCCCATTTTTTCGAGGCGCGACTTTTCGACTCCCCAGCCATGAACCCATTGCTGCCATGTGCGTAGGGTTGTGAATACGTAAAAATTTTCTCCGCGGATACCGGTTGAAGGGTCTTCAGGTGTTGCGATGGTGTGGTGGTGACCATAAACATGCTCGGTCACGAAATTCATCCCACATGACAGGCCGAATAGCCAACGGCCCGTAAACATGGCCTTTGGGTCCCATGTGCGGCCGATCAGTTCGTGGCCGACAATTACTCCCTGCATGGCGAGATTGAGGCCGATGCCCAAGCTCGCACCGTAATAGTCGAGCAAGGTGTTGGTTTCACGCGCGGCCAGCGCGTCATAACCTGTAATCGAGTGCACCAAGGAGCCAAATCCCAACAGGTCCACTTCGCTGACCGCCCAAATGTAGACGAACAATCCCAGCGCGAGCACAGGAAGAACAAGGTGCAGCATAATGTCATTAATAGCGGGGTGATGGTATTCCGGCTCGCTCAGATCGTCGCCCGAGATCAAATCGCCGCCAACCCATCCGACAATGGCGACGGCAATGCCCAGCCACATCCAGTGGCCACCCAACACAAAACCGGCGGCAGTAATTGCGATCAGCACATAACTGGCTGAAAACCTTAAGTACTTGTACATACGACCAGTCCCCCTGGATGTTCGCCTCCTGTACTAGAGCGCTCCCAGCCCTAGACAGTCGAAAGTTTACGCCCGACAATTAGGCCTGTCAAAAAACAGGCCAAGCCTCAGCTGTACGACCTAATTGGACCGATCGCGACTTCGGTAATTGCCGCCACGGGCACGTTCCAGGACATGGTCAAGGAGGGGGTGGCGCACTGGATCGCAGCTGTCGTCCCTCTCCAGATTGCGCTCGGCCACATAGGTCGTAGACGATGTATCGTGAACCAGTACGTGATACCAGGGCTTGTCTCTGGGCGACCGGGTTTTCGAATTCTGCGCGTACCATGCGTCCGATCCGGCAAAGACAGGATCGACGTCGAAGATCACACCGCGATAGCCGAACAATTTGTGATGAACAATTTGCCCAATCGAAAATTCGGCGGCGAGCGCTTGCGGCTTCTCATCCTTCATGTCGAGAAGAATAGTACATGGACCGCCGTCACAAATCAGAGATTCTTATGGCTGCCGTCACAGTTGGGTTTATTGCCGCTCATTTTGCACCCGCAAAAATAGACTGTGGTACTTTCTGCGGCATCAAACTTCTGAGGTGTGAAGTCAGTGGATTTATGGGCGCCATCGCAAAAAGGCTGGTTTTGGCTTTGTCCGCAAGCGCACCAGAAATAGCTTTTGCCTTCTTCAACATCGACTGCGTACGGCGCTTTTTGAGCAATAACTGGATCTGACATGTGATGCCTCCTCTCATTCGGGCTGGTCGCTTTAAACTATAAGATCGTGTACGCGCGCAGATAATTCCTGTTACAGAACAGAACTGTTGAAGTTTGCGCGACAATCGGTCCGTTGCCAAGGTGCTACAATTGGTGTTTCTTCAGTCGGACTTTCTGACATCATTTTTATCGGCATTTGAAGCTAGGGGATATGAATGTTTTATGAGACCAAAAACCATCATGGGTTACCCCACGATCCGTTCAAAAGCTGTCTGGTGCCGCGACTAATAGGGTGGATTTCGACATTAAGCTCGGACGGGGTTGTGAACCTCGCACCCTACAGCTTCTTTCAGGGTATCGCGACCGACCCACCCATGGTGATGTTCGTTTCCATGGGTGATCAACCCACAGGCCCTAAGGACACAGTCACAAATATCGAAGCCACCGGCGAGTTTGTCTGCAATATGGCGACTTGGGATCTGCGCGACCAAATGAACATCAGTTGCGCCGCCGTTCCCGCAGACGTGGACGAAATGGAGATTGCCGGCCTTGAGAAAGAACCGTCGGTATTGGTAAAGCCACCGCGGGTTAAGGCATCGCCCATACATATGGAATGCACCCATTACCAAACTATCCAATTGCCCAGTAACAACCCCAAGTACAAGCAAACCATGGTTTTGGGTTATGTGAAGGGTGTGCATATCAAGGATGAGGTTCTGACGGACGGGATTGTCGACATTACCAAGGTACGGCCGATTGCCCGCATGGGATACATGGACTATGCGGTCGTGAACGACGTGTTCACCATGTTCCGACCATCCGCCGAAGACGTGATGGCGGTTGAAGAGGCTGAATAGCCGGGTGTGGCCTTGTAAAGTGTTATGTTAGATTGTGAAAGCCGGTGAACGGGCCGGCTTTTATACTTCGATGCAAGTTCCATGCGCCTGTCTAACCTTTTGATTTTTGTCGTGTCAGTGTCGCTGGTTTTTGCTGGCGCCGAATTGCTTTTGCGTAAACTCGACATTTCCTACCCTGAGTTCAATCAGCTGGACGCCAAATATGGTTGGGCGCCGCGACCCGGGGTTGAGGGCTGGTATGCCTTCGAGGGCCGCACCCATTTCGCCATCAACAAAGATGGTTTCCGGGACGTGGATCATACGGTTGGTGCCAGGCCAGGTGTGTTTCGGATAGCGGTGTTGGGCGACTCGTTTACTGAAGGCCGCGAAGTACCGCTGGATCAAACATTTTGGAAGGTGGCTGAAACCGAATTGGCGGCCTGCGTGCCCGCGGGCAACGAGCAAATTGAAGTGCTCGGCTTTGGTGTTAATGGCTATGGTGCGGCCCAGCAGCTGATGATTTTGCGGGACAAGGTCTGGAAATATGAACCGGATGTGATTGTGCTCGCGTTTTTTACCGGCAACGATGTGGTCAACAACGAGCCTGTCCTAGATGAGCACCCGGATCGGGTTTACTACCGCCTCCAAAACAACACGCTGGTTTTAGACAACAGCCGCCAGCGATCAGCGGAATTTGCTGATCGGAAGAATGCCAGTGACCGAAAGCACGAGATTTACAATTCGCTGCGCAGTATTCAGGTTTTGCGACAGGGGTATCGCAGCATCAGGTCGGCGTTTAAGTATCGGAATACTTCGCTGATTGAGCAATTAAACACAGGTCTTCAATCAGAATTATACAAACCACCAACGGGCGCCTGGACGCGCGCCTGGGAAGTAACCGAGGCGCTGGTCCGTCAGATTGCTCTGGAGGCAGAGGAGGGTGGTGCTGATTTCTGGATCGCGACGCTTAGCAATCCCATTCAAGTGTACCCGGACGAGAGTGTGAGGCAGGCATTCGCTCAAGAACTGGGTGTTCCAGATTTGCTTTATCCAGACCGTCGCATCGCTGAGCTAGCTAAAAATGAAAGTTTGAAAGTGATCACTCTGGTCGACTCCCTAGGTGCAATGGCAAAAACTCTGGGAAAGGGCCTTCATGGATCGTCAAAGTTTGCCGGCGGTCATTGGAACGCTCTTGGTCACCGGGCGGCGGGTAAAGCCATGGCCCGAGAGATGTGCGCCACTTTTAAATAATTAGAAATCAAAGACTTTTTAGGTGAGCAGGAAAAGTCTCGCCGCCAAAGGCATGGGCGCGTATAAATACCGCACTTTTTCACAGGCGGGGCATACCTGAAGGGGAATTAGATCATGATCGGACTGACCGGATTTGGCGCTTATATTCCGCGCCTTCGGCTCCAGCGAAAGGTAATGGCCGAAGCCAATGCCTGGATGAATCCTGCCTTGATGGGCCTCGCCAAAGGCGAGCGCGCAATGTGCAACTGGGACGAAGACAGCCTTACTTTGGCCGTAGAAGCCGCGCGGGATTGTTTAACCGGCGTAGACCGCGACCAAGTTGAACACGTGGTGTATGCATCAACAACCATGCCGTTTGAAGACCGGCAGAACTCGGGCGTTATCTCGCTTGCGCTCAATCTACGGCGAAACGTTTCGGCAATGGATGTGACGTCGTCCCAGCGTGCGGGTACGACGGCCTTATTGTCGGCCCTTGATTATGCAAAGAGCCGGAGCAATGGAAAAGCGTGCGGCCCGGTACTGTGTACGTCAGCCGACAATCGCAAAACACTTGCTGCCAGTCCCCAGGAAATGATGTTCGGGTGTGCGGGTGCAGCCGTGACCGTTGGTGTTGAAAATATCATTGCCGAATTCAAAGGCAGTTACACAGTCACAGATGATTTCGTCGACCACTTCCGCGGCGAGGGCAAAAATGTCGATTACAATTGGGAAGAGCGCTGGATCAAGGAAGAAGGGTATAACAAGATAATCCCTGCGGCCTTGGCGGGGTTGTTTGAGGAAACCGGAATTTCGGGCGGTGATGTGGATCATCTGATTGTACCGCTGGTTACGCGCAAAGTTCCCGAAACCATCGCGAAGATTTCAGGCGTGGAAGCCGAGAAGGTTCGGGACACATTGTCAGCTAATGTGGGTGACACCGGTGTCGCGCATCCGCTGTTGATGCTCGTAGCTGCGTTGGAAGACGCGAAACCCGGCGACAAGATCGTGGTTTGCGGTTTTGGGCAAGGATGTGATGCGTTGCTGTTCGAGGCAACCGACTTACTCTCGAGCCTTACTGCGCGCGATGGTGTGTCTGGCGCCGTTGCCCGGCGCATGGAAGAAACCAATTACATGAAGTACCTCACTTTCAACGGGTTGCTTGATGTGGAAAAGGGCATTCGGGCCGAGAAAGACCGACGTACACCGCTCAGCAGCCTTTATCGTCACCGTGACATGATATTGGGCATGGTTGGCGGCCAGTGCCGGAAGTGCGGTACGGCCCAGTTCCCGAAAGCAAGAATATGCGTCAATCCGAACTGTCACGAAGTGGACAGTCAGGATGATTTGCCGTTTGCCGACCGATCTTGCAAGATCGTGTCCTGGGCGGCGGACCGGCTCGCTTACTCGATCGATCCACCCGCCTATTATGGTATGATAGAATTTGACGAAGGTGGCCGGGTAAACACCGACTTTACCGATTGTATCGGCGAAAATGTCGAAGTTGGCCAATCGATCAAAATGATGTTCCGAGTGAGGGATGTTGACGAGGAACGCGGCTTTAAAAAGTATTTCTGGAAAGCAACGCCAGTAACCTAGGCATAGACAAACGCCGGATTGGCGCTAATTAGGAGATTGAAAAATGGCAACTGGAATTAAGGATAAAGTCGCGATCCTAGGCATGGGCTGCTCGAAGTTTGGTGAGCGCTGGGACATGGACGCGGAAGATCTGATGGTCGAAGCCTTCCAGGAATGCATCGAAGATGCTGGCATTGAAACCAGTGATATTCAGGCGGCCTGGTCGGCCACTTGCATGGATGAAGTTAGTACCGGCAAATCAGCATTGCCTGCGTCGCTCGCGTTGCGGCTGCCGAATATTCCGGTGACCCGGGTCGAAAATTTTTGTGCTTCCGGGTCGGAATCGTTCCGCGGCGCCACCTATGCGGTTGCGTCAGGCGCTTGCGACATTGCCCTCGCGATGGGGTCGGAGAAACTGAAGGACACCGGTTTTGGTGGCCTTCCTAATATGAGCCTGGGCTCTTTGGGCGATCAGTGGGGCGCTAACTTCACCGCGCCGGGCATGTTCGCGCAGTTGGCCAGCGCCTACCGCGCCAAACATGGCATAAGCGCGGATGACCTGAAGCGCGCGATGGCGCACGTATCGGTCAAAAGTCACGCCAACGGCGCTCTTAACGAAAAAGCGCATTTGCAAAAAGCAGTTACCGAAGAAACCGTTCTAAATGCGCCGATGATTGCGGATCCATTGGGACTTTACGATTGTTGCGGTGTGTCGGACGGCGCAGCGTGCGCAATCGTTACTACGCCTGAGATTGCCAAATCGCTCGGGAAGCATGACTTGGTGAGCGTTAAGGCGCTTCAGATCGCCGTTTCTGATGGGACCGAAGCTGCTTATAACGACTGGGATGGCAGCTACTTCCAAACGACACGCATCGCGTCCAGCCGAGCTTATGACGAAGCTGGGATTAAAAACCCGCGCAAGGAGTTGAGCCTTTTTGACGTGCACGATTGTTTCTCGATCACCGAGCTGGTGACTATGGAAGATCTGCATATCTCAGCTGAAGGTGAAGCGCCCAAGGATATTATGGACGGCTTTTTCGATGCGGACGGCAAAATTCCATGTCAGATTGATGGCGGCCTAAAGTGCTTTGGTCATCCGATCGGCGCCTCGGGCATTCGCATGATCTATGAGATGTATTTGCAAATGTTGGGTCGGGCCGGGAAACGGCAATTGGAAAGCCCGCGCTATGGTTTGGCACACAATTTGGGTGGATTTCCGCAACAAAACGTTTGCAGCGTGACAGTGGTTGGCAAATACGAGTAGCCGTAATTGTCGCGATTTAATCTCTCGAGGGCCGCGGTTTTTACTGCGGCCCTTTTGTTTACGCCCTTGTTGGCTGGAGCGGACACACTTTTACGCCGGGGCAACGGGGCCGAGCCTCAATCTCTCGACATTCATGCGGTTCAGGGTGTGCCTGAAGCTCATCTACTGCGCGATCTTTATGAGGGCCTGGTCACCGAAGCAGCCGATGGCACTCATATCCCAGGTGCTGCAGAAAGCTGGACCATCAGCGATGACGGAAGGACTTACACCTTTCAGCTTCGGGTGAACGGCAAGTGGTCTAATGGCGACGCCGTCACTGCTCACGATTTCGTTTTCGCATTTCAGCGTGGAATGACGCCAGCAACAGCCAGCCCGTACGCATTTCTGATGTACCCGATCAAAAATGCACAAGCCGTTACCCGGGGGGAACAGGTGCCTGAAGCGTTGGGCGTGCGCGCAATTGATGCTCGAACACTTGGGATCACGCTTGAACGACCGACACCCTATTTCCTCGGTCAACTCACTCACTATTTTGCCTATCCGCTCCACAAGGCGACTGTCGAAAGTGTCACCCGTGGGTGGACTAAGCCGGGCAACCTCATTTCCAACGGGGCGTATGTTCTCGCAGAATGGGTGCCGCAATCGCATATCACACTCTCAAAAAATCCTCACTTCCACGACACAGGGAATGTCGAGATCGACACCGTGCGTTATGTGCCCACCGAGGACGCAAGCGCCGAGCTGAAACGGTACCGTGCGAACGAACTGGATATGACCGCGACAGTCCCCCTGGAAAGCTTTCAGTGGGCCGAGAAAAACTTACCAGATGAACTTCGAAAGTCGCCTTCGTTGGGTGTCTATTACTACGCGCTCAACACCACATTACCCAAGTTTGCGGATGTCCGGGTTAGGCGCGCGCTGGCCATGGCCATCCATCGCGAGATCATTACCGACAAGATTACGCGGGCAGGGGAGTCACCGGCATACGGTTGGGTTCCGCCCGGAACTTCGGGCTATGACAAGCCGGCGCGCGCGACCTGGGCAAAACTCAGTCGATCAGAACGGGTGACGGAAGCGAAACGATTAATGGCCGAGGCAGGATACGGTCCCGACAAACCGCTCCAAATTGAGTTGCTTTACAACACGTCGGAAGGGCACAAGAAACTGGCCATTGCCATAGCTGCTATGTGGAAAGCGTTGGGGGTTAAAGTTACATTGCGAAACGAGGAATGGAAGGTTTATTTGGCGTCGCGCAATCTGGGTAAGTTCGAAGTTTCCCGTGCAGGTTGGATCGGCGATTACAACGATCCCTACACGTTCCTCGAAATTTTACGCGGTGACGCGGGGCTGATTAACGCGACCGGGTATGCGAACGCAGAATATGACAGTTTGCTAGATCAAAGTGCAAACGCGCTCGAACCCAATGAAAGAGCGAACTTGATGCGCAAGGCAGAGCAAAAAATGCTCGAAGATCTGCCGGTGATCCCCGTCTATTTCTACGTCAGCCGAGCACTTGTGAAGCCTTATGTCAGCGGGTGGGAGCCCAACATCATGGGTGTCCACCCCAGCCGGTGGATTAAGATTACCCCACGCTGAGAAGTTTTTCGTTAATACGATCTGAATTCTTTAAGCTGAACAGGGCTTGATAAAATTTTGTGCCCGCGGGTATGTTCTAAAAAATGCGGAGTAGAATGTAATGGACCCTCGCGTTACAGCTTTTTTCGACCCGGCTACTTATACGATTTCCTATATTATTGCTGAGCCCGATGGTGATCATTGCGCGATCATCGATTCAGTACTGGATTACAATCCTAGAAGTGGCCGTGTCAGTCACTCTTCAGCTGATCAACTTATCGCCCATGTGCGTGAAAACGATTTAACTGTCGACTGGATTCTCGAAACCCACGCCCATGCCGACCATTTGACGGCTGCCCCTTATTTGATCGAGGCTGTTGGCGGCAAAACCGGCATTGGCGAACATGTGACACAGGTTCAGGAGGTTTTTAAAGGTTTCTTCAACCTGGAATCTGACTTTCCTGTGGACGGATCTCAGTTTGATCACCTGTTCACAGATGGGGAGGAGTTTCAAATCGGCGCCATGGCAGCGCAGATCATGCACACCCCGGGGCATACGCCCGCTTGCATTGCCTATGTAATCGGAAAATCTGTCTTCGTGGGCGATACCATGTTTATGCCCGACTATGGCACAGCGCGGTGTGATTTCCCGGGCGGCGACGCTGCGGCACTTTATAAATCGATTGGAAAAATCTTCGGCCTATCCGCCGACACAAAACTATACATGTGTCACGATTACATGGCTCCCGGCCGGGACTTCTACGCATGGGAGACCACTGTCGCGGCACAAGTGGCAGAGAACATCATGATCCGAGAAGGTGTCAGTGAAGACAATTTCGTAGCTGAACGAAAGCGCAGGGACGCAGACCTGGAAGCACCTGTTCTGCTGTTACCATCGGTTCAAGTAAACATTCGCGCGGGCCATATCCCACCTCCCGAGGGTAATGGCGTTTCTTACCTGAAAATTCCTATACGCGACTAGAGCTGCATGTTTACACTACTAGCCGATCACGGATCAGCGTAGCAGTGTAGGAGTGCGGCCATGCAGCGGAGTTCAAGTCACGAGGGTTGGTCATCCCGACTTGCATTCCTATTTGCCGCTATCGGCAGCGCAGTTGGCCTCGGCAATATCTGGAAATTTCCTTATGTAACCGGCGTAAATGGCGGCGGTGCATTTGTCGTCGTTTATCTGGTCTGTGTCATTTTGGTGGTCATCCCGATCCTATTTGGCGAGTTGCTGATCGGGCGCAGGGGTGGTCAAAGCCCGTCCGCCAGCATGGCCGACTTGGCGAAAGACGAGGGCCGGCACCCGTCATGGGAGTTGCTTGGTTGGCTGGGTATCGTTGCCGCGTTTCTGATCCTCACTTTTTACAGCGTGATCGCGGGTTGGTCCCTGGCATACGTGTTCAAGACAGTACGCGGTGTTTTTGAAGGTATCGACGGCGCCGGATCGGGAGCGATTTTTGATGATCTACTTGCGGACCCGGTCAGTCTCACCATGTGGCACGGCTTGTTTATGGTGATTACTATATTTGTGGTCGCGCGGGGTGTGCAAAAGGGTCTCGAGCGCGCAGTAACGATCATGTTGCCATCACTTTTCTTCATATTGCTTTTCCTGGTTGGATACGCGGCAGTTGAAGGCGAGTTCCAGAAGGGTTTTGACTTTTTATTCGCTGTGGATTTCTCGAAAATCGACGCAAATGTCGTCATGATTGCTGTCGGCCAGGCTTTTTTTTCCGTTAGCGTCGGAATCGGTGCCTTGATGACCTACGGAGCTTATCTGCCTGGGAACGTATCGATCCCTAAGATGGGTTGTTTAATTGCCGCCGCCGATACTTTGGTCGCCGTATTAGCGGGCCTTGCGATTTTCCCCATCGTCTTCGCTTATGGGCTGGAGCCAGGCGAAGGACCTGGCCTCATTTTCGTTACTTTACCGATCGCGTTTGGCCAAATGCCAGGCGGTACTCTTGTTGGCACTCTGTTTTTTGTACTGCTCGCTTTCGCCGCGCTCACGTCGTCGATTTCGCTACTGGAACCTGCTGTCTCACGCTTAGAAGAACGGCGGGGCTGGAAGCGTGGCCCGGTGACCATGTGCGCGGGAGTGGGCGCGTGGCTGGTTGGCCTAGGAACGGTGTTTTCCTTCAACCACTGGGCAGGCTTCACACCCTTAAGCGCCTTCCCAACC
>Ga0315336_1007306_pt1 | contig 10678 bp, 6 predicted proteins | sample ASW5metaG_FD_204512 | JGI IMG/M metagenome (GOLD analysis project Ga0315336, IMG submission 204512) | Ammonia-oxidizing marine archaeal communities from Monterey Bay, California, United States - ASW #5 | ecosystem: Environmental > Aquatic > Marine > Intertidal zone | place: USA: California... | reverse complement strand
GGGCGAGGTCGTTTACTCAGACTGGGTCCGGGGGTATGGTCGGTTGGTGATTCTTCGCCACGGCGAAGGGATTTACACAGTCTACGGTGGCGCCGCCAAGGTGCTAGTTCGGCGAGGGGATAAGGTGGGTCTGGGGCAGGAAATTGCCCGGGTGGGGACAACTGGTATCCTGGGTGACCCAGTGCTTTATTTTGAAATTCGGAGAGGTGCGATTCCAATGGAGCCAATGCAATGGCTATCGGTACGTCCTTGAAACCAGCAGTTGGTACGTTCTCGAAGCCATCAATTTGCAACAGGCGGCATACTAGGGAGTGACGATAATGAAAATGAAATGTCACCTTGGTGGCAGGTTCCTTTGGTTGGTGGCGGTGGGAGGCATGGCCGTGGGAGTAGTCATTGCTCCCATGGCAGATTTTGCTGCAAGGGGGAACGCACTCTACCCGGAGCTCCGGACATTTACTGAAATTCTTCATCTGGTTGAGTCGAACTACGTCAACAAAGTCGAGGGAAAAAAACTCATCCGGGGCGCCATCCGGGGATTGCTGCGTACCCTTGATCCACACACGAGTTATATGCCCCCCGAACTCTATAAAGAGATGGAAGTTGAGACTTCGGGCCGTTTTGGGGGCCTAGGTATCGAAATCACTATCCGGGGAGGTCTCCTAATGGTGGTCACGCCCATAGAGGATACCCCCGCCTTCCGCCAAGGCATTAAGGCTGGTGATAAGATTGTAAAAATTGAAGGGAAAAGTACAAAAGAAATGAACCTGCAAGGTGCTGTTCGCCTCCTTCGCGGGAAGCCTGGCACCAAGGTGACGATCACCGTCTTTCGGAAAGGAGCTCCGAAGCCCCTGAAATTTACCATTACGCGGGAAGTTATCCGCATCAAGAGCGTTCAGACGCGTAGGCTCCGCAATGGCGTCGGCTATCTTCGCATTCGGAACTTCCAGTCTTCCACTGGTGCGGAGGCGAGAAAGGCTGTCAGGAAATTCTACAATGAAGACATTAATGGTCTCGTCCTTGACCTACGAAATAATCCGGGTGGCCTGCTCTCCCAGGCGGTTTCGGTCACCAATCTTTTTTTAAAGCCAGGTCAGCTCATCGTCTATACCAAGGGACGGATTCCAATCCAGAAAAATCGGTACGTTTCAACGGAGCAGGATGCACATTTCAATATGCCTCTCGTTGTTCTTGTCAATTCCGGAAGCGCTAGCGCCTCGGAGATCGTCGCCGGCGCGCTTCAGGACTTCAAACGGGGTACCATCATGGGTGAGAAAACTTTCGGAAAAGGATCCGTCCAGACCGTAGTTCCCTTGACGGACGGTTCAGGCTTACGTCTGACGACGGCTCTCTACTACACCCCGAAGGGCCGGTTGATCCAGGGGAAGGGAATCCATCCTGATATCGTTGTGGCTGCCCCTCGCCGGCTCTCGTCCCGGCGTCGCGCTATTCGGGAGCAAGACCTTCCTCGCCACTTGCCGAGCGATGAGAAAGGAAAGGGAATCAAGCCAGGCCAAAAATTTTTGAAGGCCCCCAGCACTCCTAGACAGCGTTTGGGCAGTAAAAAAGTTAAGGATGTTCCTCTGGAGCGAGCGATCGAATACCTATTTAAGGGGATACAGGCTGAAGATGCTCAGTCTTCTCAATGACGTATTCAATAGAGAATGGGTTTGACGCTAAGAGGCTAGGGCGGCCCGCGAGTTTAATTTTACGGGATCGGTCGATTGAAGAAGTCTGTTTTCCCTCATCGGTAGGTGGGCGTAGGTACCTTTCGAATCTGGAGTTCCGGAGTGGGATTGACTGAAAAATTAAAGCCTATAGGGCCTGCCCGGCGGGTGGTGGCCAGGTTGGTTAGGAGCATTCAGAGTAGCCACAAATTTATGCGGTCAAAAATTTAGCCAAATATGTGGTAAGGGAGTCTGAAGGTCGAGCGGGAGGCGGCTAGTTTGCACATTTTAGGAATAGAGTCCAGTTGCGATGAGACGGCTGCAGCAGTCCTCTATTTTCCGCACGGCGGCAAATCTCAGCCTCGCGTACTTTCGAATATTGTTTCCTCTCAGGATGATATTCACAGCCGCTTTGGGGGGGTAGTTCCCGAGCTAGCCTCCAGGAGGCATCTGGAGGTAATCGATCAAGTGATCCACACCGCGTTGGAGAAATCTGGTGTGGAGCTCGATGAAATCGATGCTCTGGCGGTCACCCGGGGTCCTGGTCTGGTTGTCGCACTTTTGGTTGGTCTATCAGCGGCGAAGGCTATCTCTTGGGGCAAGGGGCTCCCCTTGATTGGGGTCCATCATTTGGATGGTCACATTCATTCTCTCTGGTTGGACAACTTCCTCTCCGGCCAGGAAGGAGTATCTGCGCCGGGAGCCATGTCCGGTCCCCCTCCGTTTCCCCATCTGGCGTTTGTCGTCTCGGGCGGGCATACGGATCTTTTTTGTGTCGAGGGCAGCGGAAGTATCCGACATCTCGGTGGAACACTGGACGATGCCGTGGGTGAGGCCTACGACAAGGTGGCGGCCACAATGGGCCTAGGCTATCCAGGGGGGGCCACCCTTGACCGCTTGCACCGGGAATTTCGTGAAGAACTGGGAAGTGGGGAGGAGCCGTTAAATTTGCCGAGACCGTTCCTTGGGGATCGACCTTATCAATTTAGTTTTAGTGGATTGAAAACAGCTGTTTTATACTATTTAAAGGAGAATGGATATTATCGGAGCGACCCTGCACTCCCGCCCTGGGCACGCCCTCAAAAAATTCCGCCCGAGGTGATAAAATCAGTGGCCGCCGGCTTTCAGGAGGCGGCGGTGGATGTCCTGGTGGAGAAGGTAGACGTTGCCGCCCGGTTAGAGGGATTAGGTGCGGTAGCTTTGAGCGGAGGGGTGGCGAGCAATAGCTTGCTAAGAGACAGGCTGATAGAGCGTGCGGCTGATTCCAGCTGGTCTCTGCACCTGCCTGCGAGGAGGTATTGCACCGATAATGCTGCAATGATTGCTTGTTCAGGTGGCTATACACTCCTTCGGGAAGGTGCTGGTGCCTTTCGAGATTTCTTGGAGATGGACGCAGATCCTGCATTGGAGCTTTAATGAAAACTATAAAAATACATTGTTTTTTTAAAGTTAAAGAAACCTGCAATGCACCCTGAAGAGGCCGGACCGCCCGAAACTGAATTGGCCCTGGAAGATGTACCTCCTGCTCCGCGCGGATACAATGCTCCGCTTGATATTGGGAAGGTCCGTTTATGTGGCCGCCTTGTGATGGCGCCCATGGCCGGTTACACAAACCTGCCGTTTCGCCGCTTGGTCTCGAGCCAAGGGGCTTCCATGGTTTGTACCGAAATGGTAAGCAGCCAAGCTCTCGTCCGGCGCCATAAAAAAACTTATGCCATTATGAAGAGTGAGGTGGCTGAGAAGCCAGTTTCGATTCAGTTATTCGGGGCCGATCCCTCTCAGATGGGCGAGGCGGCGGCGTTGGTTGAGGAGGCTGGGGCGGACATCATCGATCTCAATTGTGGGTGCCCGGTCAAGAAAATAACGAAAAACCAAGCTGGCTCGGCCTTGTTGTGCAACCCTAGTCGCGCAGGCGAGGTAGTCGCCTCGATGGTCCGCTCGGTCCGCAAACCGGTAACTGTCAAAATGCGTACGGGCTGGGACACCGTTGGGAAAAGTGAGGCTGAGCGTTTCGTACGGACGGTCGAGGATGCTGGCGCTGCCGCTATATCGGTTCACGGTAGGACTCGGCAAGCTTTTTTCTCGGGGGAGGTAGATTTGGAGACGATTGCCCTTGTCAAGCAAGCGGTTTCGGTTCCTGTACTTGGAAATGGAAGCATCCTTACCCCAGCGGATGCCATCCGTATGATCGAGGCAACGGGAGTTGACGGCCTCATGATTGGACGGGGGGCAATAGGCAATCCATGGATTTTTTCCAGGCTAGCCCATTGGATAAAAACGGGTGAGCTTCCCCCGCCGCCATCCATGCGTGAGAGATTGGAAATGACGTTGTGCCATTTGCGTGGCTTGGTCGAGCTTCTGGGAGAGCGGCAGGCCGTGCTCAACGGCCGAAAGCATCTTGCCGCCTACACCAAGGGAATCCCTGGAAGTGCCACCTTCCGGGAATCGGTCAACCATATGGAGACGGTCGAGGGTGTCATGTTAACGACGACCCATTTTTTTGAAAGTGCCATGAAAAGTTAGGGTCCTAAAACTAGTGGCAGGAGGGGCGTCATGGGGAACCGAACGGAGCCCGGGAGCCTTCATGCGGCTTAAGGGAAAGCGAGCTCTCGTTACGGGAGGGGGACGCGGTATCGGCCGCGCCATTGCTCTGGCCTTCGCAAAAGAAGGAGCCGATGTGGCGGTGTTAGCCCGCACTGAATCTGAAATTAATGCAGTTGCCGCCGAAATCAAATCCTTCGGGAGTAGGGGTGTTGCCTTGAAATGCGACGTGGGCCTCGCAAATGATGTGGCACTTGCTGTGCCTGAAGCTGCTGCCCGTCTCGGGGGAGGGATCGATGTCCTGGCTGCAAATGCGGGTGTGATGTGCCACGCGACTGTGGACGATATGACTGATGAGATGTGGGAGGAAACGATTCGAGTCAACTTGAGCGGGGTTTTCTGGGCCACACGCGCGGTCATTGGTCCTATGACTGAACGGCGCTGGGGACGAGTCATTGCCATGAGCTCAGTTTCTGGAAAGATTGGAGGGGCCTACCGGAGCGCCTATCATGCGGCCAAGCACGGGGTGATCGGTTTCGTGCGGTCGGTGGCTCTTGAGGTGGCCGGCAGCGGAGTGACCGTGAATGCGATTTGCCCTGGTTTCGTCGATACGCAGATGATATCTGAGGGGAAAAGCGATTTCGCCAGGTTCTCCGGAGACGGGCGAAACGAGGAGGAAACCATGAATATGCTCCGGGAAAACATTCCAATGAAGCGCTTTCTCGAACCTTCTGAAATTGCAGAGATGGCGGTGTATTTGGCCAGCAGAGTGGCAGGAGGAATTACTGGCCAGGCGTTTACGATATCCTGCGGGTCGGTGCAAGTATGATAATCTAGGGGTGAGTGGAGCCACCATCTCCCTAAGGCGGGGTATTCGCAGTCAATGAACAAATGGCACCAGGTCAAAATTTACAAAAAAGTATGTGAAATTTGCCGTAGACTTCGGCTGTTAGGCGCATTCGTTTTCAGGGGTCGTAGGTCGCCCGTCCATACGGCCACCTCTCGAGCAGGTCGCCGGTCAACGGGTAAAGAGAGTGAGGCCTTTTCGTTTGGTGCGCTGAGAATTTTCGACGCGCTTCGGCGATTTATACGGTTTTCAATCGCCTTCGTTTTTCTGGTCATGGTCCTTGGTGGAGTTTCCGCGATCGGGGTGGGAATTTTTTATTACCAAAGCGTGGCCTCTGACCTTCCTGCCGTTGACGCTCTCAGAAAGCACAAACCAAGCTTGGTGACGAGGGTCTTCGATCGGAGCGGGAGCCTCCTTCGGGAGTTTTATGTTGAGAGGCGCTTTCTTGTTAAGCTGGATCAGGTTCCCGATGTGGTGATTCAGGCTATTCTTGCGACTGAGGACGCTCGCTTTGAGAATCACCCCGGAGTTGACGTGGTAGGTGTTTTTCGCGCTATGGTGAAGAATATTATTGGCTGGGGGGTGATAGAGGGTGGGAGCACGATTACCCAGCAGCTGGCAAAATCGATGTTTCTCAGTCCCGTTCGGACCATCGACCGAAAAATTCGCGAGGCCATTCTCGCCGTCCGAATCGAGCAGACTTTCAGTAAGCGTGAAATTCTAAGCTTTTATCTAAATGAAATTTATTTTGGCGAGGGAGCTTACGGCATCGAGGCGGCTGCACGGGTATATTTTGGAAAAAATGCGGAATCGCTTTCTTTACCCGAAGCGGCTCTGTTGGCGGGACTCCCTCGGGCGCCTGTATATTACAGCCCGCTCAAATCCTACCGTCGAGCAATTCGTCGCCGGGCACATGTGCTCCGCAGGATGATAGAGGAAAATTTCATTACTCCCGAGGAATGGGCGCGTGCTGAATTGACGCCCATTCGCCTGAAAAAAAAGTTACCTGGTCAGGGAGAGACTGATTACGCTATGGAATTTGTCCGCCGCAGATTAGAGCGCCTGTTCGGAAGTGCCATGCTCTACCGGGGCGGGCTGAAAGTATACACCACTGTTCAAATGGGCATTCAACAGGATGTTAACTCCTCGGTCAGAAAAGGAATCCTTGCCCTTGATCGACGCCGGGGATACCGGGGGCCTATCGGCTCGGTCGATCTAAGATGGTCTCAGGAGCGATTATGGCGGATGGTTGGCAAGATAATGGGAGGCCGCAGCCAGCGGCGGGAGTTCCGAACTGGCCATTGGATGGCGGCCGTCGTGGTAGATTTTAACGAGAATGAGGCCAAGCTTTGGCTGAGAAGTGGGCGGGAGGTCATTCGCCTTGAAAATTCAAAGTGGGCGCGGCCGTTTGACCCCCGGAAGAACTGGACTGGAATTAGGCTCGAGGAATTCGGGGACATCTTCCGGCGCGGAGACGTGATTCTCGTTGAGCGATTTATGGTTAAGGATGTAGACGGTGGTACCCGGAGCAAGCCTGCCCGTGTGGTCCTAGTCCAGGAGCCCAATGTGCAGGCGGCAGCTCTTGTGATCGACCCGAAATCGGGTGCCATCCGAGCGATGGCCGGCGGGTATGATTTTGAGCGAAGTCAGTTCAATCGGTCCTATCAGGCGGTCCGTCCTCCGGGGTCTGCATTTAAGCCCGTGATATACTCAGCTGCAATCAGCGAGGGGTGGACACCTTCGGATATCATCATGGACACACCGATCATATTTCCGCAAAACGGCAATCGCGGTTACTGGAAACCAACCAATTTCGAGGAAAAATTTTATGGCCCTACAACGCTTCGGGAGGCTTTGGCCCGGTCGAGAAACGTGATTGCCGTGAAGCTCGCAAACTCCGTGGGTATGGAAAAAATCATCAAACGAGCAAGGGATTTCGGGATTCGTTCTCCGCTAGAAGCGAATCTCTCCATCGCCCTGGGTTCGAGTGGTATTACCCTTTTGGAACTTACTTCTCTCTATGCGACTCTGGCAAATCTAGGACGCCGTGTGGAGCCCCATGTCATAAGATGGGTTGAAAATTCAGAAGGCAAAAATATTTGGAACGCGACGCCGGCTGAGAACCAATCCATTCCCCCTGAAGAAGCATACGTGATGCTCGGTCTTCTAAAGAATGTTATACAATCGGGAACTGCGATTAAGGCCAAGCGACTGGGGCGGCCCCTGGCGGGTAAGACGGGGACGACCAATGACTATCAAGATGCGTGGTTTGTCGGTGTCTCTCCCCAGTACTCCACGGGGGTTTGGGTCGGCATGGACGATAAATCGACGCTTGGAAGACGTGAAACCGGGTCACGCGCGGCGCTTCCAATTTGGATGGACATTACGCGGGCGGTGCACGAGGGTCTTTCCGTACGTCGTTTCCAGCGGCCGGGCAAGGTGGAGTACGTTTCAATCAACCCCCAAACCGGAATTCGAGTGCCGCCCGGGACCGAAGGGTCTGTGCGCCAGGTGTTCGTCAAGGGTTCGGAGCCATTGGGTTTTTCATCAGGTCCGAGAAGAATGAAGAGGGGTGTTTCGAGGTTTTTCAGGGAAGATGCCATTCTATCAAAACCTCACTCAAAGCCATTTTCCATTATTGGAGATATCTCTACCAGGATACCTTCCCGACAAAAATCCCCGCCGGCGGGGCGCCTTGCGCCGGTATTCGACCCCTTTCTTTCGGGAAATGAGGGCGGATCATAGAGCTGCGCAGCTCAGTTGCTGGTGGGGGTATTAACCATAAATCCTTTGAATTTGCTGTAGTGGACGACCTGCAGAAAAGGGGTGGGTTTCCCGTTCTTGTGGGAAGGTTTGCCAGTTGAAGGAGAATTTGTGTTGGACGAGAAGGAAGTTTTAGAATTTTACGGGTTGTTGAGGTTCATTCATTCAGCTACTACCAGTAGGATCTCGCGAGGAACGGGTTAGAGGTGAGATTGTTCGACTTTTCATCGACGGTTAGGTGCGCTGGTGTCAATCGGGTTGGTGATTCGGTGGGGAGTTATCATCTGAAGGTGTTCAATGCGTTTCCTCTTGACCGTAAGGACGTAAAGCTGACGAATCGTGTCCCCATTGGGGCCCATATCGGTAATGCCCATGATCCCTTCGAATCTTTTTAGGCGACTGAGGTAGGAGCGCATCGCATTGCGATTGGTTCCGCTCTGGGCTAGACCAGAGAAGACGATCATTGCAGCGTCATAACCAAGGGCGGAGAATATATCAGGTTTTCGGCCGAATATCCGGCTGAATTCGTTGACAAAGCGAACAACCTTAGGCTTGGCCGAATCCGAAAAAAAGCCATCCACGAATATAGCCTGGTCTACGTATTTTTCTCCATAGCGGATTAGTTCGCGGTTGTTCCATCCACGCCCGCCAAGGAGGCGGACCCCGTGCATATTGTAGAAGGGGACCTGTGGCGCGATGAGGATGGCCTTTTCGTAGGAGGCAGGAACAAAGAGTGCCTCGAACTTAAGATTGAAATGATATGGGTCATTCTTTCCGAGGCCCAGAGTTCTCTTGCGCCGTCTCATCTGGGCGTCCGACAATCCGCCCAACGCCCGCATTTGGGTGCCGAAATCATTGGCATCGGGGGGGAAGGACACCATTTTAACCACCCGTCCACCGAGTGTTTGGACATCGCTAGAAAATCGCTCAGCGAACTCCCTTCCTTCTCTATCCTCAGGAAAAATTACGGCAAAGCGGCGCAGCCCTAAAATTTGTATCGCGTAAACGGCAATCCCCATGCTCTGGAGTCGGTTGGTCAAGGAATTCCGGAACACCATCGGGCTGCTGTTTCTCATGTTCATATGAGTGGCAAATGGGGTCAGGAGGGGTGTTCCTTTTTCATGGGCGATGGCTGCTGCGGCCTCGGTGGCGATGGTAAAAAATGGGCCGATAATAGCGGTCACTTTCTCTTTATCGATCAGTTCCGTAGCCTTTTCCGCAGCGCTCCCAGAGTTCTGGGACGTGCTTCGAGTATCCCGAACGGCTAGCTGGAGCCGCAGCTTGGAATTCCTCTCGAGGGTATGTCGTAGGGCCAGTTGGATTCCCTGATATACTCGCTCTCCGGCTGTAGCTGCAGTGCCCGAAAGAGGGAGGAGGACGCCAATCCGCCCTTGCTTTATGTCAAGAGTTTCACGGAGATTTTTTTCCAGCTTGGTGATCTCGAGCCATTTTCGGTGATTGGGGTATTTTTTGATAAATGTTCTTGCAGCGGCCAAGGCAATCCTTGGGCGATTTTCAGCAGCCGAGCGGCGGACGAACTCGAATTGCAGGATGGGGCCTGCGGGCCCCTTGCTAAAGCGTTGGGCAGCGGCTTGAATCTGATGGGAAGACAAACCTGTTTTGGCCAGGGAAAGCAGGCGGGCCTGAAGCAAGGAGGCCTGGGGCAGGGTGGGGTGATGCTTTAGGGCCTTGGCATAGGAGATCACGGCTGCGTAGGGGTCTTTCCGCGCCTCATACACCTCACCCAGGGCGGCGTGCAACAGGCCAAGCCGCTGCGGGTTTTTCTCGCGGCTCAAGCTTCCCCGAAGGGGAAGAAAGGCCGTTCGGTATTTCCCACTAGCCTGAAGGGCAAGACCGAGGAGGTATTCGCTATCCTCGTAGTACGAGGAAAGAGGAAAGCGGCTTTGGAGGTGTTTTAGATTCCCAATGGAGGCTTTAAACCGCCTTTGGGCAAAATTTTGGATGGCGAGGTCATATAAAATTCCGTCGATCTGAGGCCCATTGGGGACAGCCCGGAGAATTGCCCGGAGCTCCTGGCGGGAGCGTTTTGGTAAGAGCGGGGGGGATGCTACCCACCTTCCGGATTGGACCGGCTCAGGAAGGCTTGGAGATGCGAATGGTTCTAAAGACCGGGCGGTTGTCTTTGCCCGTGGTGCAGTGGCAGGCGCGCGGGGTGTTGGTGCGGAAACAACGACGCATCCGCCAGCGGCCAGAATGACCGCAACAAAGGACGCTGCGATTTGCAATTGGTGTAGATTCATTTTTCTATCATACGAAGAAAAACTCCATCTGCCCATCTGAATCATCTAATAGAACTTCCAGTAATTTTTGAATTTATCGGAGAAAATTATTCATACACCGAGTATATTTGTGAATAAACGTTCTGCGCGATTGCCTTAAACTATTAGTATAGGGAGAGAATATGTTGGTAGAGTCAATCTTCGCGGGGACATCGCTGACCCATTGAAATTGCTCTATTTCATGCGGGGTCAAAACGGACTTAGAAGCAGGGACAAATCCATTTTCTTAATTTGGGGAGAGCCCCGCAGTCTGCTTTCTTTTTATCATTTAAGAATCTGTCTCCCGGTCCTTCTAATCCTTTTAACTGGCTTGACGGCGTTTGTGACAGGGACCATGTAGCTGATATTCGTCTCTCTACCGTTTGGGAAATCCGCCCCTGCTCCTCTACGGGACTCCTTCTTCGGGAACGTTACTGCCCATGCAATGTGTTTATAAGCTGGCTCGTTTCTTCGGCAGGCGGATCTGTTGAGTTCAGGCACATGCCCTATTTTATCCTGGTGCCTACCAACTTTGTTTGGCACATTTGGTGTCGTGATTTGGGCCGAGAGCCCATTTTGAG
>Ga0315336_1007305_pt1 | contig 10678 bp, 12 predicted proteins | sample ASW5metaG_FD_204512 | JGI IMG/M metagenome (GOLD analysis project Ga0315336, IMG submission 204512) | Ammonia-oxidizing marine archaeal communities from Monterey Bay, California, United States - ASW #5 | ecosystem: Environmental > Aquatic > Marine > Intertidal zone | place: USA: California... | reverse complement strand
AGTTGGTAGAAAAGCCCTGGTTAGCTTGTGGGGAACAACATCCCACCTGGGAAGAGTTGGCAGATCGGGTGTACGAGGACCATATCTCATCTGATCTGGTTGAAACTAACAACCGTTAATTTTGATAGGTATTCTTAATAAGTCGCACGAGCACCCGGTTACATCCTGGGGGTAGGCATCTCCTGCTTGGTTATCCTCCTCGCCGGCACATGTGTAGCACCCAACCCGAGGCTCCACAGGCCGTGACTTTCCACGCTGCTATCAATACACCTGCAGACATATCACCTCTGCAGTCATAGACTCGTGGGATCAATATTGCCGATGCAACCCTTTCAGCCCACCGCTACTCAGATTCCAATTCAAACGCTTCACGGGCCATGGACACCAATGGTGGGGTAAGGTCGAAGGGCCAACGCTTTTGCCGATCTGCGTCTTAGCTATCAAATGATTCCATAGGGTATCGTTAATAGTAGTACCGCAAACTGGTATGGAGCCACGGAGTACACCATCGGTTAACACACAAGTTCTTAGCCACTGACGAGCAAACAGAAGGAAAGTATAATCCCGCTGTGCGTAACGTACTGTTCTCCTGCTTGTTGTTGGTGGCTATATGCGCGATTGGCTGCGTCCAGACCGACGACGCGGCACCTCCAGTACCTGCGCCACTGACTACCCCCGCCGGTCAACCAGTCCAACCCACTCCCACTCCTTTTGTCTTCAACCCGATGGACCTGGGCTCTATGGTCCAGTTAGATGTGGTCATAAAGCCCAGGCGGGCAGCGGAGGTGGTCCTCAGCCCTGTGCCCCTTGGATCAGGTGGGTACATCCAGGGACAAACGGTCACCATATTCGTATCGCCCGAGCCTGGTTGGGAGATCCAGGAGTGGGTAGGGCCGGTATACCGTGTACTGGGTGAGACCGCTACGGTGGATATGGACACCAGCGCCATAGTGATAGTGGTCATGGCTGAGCAACAACAAGCCCTCCCCACCGATACACCGGAGCCACCAACTCCTACATCGCCACCTGAGCCACCGACACCTACCCCGTTGCCCGTGCCGACGGCGGTCCCGATTCCGGTGCCCACGGCAGTGGTACAACCGTCTCCAACTCCAACCGCAACGCCTGTGCCTACAGATACACCATTACCGACAACGACGCTGGTGCCGACGCCTACCAAACCCCATGTCAACGGCTACCTGCTGAGCATCAACGGTGAGTATGTGGAGGCTGGTCAGATAGTGATCCCCGTTGCCAATGGTGAGGTGAGGGTATACCCGATGGCCAACCCGGACGGGGGATACACCCGGGGTAAGGAAGTGGTCCTGGGGGCCTATCCCGAAACCGCGGGGTACGGGATAGCGTGGAACGGCGTCGATACCGGCAAAGACACCATAGCCTCGGTGAAGATGGACCGGGACAGGGATGTCGTGGTGCTCCTCACCCCCGGGATGGCGCTGCCTACTGTCACTCCGATACCTACAGCGGCAACTGTACCTACACCCTTGCCTGTTCCCACTGCGGTTCCCGTGCCCGTTGCGACACCGGCACCCACTGCCACACCGGTGCCAACCGCAACGCCCATGCCCACAGCAATACCGGTACCCACGGTGGAAGGCCAGCCTACAGCCACACCTGTTCCTACCGCTACTCCTGTGCCGACGGCTACTCCCGTAGCAACGGCCTCTCCTACACCAATACAGCCACCCACTAGCGGGAGTAGGATTGCATTTGAGTCGAGCCGTGACGGTAACTCCCAAATTTACGTCATGAACGCTGACGGATCTAATCAGACCAATCTCGGCGTCAGAGGATTGAGCCCAGCCTGGTCCCCCGACGGCACCAAGATCGCCTTCTCCTCCGATCGCGACGGGAACCTCGAGATATACGTGATGAACGCCGATGGTACGGGCCAGACCAGACTCGGCGTCGGAGGATGGAGCGCAGCCTGGTCCCCAGACGGCAACAAGATCGCTTTCACGCAGTTAGGACAGGCGGGGGGAGGGTACGAGATATACGTAGTGAACGCCGATGGATCTAATCTGACAAGGCTGACCGATAACGCAGCCTCGGATAAGGAAATGGCCAGCAGGCCAACGACGCAATATGTTGCCGGAAGTGATGAAGCTTCCTGGTCCCCTGACGGTAACAAGATAGCTTTCACGTCGGCGCGGGACGGGAATCATGAGGTCTACATCATGAACGCCGACGGTTCTGGGCAGACCGGACTCGGCGTTGAAGGATATAGCCCAGCCTGGTCCCCAGACGGCAGCAAGATCGCCTTCACCTCCAATCCGGGGACGGGGGAAGACATCTCCGTAATGAATGTCGATGGCTCAGGCCAGACGGAACTGACCAACAGCCTGGGGCATAATCATGATCCAGCTTGGTCCTCCGACGGTTCCAAGATCGCCTTCTCCTCCAATCGGGACTGGAACTGGGAGATATACGTGATGAACGCCGATGGTACGGGCCAGACCAGTCTGACCAACGACCCAGGTGGGAACTACCACCCAACCTGGACCCAGTAGAACAATCGTGGCTCACACTGTCGATCGCACCCCACTACCCCACCAACACCCGTACGCCAATTCAAACGCTTCACTGGCCATGGACACCAATGGTGGGGGAAGTACGAAGGGCGAACGCTTTTCCCAGCCACCTGTCGCTAACTTGGGGGGATTACGGCCCGACAGCCCTGAAAGTACCCCACCCCCATGCGGTCCCGAGGGTGGGGAAAAACAAGAAAAGCCCCCTCAAGCGAGGGGGCTTTGTTATCCTTTGGCGTTGGGCAAAAAAATAGCGCCCACATCAGTTTGTGAAAGCGCTCCGCTATTCTTGCATGTCTGGACCAACCCTGTCAAGCTTTCGTGCCTGAGATTCGAAAAAGCCTGCGCTGTCGCCGCTGCCCCCATTACCCCACCAGTACCCCTACCCGGTATGGGACCCACGGGGTACCTCCGGCGGCAACAACGATTCTACTGTCCGTATCGACCATACAAATATCGGCGTGGAGCTGACTCACGGACCTAACCTCCGACTTAATATAGGTTCTATCGGAAGTCAGGTTGGGAGCCGCCACCGGTAGGTTTTTCCTCGCATGGATCCCGCTGCGATGTGTGGGTCCCGCTCAGCTGTATTTTCCTCAGCCAGTGCCGTAAGAGCTTTAGTGACTTGGTCTGGGGAAGGTTTTGGTTCCGGCAGCAAGGTTAGGATTTCCTTGGTAGATTGAAACTCATTCGTTAGCAGGGCAGAGAGCCTTTCTTTGACCGTCTGAAGTTCCAGTTGATGCGGTTCACCCAGCAACACCATAGCTCCGTCTTCCGTCCGCTCATACAGGACCTCTGGAACAGGAAATAGTCGACCTTCACCTTTGATTTTCCGCCGACTAGCGGACTGACCGTCCCGTTCCAGCTCCAGGCCTACATCAACGATACCGAAAAAAGCGTGGCCCCCGGCGGCACCTTGGCCATGGTCGCCTCCGCCCTTACGCGTATGGTGGCCCAAGATAAGGGTTTTGTTTTTAGCTCGACACGCTGAGATAAGAGGGGTTAGGCTAAGATTTATGCAGGAGTTATCGTTCTCGTTATCCAACATAAGTAGCCGCATGGTGTCCACGACCACTATGTCTTCGTCCCCATTTTGGATCTCTCTCTGGATTAGAGCGCGGCCTGCTCCAATAGCAAATATAAGCTCCATATTATCGAATTCCCCTGAAAGTGAACCCAACCTTGCCTCCCAGATAATCCTATGCTCCTCGGTGAAGTAGAGCACTTTCAGCCCTTGCCCGCCCCACTCGGCTGCCAACTGGGTCATAAGCTCGGTCTTTCCGGTCTTTGGGTATCCGGTGAGCATGTGGGAGCCACCACGAATGATTCCAGAACTTTCGGTACTGCCCAAGAATGGGAGTTTGTCTACCAGTGTGATGTCATCCTCAGCCACCTGGCGTTGCAACTCCCCTGCATTAACCCGCGGAAACCTCACTTCCGATGGAAAGTTGTATATATCGGAGGCTAGGTTGAAACGGTGATTATCCTGCCTGGTCATGACTTTTTCGGCGATCCGCTGATACTCCCCATCGTTGCTCCGGTCAGTGTATTTTCGGTAACCCAAGGAAGCGTCCCTCTCAGCAAGGACGTCGGCTACGAGCCCTTGGGATGCGTTAGCTGCGGCGAGAGCCAGCCCTAGGTTATATAGAGTTTCTGAGCGATCTGTGCGGTGAGCTTCTTTCATCGGCTTTGTAGCGCCGTCGGCAAGGTCCACGACAATTCGGCCGAACCACCAGTCTTCCCCCTTGGGCGATAACAGCACCGGCGGAGCTTCCGGCGGCTCAGAGCTGACCGATTCCACTCTCTCGCCATCAGCCTTCTTTGCAAGTGCGTCCACCGCCCACTGGGGTACATCGGTGGAAAGCTCTCCGTCCATATATATCTCCTTGCCGTTCTGGTGACGCCCATGAACGACAAGATAACCTGTGGCCAATATATCGATGGACCGGGATTTGCCCCAATGGATCAGGTTGACCTGAGGGCTGCCTTCCGGAACGGAATAGACATATGCTGGCCATCGGCTCATGCGGCAGGTGGTGTCTGGTAACCCCAACTCTACCGCCTCCTGGATAGCGTCCTTGGAATCGCAGTCGATGGCTAGCAACCTTGCCTGACCGAGAGCTACTGCGACATTTGCCTTAGGCCATTGGGACCACCAAGTCGTGATAGTGGCCGTCTCCCCGGTAGCATCATGCAACCCATGTTTTGTTAGTGGAGCTTTCCCGATTACCTTTCCCTGATGACTGCGTCCACAGCCACACTCTCCGTCGGGAGTCGGCCAACAAAGCGGCAGAACAGACCAACCTAAGTCAGCCAATTGAAGAGCTACCGAAAGTGATCGTTCACCGGCGGTTAGTATGCTACTCAACTCCAGAAGCCTTAGGTGGGGCGTCCACCGTCTCCAACATCTTCTCAAGGGCGACTCGAGGAACTACCAATCGCCTAGCTCCCAGGCGGATGGTTGGCAATTGTCCGGTCTTTGCCAACTCATAGCAGAAGTTTCGCCCGACCCCCAATACTTTGGCTGCTTCCTCGATACTCATGGTTAATTTGTCCATCTCGTATCCTCCTGGCGTGAATTTCATACTCCTATTGTGGTGGTGGGTCTGTGTCAGTGCTATACTTTTGCCGTGATTTCATCGTTATCCTCACACTTAGATCAAGCAGGCATAGCCCTTAAATCGGATGGTTCCATTGGTTCAGGCCCTTTGCCTGGTAAGGTTGCTGTTCCTGGGCATATCGACGTGCGCGATAAGTACTTGGTTTGGCAGTGGATGGACCCGGATAGCTCTGGAGAAGGCCATGACTTCAACCAAGTGCTTCCCTTGGTGATTCGCATCAGCAAGGACCAGGACACCTCTGACTGGCCTTACGACTTCTTAGAAAAAGACCGCCCATACCTCTCAGACGCAACAGGGATGCTCGATGCCTTCGTACGAGTCACCGAAGCGAAGAGTGCTCTCCGATTTGCGAAGAAATTCGGGGTGTTGCAAATCTGTAGGCACGGCCTTCAGTACAGCCATGCACCGGCTTGTCTGGCTTCTTCACAACAGCCAGGGTGGAATCCCAGACGCATGGAGCCCTTAAGAGCGTGGCTTCATTACAGTACGAGTGCCCGCGCGATCCTTAGCCTCTCAGCGTCCATCCAAATAGACGACAAAGGGGACGAGATTGGGTCAAGGGACGATTGGACACTCTTATACCGCAGCAGAGGAGGGAAAGGTTCTATAGATGAGTTGATGCGAGGTTTTTCCGCTAAGCCAGCGTTGGCCAAGACCTTCCTCGCAAACGCCATCAACGATTGGGTAGCAGAAGGAAATGTCAGGCCGATGATTTCATGGGGTGAAGAAGCATCTCCAGGCTTCTCACTGAATGCCTCCACTTTCGGATTGCTTGGCCTCCAATTGATGACTGCAGTTTCGAGAATCCAAGACGTATATTTCTGTGACGGTTGCGGAAACCCATACAGCCGAAAAAAACGGAAACCTCAGGCCGGTAGAAACCAATACTGCGAGACATGTGGAGAACAAGTAGCTAGTAAGCATCGGCAAGCAAGGCATCGCCAAAAGGTCAAAGCTAACGGCATAGGGGGAAAATCATGAACGGAAGCATCAGAAAACGCGGCGAGAAGACCTGGGAATTGACCATAGACTTGGGCAGGGACGCCGCCGGTAAGCGGAAGCGCAAGTTCGTAAGCGTCAAGGGAACTAAGTCCAATGCGCAGCAGAAGCTGCGGGAATTACTTACATCGCTGGACAAAGGCATGACGGTGGATACCTCCAAGTTAACGGTGGGGGCATTCCTGAGGATGTGGCTGCAAGACTACGTAGCAATCAAAACGGCGGCATCCACTGCCGATGGATACAGAATCATAGTGGAGTGCCATTTAATCCCCGCTTTGGGCCACGTTTTTCTCTCAAAGCTTCAGCCAGCAGATCTCCAGGCATATTACAAAAAAGCTCTAGCCGAAGGTCGCCGAGATCGTAAAGGAGGGTTATCTGCTAGGACGGTACATCATCACCATCGCATCCTCTCTGAAGCTCTTAAACATGCGGTGAAGTGGCAGTTGGTGCACAGGAATGTGGCCGATGCGGTAGACCCCCCCAAGCCAGGACGGTATGAGGCGGTTAGTCTGAGTCCAGAAGAAGTGGATCAATTGTTGTGTTCTGCACAAGCCCATGGAGCCCCTTACTACGAACTGATCTACACCGCTATCTACACCGGAATGAGGCGGGGAGAATTGTTAGGTCTGAGATGGCGTGACGTCGATTTGGACATGGCCATCCTATCAGTAGTTCGGACGCTACAGCGCGTCCAAGGGGAATTTATCCTCAAGGAGCCTAAGACCGCTCGGGGCCGTCGAGATATAGCGTTAACACCAGATCTAGCTATCCTACTTCGTGGCTTTAGGGCGAACTGTGAAGAACGAAGACGGCTCTTAGATCTGCCAATTGACGATACTGACCTGGTGTTTGCCCACTATGATGGCTCTCCTCTAGATCCCGGCACGGTGAGCCATATCTCCAAGAAAATAGTTAAAAAAGCAGGGTTGGAATCCAGATTGCATGACAACCGGCACGCCTTCGCCACCCTGATGATGAGCTTCGGTGTGAACCCCAAAGTAGTCAGTGAGATGCTTGGCCATTCCACGATTGCCACCACTATGGACATTTATTCTCATGTGCCGCTCGGATTACAGCGGGAGGCAGTACAGACATTGCAGGAGGGGTTAAAGAGATACCAAGCCCCGGAGAAATCCACGCCTGTGGAAATTGGAATAAATTAAAATGTCGGCAAAATGTCGGCGAACCGAAAAAGAAAAGGCCCTCGGGATTAACCGAGGGCCTTTTTCGTGCCTAAAAGTGGCAGGAGCGGGAGGATTCGAACCCCCGACCACTGGTTTTGGAGACCAGCGCTCTGGCCAAACTGAGCTACGCTCCTGTGTTGGTACCCCTGGAGGGACTCGAACCCCCGACGCGCGACTTAGGACGCCGCCGCTCTATCCTCTGAGCTACAGGGGCATTTGGTGGAGATAGAGGGACTCGAACCCTCGGCCTCGGCATTGCGAACGCCGCGCTCTCCCAACTGAGCTATATCCCCAGGCCTTGGCCCTTCCTAGGGCCGCGATGCCGATGGGCTCCCCGGCGTCGCGCGACTTCGAAATTTCTGCCCCGAGAGACGGAATTCCTGTAAGTCTATCTCAAATCGTAAGTCCGCTGCCAGTCTACTGTCAAGTTGTACCAGGGCCTCTGATTTAGTTCTTGAGACCGTGATGACATAGGGCGTACCGATCCGGCGAGGGCGAACAGCGTCCGGTGGCTAATACTTGAACCCTTCGCGGACCGGGCTGAAGATGTCCAACGCCACTGCTGCGACATCGCCGCACTTGGCGTAGTGCTCCACGGCACCGAGAATGATGTACATGTCGCCGGGCTTGAGGAGCTTAACTTCGCCAGCGACTCCCATTTCCAACTCTCCTTCAACCAACATGCCCGCCTGTTCGTGTGTGTAAGTGTGGGTTGGCACCTCCGAGTTCGCGTCAATCTCGACTAGAGACAAAAGGATGTTCTCTCCCCAGAATGTCCGAGTGCGGGCTCCGGGCACCAAAGTCATCGGGCCCCGGTTTTCGGCGTCTACAAAGTAGGACATAGTTTTCTCCTGTTGGTTATCTTCGGATTGATCGGTTGACGATTAGGGAAGATTCACCTGATGGCATCGTGGATATACCTGTTAGACCTCGCCGGTTATTCTTCCCCTAGGTCCACCACATAGGACGGATTCTCTTCTCCGGTAATCTCCGGAACGCCTCCCGGTTGGAAGCCGCCGACCTCGCGTAGTAATAACCCAATCCATGCTCCGATGAAGCAAACGGACACCCATACCATCCAGGTGTATAGGCCAGTTGCAGGTCCTGCCAGCTGGCGTCGACTTTGGCTCAGCTTAATAATCCTTGGGTAGCGGCCACCAGCCTGCCGACAATCACGGCTTGAAAGAATCCGCTGTGGGGCCAGAGAAATCCTTGAACCACTCCCACCAATGCCAGAGACATCTATAGCCAGAACACCGCAAATGTGGAGCCTAGCTGGACGGTCTCGTTGGGGCGAGAGGGTCGTCCAAGTCGGGAAGGAAGGTCACCAACAACAGCAGCACCGCGGGTACGCTGTACGCCAGCAGCAAGCGGGACACAAAGCCCTGGGTACCGTTTCGAACCAAAGGTCCTAGAAACCCAGTGAAGTCTTCCATATCTGGCACGTAGCTTCCGGCGGAGCCGCTCAGAAGCGGCATGATGAACTAGGAGAGTAGGAAGAATGTCAAGCCGGCGTAGGGTTCATCGGAGAAACTGATGAAAATCAGGTTAAGACCGACGGCCCAACAGAGCTACGGCAATCAGCAAATGGTGCAACGGGAGTCTCCAGCGCCCAAGTCTACTGGAATCATGGGTAGTGTAACAGCTACAGGTGCGCCATCTCGGCTAAGCCAGGGGTCCATCGAAGCTCCACTTCTAAATGGTTATCTCCTTTCTTCTTGCCTACTTGATTCCAGTCTGCACGGGAATGATGAGAGTTAATTCCAAATCCCGGCCTTCGGTCGAAGGCCGGAACCTATTGGACGTCTCGGGTGTGAGTGCGACTGGAATTCGACGGCAGATATCTGAGTGTTGGAAGGGTTTACGTGAACGCGAACCGACGCTCGTTCATGCTGACGAATCGGTTGCCTCTGCCCGGTACGACGTGGTCCAGAAGTTCGATGCCCAGCAGTTTGCCCGCTGAGATAAGTTCTTTGGTGATGTCCACGTCCTGGGAACTGGACACAGGTTCTCCCGACGGGTCGTTATGCACGACGATTATCGACGGCGCATTCGCCTGTACGGCTGGGCGGAAAACCTCGGCCGCCCGGACCACCGAACTGTTGACGTTGCCGACGTAGATCTCTTGGATTCCCAGCACTTCGTTTCGGGTATTGAGCAGCAGAATCCTCAAGTGCTCCTGGTCCAAGACCGACATAACCGGCAGAAGCAGGTTAGCCACGTCTTGGGGCGAGTTAATCACCGCCCGCTCTTGGGGCGCCAGGGAGACGAACCGCTGCCCCAATTCCAATGCCGCCATCAACTCGCTGGTCTTAGCCTCGCTTAGACCTCTCTCCGCGCACAATTCGGCGAAACTGACCCGCCCCAATCCGGCAAGTCCGTCGAAACGGGCCAGCAGACGTGAGGAGACGGCTAACACGTTTTCCCTCTGCAAACCGGTGCGCATCAGAATGGCGATAAGCTCGGTATTGCTCAATGACTTGGGTCCGAATTCCCTCAACCGCTCCCGGGGACGCTCCCCTTGTGGTAGGTCTCGTATCGTTGGCTGGTATTGAGTGGCGGCTTCGACGACCATGGTCACTCCAACCCGGTTGATTATCGGCAAATCATACTACCTTGGAAAATTATTCTAAAGCAGATATTTTCAGAGGAATGTCAGTACAACCCAGACGCTCCGTGATTGATGATAGGATATTCCGGCTGCCTGCGTAGTCGCCACTTCTAAGTGGGGAGCCGTTGGATATTAACCAGATAAATCTGATAGACGAACGAGAGATAAACAGTGATCGAGCGTATTTCCAAACGAATCTACTATGGCTGGCTGATTGTCGCTGCTTCCGGTGGCACGGAGTTCGCCAACGCAGCCTCGGCCATCGGGATCCTCACCATTTTCGTGAACCCTTTTACCGAGGAGTTTGGCTGGAGCCGCACGGAGATTTCCGCCGTCACCAGCTTGGGGGCCATCCTAGGCGCTTCCATGGCCCCGTTCTCCGGCCGACTTGTTGACCGGATAGGCTCCCGGTGGGTATTGACCTTGGGTGGGGCACTGGTGGCGCTGGCCTGCGTGTACCTGTCCTCGATTCATACCCTGCTGGGATTCTATGTGGGCTTTACCATCGTCAGAATATCAGACCAGGGATTGATTAAAATCGGCGCCGCGCCGACGGTGGGGAAATGGTTCCAGCGCTACCGGGGCAGGGCCATCGCCCTGGTTTTTTTCTCCGGCTCGGCGGGAATAATGGTGATGGCTCCGGTGGTCCAGTTGGCGATAAGCGCTTGGGGATGGCGGGCGGCTTGGCTTCTGTTGGCGGCGGTGATGGCC
>Ga0315336_1007304_pt1 | contig 10679 bp, 15 predicted proteins | sample ASW5metaG_FD_204512 | JGI IMG/M metagenome (GOLD analysis project Ga0315336, IMG submission 204512) | Ammonia-oxidizing marine archaeal communities from Monterey Bay, California, United States - ASW #5 | ecosystem: Environmental > Aquatic > Marine > Intertidal zone | place: USA: California... | reverse complement strand
CCGCTATACGGGTTCCATGCTCTCACCGCTGATTTCCAAGGCATAGGCGTGCGGGTCGGCAAAACCCGGGAAGGGGATTTCATCCCAACTGCCGCCAACGGGATAGCCGGCGTCATCGAAGAATCCTTCCGATCCCGCCTGGGCGTAACCGATCAACGGGATGTTGCGGTAAACGCCGGCACCGCCGCTTTCGCCGATAAAGGACACGTACTCGTTCAGCGATGCGCCCGTCGCCGTCAGCACTTTGGCGAGACTTTCCGTACTCGGCCAGCGGTTTTTACCCTCTCGGGTGACGCGCTTGCTTTTGTTAAAGGTCGTTGGATCCAAGCCGGCCCGGCGTGCTAGCCCCGAGGCTGAAAGCCCATATTCCTGAGCCAGGCGGTCTAAGGCGTTCCATACATCAGCGTGTGTAAGCATGGCATTATAATCCGAGAAAAATCCCATCCTGTCACTAGGAACATATAGCCTTTGATAGCATTGACGCAAAATAAAAACAAACTTATATAGAATTAAAATAGAACAAACCATGATCATATATGAAAAACACACAAAATGAGAGAGGATAGACATATAATGCCGCGATATAGGAGAGTGCCTTTGCCGTTGCCCGATGTTGAGGTCGAGCCTTTCGTTACCGCCGAAGAGGCCTGGTTCTGGTTTATCCGCGCGCAACAGGCGCGAGATGACGGTGCGCATATCGAGCGCGGGCGCGCCGAGGTGCCGCGGCCATGCGAGCCGGACGATATTTACCGCGCCGTCAAAAGTTTAGCCGAAAAGAAAACAATCGGCCGTCGGCATATCGAGGTGTTGCATGTGTATGGCACGCTGCTCCGCGCGCCGGATAAGCGCTGCGTGGAGGAGACGCGGCCGTTCGTGTTTTGGGACGAGGCGTTGGACCGGTTGACGACCGTCTTGAGGATCAAGGAAATCATCGAATGACGCCGCACATGACGGATCCCGATGATGCCCTTAATGCGGTCGAGGCCGGAAGCCGTGCTATTGTCGTCTTCACGGACGACACGGATATGAAAGTGTTGCGCTGCCTGAAGCCGGGCTTCCGGCATTGCTATCTAGCGATCGAGGCCGGCCGGTACTGGGTGCTCGTCGATCCGTCATCCCATGGCACCAGCTTGACGGTTTTTCAATGCTTGGCCTTCCAGGATATTGTCTCGTGGTTCATGGCGTTCGGCTCGACGGTGGTATGCTGCCGGGCAAGCGGGCGAATTCCCGGCAAACGTTTGCTGCGGCCGTTGACTTGTGTCGAGTCGGTGAAGCGTATTCTTGGCCTTGATGTGCCCTTGGTGTTGACGCCTTGGCAATTATTTCGACACCTAAGCCGTTGATTTTTCCATTTGGATAAGCAAAAAGATCTATAAAAATAAATATTTCATATTAATACAAATATATTCCTTGACCTTTGTATTTATAAGGAATATATTAGTTTTTGAAAAAGGGACAGATGCGCCCGAAACGCATCGGCGCTTCATCAGCACCCTATCGCAAGGCCCGCCGTGAAGCCTGTGAGCTTTTTCATTTAGCACTAATTGCGCGAGAATTTGCGAGAGTAGAGGCAGGTTATGGGTGGAACAATGGAGGGCGCGAAAGCGCCGCTGGTTCCTTCGGTATCGGTTCCGCCATTGGTCCCGGCGCCGTCAATGATCCGGGCGACGTCTTCCGCGTCGAAAGCGCGCTTGATGATGCCAAGCTTTTAGGTCGAGCGCCTAGCGGCGCCTTCGACAATGATGCGGCCACCGCCGTCGGCGGCGCCCAGGATGCGATTGACGGCCGGCTCGGCAAACCGACGCCAGCGGCGACCAGGGTCTGGCCAGCATGTGCGACTTCTGCAAACGCTTTGAGGTCGAGGATCCGGTGCGCGCCATGGGCTCCGTCCAGAAGACCGCAGACCACCTGCCCGAGGACAAGACGCGCCAAGCCTATATGGCCATGGCCGGCGGAAAGCCGGTGGCCGGCCGAATTTTTTTCGCTGTTAAGCCGTTGTCTTGTCGAGTGGTTTCGCTTCAATTAAAAATAGATAAAAAAACATAATATATTATTTTTTTCCTTGACATGAGCTTTAAAGCTGCATATATTGGTTTTTGAAAAAGGGACAGCTGCGCCTTAAGCGCGTCAAGTGTTCGTCTGCATCTCATCACAAAGCCCGCCGGTTTCCCGGCGGGCTTTTTTGTCGCCAACAGATCAAAAGGAGAATTTGTCATGGGTGGAATTTTCAGCGCCCCGAAACCGCCGCCGCCGGCGCCTTTGCCGCCGCCACCGCCGGACCCATCGGAGGAAGAACGCAAGTGGCGCATTGAATCCCTGGAACGCCGCCGTCGGGGGCGGGACGGTACCATTGAAACGTCGGCTCGTGGCGTGCTCAGCGAGAACTCGGCGCCGGCGGCCAAGAAAACACTATTCGGAGAATGATCATGGATGACACTGTTCAAAAGATGATTGTCGAACGTTATCGACGCGCCAAGGAGCGCCGGAGCGCCTGGGAGCCCCATTGGCAGGAATGCTTTGAGTACACCTTGCCGCACCGAGAAAGCGCCATCTCGGTGTCTATGCCGGGCGGCAAGCGTTCGGACAAGCTGTTCGACGGAACGGCGCCGCATGCGGTCGAGCAATTGGCGGCCAGTCTGCTATCTCAAATGACGCCGCCTTGGGCGCAGTGGTTCGGCCTGTCCATGGGGCCGGAAGTGAACGACGAGGAACGTCAGGAACTAGGCGGCGCACTGGAAGCATCCGCGACGGCCCTGCAATCGCAGTTTGACCGTTCGAACTTCGCTGTCGAAATGCACCAGTGCTACCTGGATTTGGTCACCGCCGGAACGGCATGCCTGTCGTTCGAGGAGGCGCCAATGGGCGAGTCTTCGGCCTTCCGGTTCACGGCGGTTCCCTTGGGTGAAGTTGCCTTCGAGGAAAGCGTCGACGGCCGTCTCGATACGACCTTCCGGCGATCGGAGCTTTCCCTTGCGCAATTCCGGAGCCGGTTTCCCGATGTCAAACTGTCGGACCAATTGATCAGCCGAGCGGCGGAAGATCCCGGCTTTCGGATCGATATCATCGAGGCAGTGATCCCGGAAAAGACGAAATTTAAGTATACCGCCATCACGGAGACGGAATTGAACGCCAATTCAGGTCCGACAATTCTGCAGGAAGGAAAATTCACGAACTCACCGTTCATCAATTTCCGCTGGCTCAAGACACCCGGCGAAGTTTATGGCCGTTCGCCGGTGATGAAGGCCTTGCCGGACATAAAAACCGCCAACAAGGTGGTCGAACTGATTTTGAAGAATGCTTCCATCGCCGTCACTGGTATTTGGCAGGCCGGCGACGACGGCGTGCTCAATCCGGCGTCCATCAAGCTAACGCCGGGGACGATTATTCCGAAGGCCGTCGGCTCGGCCGGATTGACGCCGTTGGACTCGCCCGGCCGGTTCGATATCTCGGAACTCGTGCTGAAGGACCAACGCGACAATATCCGCCGCGCCCTGATGGCCGACAAGCTTGGTCAGCCGGACGCACCGAAGATGACGGCGACGGAAGTTCTTGAGCGTTCGCCCGAGATGGCGCGCCTCCTGGGTGCCACCTACGGCCGGCTTCAATCCGAACTGCTGACGCCTTTGGTGGTTCGCGCCATGGCCATCCTGTCGCGCCGCGGCGTTATCCCGGACCTGCATGTTGACGGCCGTGTTGTCGATCTCGACTACAAATCGCCACTGGCCCGCCAACAAGCGCAGAAAGACGCTCAAAACATCCTTCGTTGGCTGGAGGCGGTGCAATCCGTCGGGCCCGAGGGGATCGCGGCGGTCAACAAGGCCGAGGTGGTCAAATATCTCGCCAAGGCTTTCAGCGTTCCGGACGAGTTCATAGTCGAAGACCGCGGCCCAGCACTCTCTGGGGTTCCTTCGGAACTTCCCGTTGATCTTCCACCCGGTTCTTCCGCCGGAGGGGATCAACTGGAAGGGTTGATGGAGGCCGCCAACGAGGTCTTCGGCGGCCTCACGGGCACGCCATTGGACAATATCGTCCCGGCCAGTAATTCCGTTCAATCGTAAAAGGAAGTCGAAATGACCAAACAGAAAAACGGTTGGGATTGGTTCGCCACGAGCCATCCCACGCCGTCCTCGCGCTTTGATCCGCTGGTCGACGAGAAAGAACTACCGGCTCTCGCGGCCCGGTGTTTCCGGGGAAAGGATGGTGAGCGTCTGATGACCCATCTGCGCTCCATGACATTGGAGCGCGCCTTGGGACCCAACGCCAGTGATGCTTTTTTACGGCACACCGAGGGTCAGCGCCAACTTGTCGCCCACTTGACCGCGCTCGTCGAGCGCGGGCGGGATCAATTGAACTGACCAAAACATCAGAAAATTGGAGATTTCAATGACACATGAAGAGTATGAATCAATCGAGCCCGCCAGTAAGGCGGATGCGGTGCAATCTGGATCGGAGGCGCAATTCACCGACGGAGAAGCGGCGCCAGCCGATGATGGATTATCGGATCGGCCGAAGGGGTTGCCGGAGAAGTTCTGGGATCCGGAAAACGGTGAAATTCTGACAGACACCTTGATCGGATCCTATCGGGAACTCGAACAAAGACTGGGCGGGCCGAACATCGAAACCGTGCCCAAGGATCCAACGGGATATCAGATCAAGATCGAAGACCATCCGGGCATGGAGATCAGCGATGACGTCAATTCGCGCCTCCATGCGGCTGGTTTCACCGGCACGCAGGCGCAACTGGTATATGATCTGGCGGCTGAATACCTACCCGCCATGAATTCCGAGATCGGCGCAAAAATCGCCCATGAGGCGGATCTCCAGCGCCTCGTCGAACGGCATGGTGGGGAAAAGGAATGGAACGAAACCGCCGCGCAGACATTCGCCTGGGGAAAGGCCAATCTTCCCCAACAGGCTTTCGACTCTCTGGCGTCGACATTCGATGGTGTCCGGCAAATACAACAACTTATGGGATCGTCGGAACCTCATCTTGTCAACGATAGTCGCAATTCGAACGGTCCGCTGAGCGAGGAGAGTTTGAAGGCGCTCATGCAAGACCCACGCTATTGGCGGGATCATGACCCTGCCATTGTCGATCAAGTAACGCGGGGTTTTGAAGCCTTATATCCGAATAAGGGGTGAGCGCCGTTTGGGCTTTCGGCAGTTCCCTCGGCGGGCGGGGGATTGATCTCCCGCCCGCTTCCCTAATGGCTGTACGGAGACTGGATGGCCGGAAATTTGTTACGGCAGGTCACGGGCAATGCAGGTTTGCCATTGCCGGACCGACATCGTGGCGAGGCCGGCGGAGAAGTCGGAGAATAGGGCGCTTCAGGAGACGCTTAATGATTTCGGCCGCAAGCCGGAGATGGGGTTCGAAGCGCTCAGGATCGACGGCGATATCGGGCCGAAAACGCGTCATGTCTTCGACCAGGTCAACGCCTATGCGGGGCCGGATAAACTGACCGAGGGCTTCGGGCCAATGTTCGGGTTTTTGGAGGAGTGAGCAATGAGCGAGGACAAGTTTATGAACGAAGAGGAGCTTTCATGGATGTTCCTGGGCGGGTTGAGTCTTCAGCCAGTCGAGGAGCGCGACGGGATTTTTGATCTGTTTTCATGGGATGCCTATGAGCACATCATTCGGCAGACGGAACCGGTGCTGGAAACGTTGATATGGCTGTATCAGGTGCCTGCCGATGGAACGGCTTAACCAAGATGTTAAGGGATTTTCTAGAGTTCAAGGACATGGTATCAGTATGCTATGAGTTCCGAAAAACCCGTTAGCGCGATACTTGTCGAAGACGAGGAGATCATCCGCCAAATGCTTAAGCAGGCGCTTGTCGTACTTGGCTGTGATGTGCTTGGCGAGGCTAACAATGGCATCGCCGCAGCTGAACTGTTCAATGAAACCAAGCCCGATTTAGTGTTGATGGATATCCGGATGCCGCGTTCGGACGGCATTGAAGCTTTATCGAAGATCAAGGAAATCGAACCGGATGCCTACGTGGTCATGATGACATCCATCAATGATGAAGAGATAATTGAAGATTGCATCATCGCCGGTGCAAAGGACTATATCCGCAAAGACGTGCCTATTGATCAAGTCGTGTCGCGCCTTGAGCGCCATATCCGGAGGGTGTCGGAGAAAGCTTAGTCGGCGCTGGTATCAACCGTCCTCATTGATTTTCTGGATTAACGCCTGCTTCACGGTTTCCGCCATGATCAGATCGGCTTGGCAGGTGCCGGCGGCATGATGCCCGCCGCCGCCATACTGAAGCATCAATTCACCGACGTTGGTGTTTGAACTCCGATCGAAAATCGATTTGCCGACGGCATAGACATAATTCTGTCTGTCCCGTCCCCACATCTGATGCATGGAAATGTTACATTGCGGGAACATGGCATAGACCATGAAGCGGTTGCCGACATAGACGGTTTCTTCTTCAAGCAGATTGAGGATGACGAGATTGCCGTGAACCTCAGCGCAACGTTCGATCTGTTCCTTGAACAGGGGTTCCTGCTCTTTGTAAAACTCGGCCCGTTCCTTGACGTCTGGGAGTTCCAGAATTTCTTCGACGGTGTATTCTTGACACCATTCGATCAGGCTCATCATGAGTTCATAATTGGGAATGCGGAAGCCGCGGAAACGTCCGAGGCCGGTACGTGAATCCATAATGAAGTTCATCAACGGCCAGCCATCGGCGTAGAGCACTTCGTCCATTGAAAACTGCGCGGCGTCGCCTTTGTCGACGGCGTCCATGAGCTCTTCCGAGATTTTCGGGAAGCCTTCTTTGCCGCCGTAATATTCATAGACCACCCGGGCCGCCGAGGGAGCCTGCGGATTGATGATGTGATTGGGATGTTTCTGACCCAATCTTTTGATCTCACTGAGGTGATGATCGAAGGCCAGATAACAGCCGGGCACGTAAGGGACATTCGTCGTAATGTCCTCATCGGTGATGTCGACGCGGCCTTCCTGCATGTCGTTGGGATGAACAAACAAAATGTCGTCGATCATGTTCAGTTGCTCGAGGAGGACCGCGCAAACCAAGCCATCAAAATCACTACGGGTGACCAGCCGGTATTCGGCGCCCGGTTCCGGTGTACCCTGCGGCGCTTCCCATTCATCCTCGGGTGCGCCGAGAAGCTCGGCGAACATGTCGTTGATGTCTTCAGCGGCGGCGGCATCGTCACCGGCAGGTTGCGTGTCCGTATCTGTCGGCTCGTGATCGTCTGCGGTGCGGGCCTGGAGTTCCTCGATCTCGCTGAGGATATCATCGTCCGGCGTTAACACTTGAATGCCGGAACCCAGTTCGAGGCCCGAGAACCAGTCCAGGAAGCGTCCGACATTGTCGCCCTTGAAGACCATGCCGTGCTGCGGCACCAGGGCATCTATATCCAATCGGGCGATACTGGAGAGCCAGGCGTCCCTGGCGGCTTTTGACGGCATGAAGCGTTGATGAAAATCAAGCATGTAGCTCATGTGACGGTCGAAATCCTGGACCACATAACCGTTCAATTCATCCGGCGGGATCATCGCCGTCCCGACCTCGCCAGTGAAAAGCATATGGGCGACGGGATCATAGAGATGAAAGTTGCCGGGTGAATAAAGATAGTGGGCTGGAATGGCTGTCAGGTTCAATCCGTCGCCGGCGGCGAAATCCATACCGCCATCGGGAATGGGGGTTATCTGGCAATTGGCATCCAGATGGGTGATGAAATTCTCCCACAGCGCGGAAATGCATACGTCCATCTCATCTTCGCAAACCCGCAGCCACAACGGCAGCGAAGACGCAACGTCCGGATCCTGGTGGCTCAAGAATATTCTACGAATGCTGTCGACGGGAATTTTCTCGCTCAACGCTGCCAACAAGGATGGAAAGACCTCAATGCCACCGGGGTCCAACAGGACCGAAGTCGCTCCGTTGACGATAAGGACTTGATTGGTATCGACGACATTTTCAGGCTTCTCCGGATCTTGCCCGAAGATTAGCCATTCATGATCGCCTTTTTTGAAGATCGTTTGGCAGAGCATTCCTAAATTTCGACCCCGTAATTCAAACCACTCTTTTTATCCGCAAGACATTTTGACGCGGATTTAACACGACAAACATACTTTGTTTGTTTGCAGGTGAAAACCTCGCAGAGAACCAATTTTTTTCATTAACGATTTTTGACTCACGGATAACCCACACGTGTTTCGTCGTTTCGACTCATGCCGGGCCCGTACGTCAGCCGGCGCCGTCTCACCGGGCGGCTGGCCCTGTTCACCCATGCGCCAGTCATAACCCAATCAAGGCACAAGCGTCATTGCAATCTCGATCCGAATGGGATCAATCAAACAGGAGAATAGTGAATGTCTATAAGTGTAAGTGACGCCTTTACAAAGCATTACCAAACGGATGTGCACAATGCGTATCAACGCATGGGCACCAAGCTCCGTAACACGGTGCGGACGAAAGGCAATATTGTCGGATCTTCGACGACCTTTCAATCGGTCGGCAAGGGCGCGGCAAGCACCAAGGCCCGGCATGGAAAAGTGCCGGTTATGAACGTTTCCCACACGCCGTCGGAGTGTACGCTCTATGACTACTACGCTGGCGATTGGGTCGATAAGCTTGATGATCTGAAGTGTACATCCAACGAACGCCAAGTGATCATCAACGCAGGCGCTTATGCCTTGGGCCGCAAAACCGATGAACTGATCATCGAGCAACTGGACACCAGCACCAACTATGCCGGTGACGGCTCCGATGGTCTGACCAAGGCTAAAGTTCTCGAAGCCTTCGAGATGCTTGGTGATGCGGACGTGCCCGACGATGGTGACCGCTTCGCTATCATCGGCTGGAAGCAGTGGTCGGATCTTCTTGGCATCGACGAGTTCGCCAATGCCGATTATGTCGGCGAGAAGGAACTGCCGTGGCAGGGCACCCAGGCGAAGAAATGGCTGGGCGCCTTGTGGATGCCGCATTCCGGACTGACCAAGGACGGCAGCGACATCCGGTTCTGCTACTGGTACCACAAGACGGCGCTCGGTCATGCGGTGGGTAAGGACGTCAAATCCGACGTCACTTGGCACGGCGATCGGGCGGCTTGGTTTGTTAACAACATGATGTCGCAGGGCACCTGTGTGGTCGACCACACGGGCGTTGTCTCCATGCGCTGTCTCGAAGCTTAAGGAGGAAAACCATGGCTTTTCAATCGAAAGACTTGAGCGTTCTCGCGTATGCCAACGGTTTCACCTTGTGGCACTACACGACCACGGATTTGGGTGCGGCAGTTGACACGGCGGGCTACTTCGACGAGGCGTCGGAGATGGTCCGCATCGGCGATATGTTGCTCGCCAACGTTGATACGGACGGCACGCCGGCCAGCGGCATTTATCTGGTGAATGCCAATGCCAGCGGTATCGTCGACGTCGCCGACATGACCGTCGTCGGAGGCACCGACACGGACTAAAAATCGTTCAATGTAAAAAGGGTTTCCACCCTGTCTCTGACTTGCGCCGCCGCGGGCATATCGTCCGCGGCGGTGTCTTTTCCACGAAAGGAAGATTGTATGTTTAAACTCAAAAACACCCTTGCTCGAGACATCGCGGCGAATCCTAAAGATGTGGTCAACGTGAAGAACGGCTTGAACCGGCTGGGTTTCTTCCCGGCACCGAGCTACGGATTCACCGAGTATCCAGACGAACGAATGTTCGCGGCCATTGAAGCCTTGCAATCAGCAACGGGGCTCAAGCGCGATGGGCTTATGAGAGTTGAATATCAGTGTCGACGATTACCATCTGCCGTTCATTCCCTTCCAATATGTCGCTAATGCGTGGGTTGCAGCCAAAGGGATGGGATTTGACTCTGTCGTTATCGCAAACAGCTCAGGCCCGCAGAGTACGGTCGATGCAAATCTCATAATTGAGAAAATTGGCGAGCAAATTCCGTTCCGCGTGGACGTCGTGGAAGGTGGTTGGAGAACGAGCACAGGTGAAACGCTGTTTTGCGGCGCGGATGGCATCATCGACACGGTTCGTTTTTCAACGCCTGATTTTGTTTCTCGCCGTGTTGAAAAGAAGATTCCGCGGTGGCGCATTCCCTTGTCTGCCTTGAGACAGGGCTATAATCCGCCCACAGATATAGATATTGAGGATACGTGTATCGTTGACAATGGCGAGGAGTACGAAGCAACTATCGCCCGTCCGTATCAGCCGCAGTCTTGTACAGGGGTGGCACTGTTTATCGGTGGTACCGGCATTTTCGATCGGCACGGATTCACGCCCACCTTTGACATCGGCACGCATCAGTTGTTGGACGGGTTGGCGCGGGAAGGAATCGCGACCGTTCGCTTCGAACGCATGTCGCGGCGTATGGGGCATCTTCCCGCCGGTGAAGAGGGGCTGGATTTTCAGGCGATTGCCAAGGGTGCTGCGCGATGGCTGGATTGGCTTGGCGGGCAGCCATGGGCGACGGGAAAGCCGATTGTAATAGTGGTGCACAGCCTTGGCGGACTCGTCGCACTGTATTTATCAACTATTCGCAAGGATTTGGTGATCATCGTCACCCTGAATACGCCGGCGCGCCCGCTAACGGATGTGACGGATGAACAGCACGCCTGGTTCGGCGCACATTTGGACCTTTCTGACGAAGCCTTTAGTGAGCGGGAGAAATTTCGAAAAGAATTTGTCCGCG
>Ga0315336_1007303_pt1 | contig 10681 bp, 10 predicted proteins | sample ASW5metaG_FD_204512 | JGI IMG/M metagenome (GOLD analysis project Ga0315336, IMG submission 204512) | Ammonia-oxidizing marine archaeal communities from Monterey Bay, California, United States - ASW #5 | ecosystem: Environmental > Aquatic > Marine > Intertidal zone | place: USA: California... | reverse complement strand
AAATAATACCCAAATTAGGAACTTTCGCCTTAAGAGTGTCGACTGTCCGGCAAATTAAATTGTCAGGATTGAGAGCCTCGCTGCCTTGGCTGTCCTTTAAGCTAGGATCTACATGTGGAAAAAGAGCAACGGCTGGAATACCGGCGGCTCTAATTTCCTTAGCTAGCTCAACGGCCAAATCAATGGATACCCGTTCTATGCCCGGCAGATTAGCAATGACCTGCCTCTCTCCCTCCCCCTCCACGATAAACAGAGGCTGCACCAAGTCAGAGGGTGAGAGCTGGTGTTCCCTTACTAGTTCACGCACCCATTTCGACTGCCTAAATCGCCGCATACGTGTCCGGGGATAGGCACCAATGACCGTCATGCCGCTTCACCGGGGCAGGGTACTGCCCTAAACGTGCGGCGAAGAGTTGATAACACACCATCAAAAGTTGGCTTGTCAGCTAACAGACGGTTTCGCCACTTAATAGAATCATTAGTAAAGACATTTTCACTCATGGCAATCGCATCGAACGTATTACATTTTTCGCGCAGACCATATTGTGTCAGTAGAGTCTCAAAAACTTCGTAACTGCGGCGGGAAAAGAAGGGGATCACACCGCGTTGCTCTGTGTTAAACGCACTCAACAACGGGCTGGTAAAAACTTTCGCGGGCTGCATACGGTACAATTTTAATCTTCGAACTCTGCCAACAAAAGCTTCATCGATCGCAAAAGCTACTTTTTCTGCCGAGGGGTACAGACCATTAACAAAATTAACATTGTTAAGGGCTTTAACCATTTGTCCTCCGCTAAACCCTGTACAGATGACATGGCTAAAACCAAACTTTGACAGGGTCCTTGCCGTAGCTGGACCTACTGCGCACGCAGGAATGCGGCGTTCGGATGTTAACTTTGCGAAAAGCCCCACCGCAATCTGGCTAGTGAAGAGTAGAATATCATTGTCGGCTAAACTAATTTCCACATCTTCGATACGTTCCGTGTGCAACAACGGACAGTCCATGATTGCAACATCTAACTTAGAAAACGCCGCGTGAAATGAGTCTTTGTACTCCAGCGGCCGTGTCATTACGATCATGCCACCTCTCTCAAAAGCAAGCGTTCGCGCAAACGTCGGCCCAGAATTTGCCCTAATACTCGAGCCTGGCCTTTAGAGCCAATAATGGTATCGGTGTTGCTCGATATTCCGTCGGCTGAAAATAGGCCCCCTTTTAGATATAGTGTGTTTCCTTCAATCGCGGCTAATCCACCAACGGCAATTCCAACTCCAGCTCCAACACTTTCCAGAAATGCCCTCTCGGCCGTTACAGCCGAATGTGTATGCCGATCGTTTATTGTCTCGAGAAGTTGCCTTAGCCCTATTTTGTCAGCACGGCACTCCACACCTATAGCACCCTGGCCAGGGTCCGGCAAAACGGAGTCCTCATCCAAGATTTGGTTAATAAACTTATCAAGACTAAGACGTTTAAGTCCTGCATATGCGAGTACAGTGCCCGCTAAATTACGTTCCATCATAGACAGTAAACGGTCCTCGACATCTCCTCGCAATAGGGCAAATTGAATGTCGGGTCGAATCAACTTTATCTGCGCTTCTCGGCGTAGTGAGGCCGACCCAAGAATCGCGCCTTTAGGTAAATGTTGTAGCTTACGGAACTTTTGAGACACGAACACATCCCGCGGCTCTTCCCGTTTTAGCATGCACGGCACAACAAATCCTTCCGGACGAATGACAGGCACATCCTTCATGGCGTGTACAGCTACGTCGACGTGCCCTGCAAGGAGAGCCCCATCAATTTCGTTAGTAAAAAATCCTACAGGCGTATTGCTACCTAACTTTTCTGTGTGATTGCGATCACCCGCTGTCCGCAAGGGTACAATTTCTGATTGGGCGGCAACTTCTGGAGCAATTCTTGCGAGGGACCTAAGGAATAGCCGTGTTTGGACTAGGGCTAACCGACTCCCGCGTGTGCCGATCCTGAGCCTAGATAAGGTCATGGCGGCTAAAAGTTTGCTGCAAAGCGGACACCAGTTGATCGATCATATCATCCGTGTGGCACGGTGAAGGCGTGAGACGCAAGCGCTCAGTTCGAATGGGGACCGTAGGAAAGTTAATAGCCTGAATGTATATGTCGTGCTCATCCAATAGATCATCGCTAATTCGTTTGACTAGGAACGGGTCACCGACCAAGACTGGAATAATGTGGGTATCCGTTGCTATAACGGGAAGACTTCTGTTGGTTAGTTTTTGTTTGAGGAGGAGTACTTTTTCCCGATGCTGTTGGCGCAATTCAGAATTAGATTTTACGTATTGAACAGAGGCTAGAGCTCCAGCCACCACAACAGGTGAAAGAGCTGTGGTAAAAATAAATTCCCGGGCGAAGCTTCGTATGTAGTCCACTGCATGAGAAGAGGCCGCCATATACCCCCCCATAACACCAAATGCTTTGGCTAAGGTACCTTGGATAATATCGATTTTATCCAGTAGACCTTCCTGTTCAGCTATCCCCCCACCTCGTTCACCGTAAAGGCCGACCGCGTGCACTTCGTCTACATAAGTAAGTGCTCCATAACGACTTGCTAATTCAGATATTTCCCTGAGTCGGCCGATGGATCCATCCATAGAGTAGACAGACTCAAAAACAATTATCTTCGGCTTCTGACGAGCAACTGCTGAAAGTAAGGATTCTAGGTGATCGACGTCATTATGACGAAACACACGCTTTTCCACCCTAGCCTTGCGAAGGCCAGAGATCATCGAGGCATGATTCTTTTCATCGGAAAACACAATACAGTTAGGTAACCTCTCGGCTAAGGTGCATAGGATTGCTTCGTTAGCCACGTAACCTGAAGTAAACAGGAGTGCAGCTTCTTTTTGATGTAGAGCCGCGAGCTCCTCTTCCAGCCTATAGTGAACGTCGTGGGTTCCTCCTATGTTTCGCGTTCCTCCCGCCCCCGCACCAAACTTGCGGACTGCATCCACCATAGCCCGCTCTACAACCGGATGCTGACCCATGCCCAAGTAGTCGTTAGAGCACCAGACTGTAACCTCCTTGCTAACATTATTACGATGAAGAAGTGCGCGAGGAAATCCGTCAGAAAATCGTGTAAGCTGAGCAAAATGTCGGTAATTCCCCTCACGTTTTAGCGCCTCGAGTGACGATCTAAAATATTCGTCATAGCTGGACCCATTAACTTCAATCGGCCTAGCTGCGCCCTCGATGACTTCGAAAGATCTGCTACCTATTTTAGCACTGGACACCATGAGTTCACCCATCCTCTATCGCGTTCAATTTCTGGAAGAAACTCGCTATCTTGACGCTAACTCATTTAACAAAGGCGAATGAATAGAGACGACTTCACGTTGCCGTCTCCTAGGCAAGCCAATGGCGAAGCACAGGAGCAGTCTTTTTCTTATCAGCCGCGAATTGGTACCAGACAGTGTAACTGTTCAATGCTTTGCAGACCGATTCTTGGCTAAAAACCTCTGATATTTCAAAAGTGTCGAAACCAGAACGGACTAGGAAGGAAGCCTGATCAGGGAGCAGGTCTCCGAATGCCCGCAGTTCACCCTCAAAGCCGCTGCGTTCACGTAAGATACGTGCTACTGAGAACGATCTACCATCCTTGAAGTGCGGAAATTCAAGTGCAATGAGCTTGAGTTTGTCAACGTAAGGCTTGATCAGTTCAATTTGATCTTCATTGGCAAGCCAAATACCAGCAGGAGATCGATTCGTTAGCAAAAGTTCTGCAGTCTCCAAGAACCGTGACGCAGAAACAATGAAAGAAGTCTCTGATGGGACCCGCTCTTCATCACTAACCCAAACCCAGGTGTCGTATAGAGACCCATGTGAATTATAAAGTGCCATAAAGCTTCTCCTTGAACGGATCTAATCCAGTGCGATCAAAGGTTTCAATAAAGGTCTCCTTACCTTCACGGTTTTCGATATACGCCTCCACCACGTTCTCGACCGCATCGACAACACGCTCTTCACTAAATCCTGGTCCCACGATCTGACCAATAGCGGCATGCTCGTCCGACCTACCTCCCAACGTAATCTGGTAAGCTTCGTTGCCACGTTTATCGACACCGAGAATTCCTATGTTGCCGGCATGATGATGACCACAAGCATTTATGCACCCGGATATATTGATACTGATCTTGCCTATATCGTTGAGACGATCACGGTCGTTAAAGCGCTCGCTGATCCGTTGCGCAATTGGGATTGATCGCGCGGTAGCTAGTCCGCAATAGTCTAGGCCCGGGCAAGCAATGATATCGGTAGCCAAACCGACGTTAGCAGTACCCATTCCATGCTCTACTAATTTTTGCCAAAGAACAAATAAGTCTTCTTGCCGGATATGAGCTAATACCAAGTTCTGTTTGTGAGTAACGCGAATTTCACCAAAGCTGTATGCCTGGGCAAGATCAGCAACAATATCCATTTGATCGTCAGCCATGTCACCGGGTATGCCGCCATGGGGCTTAAGCGAAATAGTAACAATAGCGTAGCCTGGAATCTTATGGTCATACGTATTGGTCAGCACCCAATTTCTGAAAGAAACGTCTTCAGAACAGGCCTTTTGAAAAGATACTACGGGAGTCTCGATAGCATGATACGGAGGTGGAACAAAGAATGCTCGAATTCTCTCTTCTTCCTCAAATGAAACATTGGCGTTGGTCTTACGGGCATGACGCCATTCGTCTTCAACCTGTTTTGCAAATTCGCAACCACCCAGGTCTCGCACTAGAATTTTGATGCGCGCCTTGTAGATGTTATCGCGCCGGCCATGGCGATTGTATACACGCAAGATTGCCTCCAAATATGAAAGCAACTGTTGTTTAGGCAAAAAGTTTCTGATGGTAATTGCAACTACCGGTGTCCGCCCTTGACCACCGCCGACTAAGACTTCAAAGCCGATATTGCCGTTAGCACCTTTCTTAAGTCTAAGACCGATATCGTGAAACTTGACCGCAGCGCGATCGTGTTCAGATCCGGTTACTGCAATCTTAAATTTGCGCGGCAGAAAAGAAAATTCGGGATGCAGTGTTGACCATTGACGTATTATTTCACAATAGGGGCGTGGATCCTCAACTTCGTCATTTGACACGCCTGCAAAATGGTCTGACGTAGTATTGCGGATAACGTTACCACTAGTCTGTATAGCATGTAGATCGACTTCTGCCAGCTCATAGAGAATGTCCGGCGTTTCTTCAAGCTTGGACCAATTGAACTGGATATTTTGGCGTGTAGTAAAATGGCCATATCCTTTGTCATAACGCCGCGCAACATGAGCAAGTTTTCGCATCTGATGAGATGACAGTACACCGTATGGAATGCACACCCTAAGCATGTAAGCGTGCAGTTGAAGATATAAACCATTAAGAAGCCGAAGTGGCTTGAACTGATCCTCCGTTAGCTCTCCGTTGACGCGACGCGCAACCTGCCCGCGGAATTCAGCAACCCTCTGGTTAATAAGAGTCTTGTCATAAGTGTCATAAACGTACACGGCTCAACTTGCCTTCTGGTATGATTGACGACCGAGATCGAGCCGCACAGTCGGACCATTTTCCCGTATCAGTTCCCGCAAACGCGTTGGGCGCACGGAAATTTCACCCGACGCAACATCCACAAGGTACGGAGCAACTACTTCACAGGCCGCCTCGGCCTGAACACCAATATCCAATACTGCCACCTCTTCTTCATCGGACACTTTTCGAGCATCTGTAATATGTTCTGTCCAGGTGCCGTTAGTGCTGAGGTACACAACTATGCCGTCCACCAATCGATTCGCTGCAAGAACCTTCATAAAAACGCACCTTTTTGACTGGATACCCGGATAGCACCACTAGGAGCCCTTACAGTTAATGGCTCAGAAGAGACCCTCACAAGAGTAGCTACATCACCCACGACGATTAGAGCTGGACCTTCAACTCTGTAATCTTCAATTACCATTCCTAAATCTCTGAGAATCCCGGTAAACACGCGCTTGTCTTGAAGTGTACCTCTCTCGATCACAGCAATAGGAGTATTAGGGTTTAGTCCGTCATCGAGCAGCGCTTGGGATATATCTACAGACTGGCCAAGCCCCATATAAATGACCAAGGTGCGTCCAGGACCCCCGAGACCCGATAGCTCAGGTGCCCCCCCAGATTTAGACATGCCCGTAACAAACGAAACAGACGATGCATAGCCACGAGCGGTGAGAGGAAATAAGGCATCAGCCGCACAGCCTACGGCTGCTGTCACTCCTGGGATAACCTCAACTTCAATTCCCGCTCCCTCGAGGGCCTCCACTTCTTCCCATACACGACCAAAAATCGACGGATCGCCACCCTTTAACCGGACGACTGATTCACCTTTCCCTGCAGCACCAATCATTAATTCATTAATCTGCTCTTGTGATACCGTGTGATGACCAGCGCGCTTTCCTACATAAACACGTTCAGCGTCGGAATTAGAAAATTCAAGCACCGAATCAGACACGTGATGATCAAAAAAAACCACATCAGCGCTTGCAAGGGCCTTGATAGCCTTAAGCGTCAGAAGATCGGGATCTCCTGGGCCTGCGCCGACAATCCTTACCCTAGGCTGGGTAGCTTCTAATGAGCGACTATCGTGCAAGATATCTTGGGCACCAATCATAAGCTCCACTGAAAATCATTAATCAAAAACAGTTTGGACGGTGACTTCCGGCGCTATGCCAGCGTTAGAAGGTAAACAATGCACGAGCAGAGACTATAGCAAAAAAGAAGATAAGGAAATATATTTTTATAAATATCAAAATATCTTATTGAATAGAATATAATTTTTTGTTATTTTTCCTATATTAGAAATAATATATCTCTATCAACTACAGTTGGATTAAATCCGATCATGGATGACATAGACCTAAGAATTCTTAATCTCATTCAAGCCGATGCTTCTTTGACCAGTGCCGAAATTGGTAAACACGTCGGTCTAACAACTGCCCCTTGCTGGAAGCGTATTCAAAAGCTTGAAGAAACCGGAGTGATCCGGGGACGGGTAGCATTACTCAATGCAAAAAAACTTAATGTGGGCCTGACAGTCTTCGTAACCATGAAGACCAATCGGCACGATGAGAATTGGCTAAAACATTTTGCAACGGTGGTAAAGGGAATGCCCGAGGTGATAGAGTTTCACCGCTTAGCCGGTGAAATCGATTATTTGCTGCGCGTCGTGGTGCCGGACATGGAAGCATACGACGAATTCTACAAAGAACTCATCGAAAAAATATCCCTGACAGACGTAACGTCCAGCTTCTCTATGGAACAGATTAAATACACCACGGCCCTCCCCTTAAACCGCACATAATAGATCTCATCACCAGGCAATCGTCTCCCCGTTATATCGAATAAAAGCTCCACTTTGCTTGATCGTCAAATTAGAGATAACTTCACGCATTCCGGATACGCTATCGGCAACTTCGACGGTTGCTCCTTCTGCCATCAAACCCATGTCCGTCTTTGCGTGTCCGGGACATAAGTTGGCCACAATAATTTCCCGCTCACTAAACTGGTCCGCCATCAGAAGCATAGCTTTATTCAGAGCCGCCTTACTAGTCGCATAGGGATAGACTGGAAAATTTACTTCTTGCATAGAACCAACGGTGCTCGAGATACTTATTATTTTTTTTTGCTCGCTAGCCGCGACATTTTCTAAGAATACTTCCGTCACCTTTACCGGCGCTAACGTATTAGTGCGAAGAAGATCGAGCCATCCATCAAAATCTAGAGTACCCACCCTTTGATGCTCCAGATCACTCCTAGCGATACCAGCATTGTTTATGAGTAAATCGATAGGTGTGCCAGAAAGTCTTTGGCCAACGGCATTAATTTGGGAAAAATTGGTAACATCCATTGCTTCGATAGTAACCAGTTCACTGGTTTCTAGGGCCAAATTAGTAAGGGCCAACGCAACATCAGGTGCCCGACACGTGGCAATTACATGCCAGCCTTCAGCAGCATATTGGCGAGTGAATTCGTAACCAAGCCCGCGGCTAGCGCCGGTAATCAAACAAGTTGGCAAAACGGTCCTCCTCTTCTCTGGTAAGTATAGATTACCTAGGCTAATGCATGAGGAAAACCCGTAAATACCTCGTGCTAACGCCATTTAGGTCAACAAGAATGGGTGAATTGGGTTTTTCGTAATACCTTGTCTCGTTTGCTGTTAAAATTGATATTATTGTCTCACCTTCTATCAAGATGGTAGAAATATACACGTTAAAACAAATTCTTTGCTGAACCGATGCCATGACGATCCAGATAGATGTTCTTATTATTGTTCCGCCTTTGGTCGACTATGACAGTGAGGCTGATCGAAAAGCTGGGAAACCAGACTTTGAAAACCGGCGGCTAATCTCCCCCATAGATCCCCTAACAGTGGCCGCAGTTTTTCGTCAGCGCGGCTACAATGTGGAACTTTTTGATATGGGAATCTTTACCGAGACCCGTATTCGAAAGGTTAAGGTTCGAGAAGCAATTGAGTCGTTTAAACCTCGTTATCTCGCCATCGTACAGTCCATCTTGACTTTTGCGACCGCTCAGGATTGGGATGGGAGGGAAGTTTTCGAATGGGCAAAAATTAGCTCCCCGGAATCGGTTACTATACTGACCGGATCCCATGCCACAAATTATCCGGGCCGCGCCGTTGAAGAGGGACTCTGTCTGTATTCAATAAAAGGGGAAGTAGAGTTCAGCTTACCTGACCTTGTTGATGCTCTAAAAAACAACGCCGATTTAGAATCTATTCCAGGACTATCTTATAAAACAGGAAAAAGCCTCATTAGGAGCGATAGCTATCCTAAGGTGGATATAGAAACTCTTCCGCTTCCAGCCTACGAAATACTCGACTCCACTCATATCGAAGGCTATTCCGAAACAGTCGAGAGGGGGAAAATACGATATCCAGAGAAAAGCCGCAATTATCGTGACATAATGACTTCAAAGAGTTGTGTGTTGAGATGTTCATTTTGTAGTGTTGCGCATTTCCGCGGAAACATGAATAAGTACCGGAGAAAAACTGCTGACAAAGTCATGGCCGAGATTGACCAGGCACTTGAGCAGGGAATTGAGGAAATACATTTTTTCGATGACCTTTTCGCCGCCACCAAAGAAGAAATTATTACTATCTGCAATGAACTGTCGCGCAGGAATTATAAGTTTGATTGGTTCGTAGCTCAGGGCCTTAATCTTTGGTTCTTAGACTTTGAAACACTTGATGCTATGGCATCTACAGGCATGTATCGCTTGATTGCGCCCTTTGAGTCAGGTAACGACCGTGTTCTGAGAGAGGTAGTCGGAAAAATTCATTCAACTACACAGCAGCATCACGATGTCGCCGTTTGGGCGAGAAAACTAGATCTCGAGCTCATAGGCATGTTCGTAGTTGGTATGCCAGGTGAAACTCGGAGCGAAATATTAGAATCTGTGATGTTCGCTGACACCCATCCGGAAATAGACTATTCAGTGTTCTCGATTGCAACACCGATGATAGGTACGCGTATGACTAAGAAACTGGTGCGGCAGGGTGCCGTTAAGAACGTCGAAATTGTTAATAAGGTCATCAAGCGTACAGTAGCTCTCTTCAATACTGACGAATTTTCTGAGGTGGAGATGGGCGTCATTCGAGCATTCGATTGGGATCGCATAAACTTTAGCCAAGAAAGCAAACGATCAAAGTACTGTAGAATGGTTGGAATTTCAGAAGAAGAACTAGAGAAAATGCGTCAACATTCCATTTCAACCTTTGAGCATTACTTTGCCAATTATCGGGGGCCGAGACGCTTTCAGGATATGGTTAGTCAATCGAAGCATGAGTTTGAGGTTCGACCCCAATTACCATTGTGAAGTTTGTACCTCGGAGGGTGTGTAACTGGCGCAAGGATTAATTTTCCACATATTAGCTATATACATCAAAGGTCTCATAAGTTGAAACAGAAGTCCCACAAAGCGCGAACCGCTTTTAGGTGCAACGCCTCAAGTGGAAAAAATTGAGCGCAATGGAAAATCCGATTTTGGTGATCGGTGGAGATTCTTTGCTTGGCCAGGCGGTGGCCTCTGAGCTTAGTCAAGCCGGCCGCAAAGTGTTTTCTACAACACGTCGATCACAACGAGAGCAGAGGAAACAGAATATTTTTCTTGACCTCGCAAGCACCGAAACACCTGAAAATTTGTTGTCTCTAAAACCACATACTGTAATTTTCTGCGCCGCACTCAGTTCACAAGAAGCTTGCGAGGACGACCAACTTGTATCGATGCAAGTCAACGTAAATAGTGTTTTTAGAATTAGTCAAGAATGCCTAAGCATGGGCAGCAATGTGGTTTTTATTTCGTCAAACGCAGTCTTTGATGGACAAGTTCCGCATACTTCTGTCTCTTCACCAATAACAGCCAGGTCGGTTTATGGAAAACAGAAAGCAGAAGCCGAAACAAGACTTCTTTCCTTGGATAATAAGATCTGCATTTTGAGATTCAGTAAGTTGTCTCATTCTTTGTTACCGCTGATGAAGGGTTGGGCAGACTCCGTGTCAAAGGAACATGTTATCTACCCTTTTTCAAATGCTCCGCTATCACCAGTAAGTACCCAAGTTGCCGCCAGAGCAGTGAAATTAGTAGCTAGAGGTCCTATTCCTGGCATCACTCAGCTATCTGCATCGCA
>Ga0315336_1007302_pt1 | contig 10683 bp, 8 predicted proteins | sample ASW5metaG_FD_204512 | JGI IMG/M metagenome (GOLD analysis project Ga0315336, IMG submission 204512) | Ammonia-oxidizing marine archaeal communities from Monterey Bay, California, United States - ASW #5 | ecosystem: Environmental > Aquatic > Marine > Intertidal zone | place: USA: California... | reverse complement strand
TGTTGGACATGTTGCTCAAAGCACACTTTCAAACTGGTACAGAAAAGCGGACATTTTTGTATATCCATCCTTGTATGAAAATTTTGGACAGCCAATTCTTGAGGCAGCCGCCGCTGGCTTGCCTATTGTTTCAACATCAGTTGGGGTGGCCAGGGAATTAATCAAAGATGGTGAAACAGGTTTTCTGATTACAGGAAAAGACCAGGAAATAACTGAACGAATAACTCAACTTACTGATAAAAACCTACGTAAAAAAATGGGGAATGCTCTAAAGGAAAAGGTTCGTAACCTTTATGGGTGGCAGGGGGTCATAGACCAATACGTGGAGCTATATCAATCATTATAAAAATCGGTCACTCAATTAGAAAGCGCTAATTGGTAAATTCAGATTTCTCGTCATTGTGAAATATTATAATGACTCCCGCTTCAATAAAAGGATCCACTCCACAGTATTTTTCAGAAAAATTTTAGCTGCGTTTATCGCAAATTAATGACACCTCAAAAACCCATCCAATGGCAAAAATTCTGGGCCACCAGTTCACTAACAAATTAAAGGTCGCACGTTTTATAGGAGATTTAATTATAGGCGCCTGTGGTAATATTTTATGAATTTGGTACCCCGCATTTTCAATCAACTGTTTCGCCGTCGACAGGTTGAAAAATTTCAGATGCGTTCGGTCAAGAATTCCCTCATCAGCATAATCCCATCGTCCGCGAGCTAGATCCCAGCGGTTTAGGAAAAAAGCAACATTTGGCAAAGAAATAATTACACGACCCTTAGAAGCAAGGATGTTACTAGTTTTTCTCAAAATAGGTTCAGGTGAAACCAAATGTTCTAGAACATCAGAAAAAACCACTACATCATAATTCTCCGAAGCTTGATTAAAGTCAAAATTTTCAATATTACCCTCCCAAATCATATTGTAATTTTTTCGAAATTCTAGCCGCTCAAGAGAAAGATCTATCCCGTCTACTAAGCATTCTTTTTTCTTAAGCACCTCTCCAAGTTGACCACAGCCACATCCAATATCTAGAACCCTAGTGCCGTTAGGTACTAACAACGCTATATCAAAATACTTGGAATGGTTATCAAATGACCGAGCATCTGTCATCTAGTAACACCCTATAAAATAATTAGGACTCATCCTTTTCTCCTGTGGCTAAATATTGGCCTCCCAATGGAAGCCAACCTAGAAAAGAATCAAAAGTGTTAAGGTAAGATAAGATTTTTGGGAAAAACGTAGTATATGAAATTCGAACCTTTGCAAGTGATGCTGCATTAAGGTGCTTTTTAAGTTCTTTTGATTGAACCAAAACCGCGTCTTTATCAAATACACATTCTTTGACAATTTTCTGTGTAATCGGATTGATAGGGTTATGCTCCCAGATCACTATTTTCCCATTGATGTTTAGCAAACTAGAAAGATACTTAATAAGAGAGCCATGTTCCTGGTGCGGAATATGATGAAACACCCCAGAGGAAAAAATTAAGTCATACTTACTTTCTTTCCATTGCAAAGAATCGATCTCTTGAAATTTGTAATTATCTGAAAACCGAGAACGAGCTTCATATATAGACTTTCTGGATGAATCGACCCCCGTATAGATTGCTTTAGGGAAAAAGGCCGGCACCGAGCTATATAAGTTTCCAATGCCACAACCATAATCCAAGAAATGAAAACCCTTTTTTGCTAAACAAGGATAAAGTTTTTGTAGTTTTTTTAGCTTTGCGTCTACTAAAGTTTGAGTGTCATATCCGGTAATGCGTATGGCTTTATCCGCATGCAAATTATAGTTTTCCGAAAATTGATCAAATGATTCGGTCATAACAGAGTGTATAAGAAGGATTCACATATTTAAATACTATACTGCTCTCATCGAATTTTCTACTAATAACCTTCTTAATCCTAACTCCAGAATTATTTCCAAAATATTACTTAGAAAAAATCTTAGGTTAAGTTTATTTAGCATCTTCCTCTATAGTGAAACAATTTATCTTTAAATGGAGAACGCGCAAAAGGAAACTCAACTTACTTTTGATGAAAAAACTTTACCCATTCCATCTTCTAGATAGCGTGGAGAATAGCTTAACTTCTCTCTAGCGAGATCTATCTCATAAGGTTTTTCACTAAGAAGGCGAGGAATCTGATCAGGGACCAAAATATTTACTCCTAATTTCGACAAACCAGCCGCTATCAACTTTATTAATCCAGCGGGTAAATTTACTTTAACCCTGTTGACACCAATATATGATGCAATTCGATCTACCAACTCATCATAGGTCAACTCTTCAGGACCAGGTAATACTATCGTCTCATTTTCAAGTTTTTTATCAAATATTGATAACACCATAGCTGAAACCACATCGTCAATATAAACCGGGCTAAGCCTTGATTTACCTAGTCCTATTACAGGCACAAAAGGATATCTTTCAATCCAGCGCATCAATCGGTTAACGCTATTCCCCTCTCCTTGACCATATACTTCTGATGGACGAAGAATAACCCATTTGAGCCCGGACTTTCTAACACATTCTTCAGCTTCTAGTTTACTAGAAGCATAGTCTCCTCCATCCAACGACGCAGTTCGGGAGCTTATATATAATATTTTTTTTACTCCCTGCCCTAAGCAAACGTCTATCAAGTTTTTTGTTCCCGTAACGTTTGTATGGTAATAGTCCGATTTTCTTTTGCTGTTGGTCAACGCGGCTAGATGAACCACCGTATCAACTCCAGCAAGAGCCCTGGCCATCAAATCCAAATTATTGAGATCACCCGGCCGTACTTCACACCCAGCAGCATTCACCAAAGAACGATGGACCATTGCTCTGACTTTCACATTTGAGAAACGTGATAGTTGTCTAATAAGAGCACTCCCAATATCACTGGAAGCCCCTGTGATCAAAAGAGTATTTGTTGTCGTTGTTTGGGCACGTTTTGTCGAAAGCATCTTGGACTATAATACGTAGATTAACGACTATTAAAAATCTTGAGAAATTTTGACTCATGGCCACGAGCATCTAAAACTTCTTTTTTCCTTTTAAACCAGTAGCCGTATTCTAAAATGCGATACTGTATCAGGTTAGCTAAAAACTCAAAAATAGCAGACGGTTTAACAAATGATACGCGATTAATCAAACAACGAAACCCTGTTTCCAGTTCACCAATATTCAATTTCATTCGGCGAGCGAGAATCATAATTTCTGCATCAACAAACCAGCCATCGGAACTCAAGTTCATTTGGCTATAGACCGCGCGTGTCATAATTTTAGGTTTAGAGTTAATATCTCGGCTCATAAGTCCAGGAAATAGTATTTTAAAAATACTGTTGTAAACAACAGAAATGGTTATTCTATAAAGACCATCTTCCCTATTCGTGCGATATGTTTTGGCAAGGTCAAGGCGTTCATCAATGAGTTTTCTATAAATCCTAACCACATCCTCGCATGGCATTTGACCGTCCCCGTCAATTACAGCAATGGTTTTTCCTGTTGTAGCTTCTAAACCGTTTTTCATATCCCAGCCCATCATGCCTTTTTTGATACGAGTCACGGCTTTAATACGGGGATGGGATTCGGCTAGTTCTCTTACTATGTCCGGGGTCTGATCGCCATCACCAGCAAAATGGTTGCCTACCAGAACCATTTCCCATTCTGGTTCCTCTCGATTTAGTAAATAGACGAGAGCATCCACAAATTCACGTAATGTTTCTCCGCTTCGGTAAGCGAGAACAACCACAGATAAGTTTGGAATAGCACAAGTCAAGATAGTACTCTTGCTAATGAGAGGTAGTTGAATGTACGATACAGGTTATATAGCTTACCAGGTAAGCGATTTAATACCTGATGTCATAAGATATTCAATGAAATAGACGTTATAAAATATTGTTTTACTCGAAACTTATCGGCTACGTGGGGAGAAACCTTTAAGTACCCTGGAGCACGTTAATTCAACTAAGTTACCTATAAAATTATGTTTGACATTAAACACTTCAGCAAAACCTATCTAAGTCTCATATTTTTAATCTTTTACGCTTTTTTCATGGTGTTTTTGGGGTTAAATAATAGTGTACTTCAGGTCGACGAAGGAGCAGATACCTTTGTAAGCTCGACAATCCTGAAGTACGCCCTCCCCTACCATCATGACGGCGTAAATTCTACAATGGAGTACGCCCAAGTACGTAACGACGGTCTTTTTATATACCGTACTTGGGTGCCTTATTATCTCCAAGCAGCTTCTTTGTTCACCTTTGGGCAAACCACCTTTGCCGCGCGTCTACCATTTGCTTTTTTAGGGGTATTATCGGCAGTAACGCTATATTTTTTTGCTCTCAAGTTGACGAAAAGCAAGTCTGTCGCTTTCCTAGCAACCTTGTTTCTAATATCTTCAGTACCAGCCATCCTTTACTTTCGAACAGCCCGCTACGTAGGGTTACCAATTTTACTGACGGTTGCTCTACTCTATTCCTATATCACTATTTTTGAAAAAAGAAAATGGGACCCTTGGCCTTTGACTATTATTTCGATCCTGTATTTCCATACCATGTACGTGGCCTTCACGGGGGTAATACTGGGAGTATTGGTACATTTTTATATTAGCCGAAAATCGACTGCGTCAGAAAACTACAAACGGGCTGCTCAGGCTGCAATCGTCACGGCTATATTCACTTTACCTTGGTTATGGTTTAACTTTCCGGTCTTCGCAAAAATTACTGAATTCTATTTATCCACCAGCAATCAAATCGACACGAGTGGTTGGCGTTTTCTGAAAAACCTCACAGGATTCCTCTTTCAATTAAATAACTATATATTTCCTTTCATACTTTTACCCTTGTTGTTCATGAAGTCATTGCATTCTTACAAAAATGAAATACTGCTTTGCTTATGCTGTATTACAGGACTCATTTTCGTTTCCCTACTACACTCTATTCCTCTACAGCAGTACATCGCTGGAAGCTTCTCCCTGTGGTATATTCTTTTGGCGTTGTTAATTATCGAGGGATTCCCCGGTCGACCAGCAATCCGATCCATTTTTACAGCCATCCTCATATTCACCAATCTAATCCATGTCGGTCCACTGCTGTCGGCCAAAGAAACTCTAAAGAATCATCCTGAGTGGTTTAACAAAAATTCGTATACGGAATATGCTTATAAAAGCTTTGACAGAGAGATTAGATTTAGATCAGTTTTTTACAATCACCTACTGGAAATAAGTAACCCCTATAAAGGCCCACTCGATGAAATTGTCAATTTTTTCAAAATACATGGAAAGCCTGACGATTCATGCTATATTGACAATGAGGCCGAGTCTTTGGCCTATTACACTGGGATGAAAGTCATTCACCGGGATGACATTAAAGCCCATGATGCACCAAACTGGATTGTTCTCCGAGGAGACTACAGGGATGCTGTCAAAGGGAACCCACGCTCACCGATAGCACAAAACCTGAGAGCTGTTCTCCAGAACAACCATTATGTCAAAATGGAGCTGGATGCTCCTCCTATTCGCGTTAATAATACCTACGATATACAAATACACCTTTTCCGTTCACCTTCTTCCGCCGATAAGATTAAAGTATATCGACTGGCAGACCGCCCACTAAAAAAGAAAACCACCTGACTAGCTGCCGTGAAACTTATTATTCAAATCCCATGTTTTAATGAAGAGCAGACTCTTCCAGCAACATTGAAGGACTTGCCTAAATCTATCAAAGGAATAGACGTCATTGAAACACTGATCATTGACGACGGGAGCGCAGATCGTACTTTGGAGGTTGCAAAGGGATGCGGTGCCACCCATACCTTAAGTCTGACTAATAACAAGGGACTAGCCAAGGCATTTTATTATGGAATCAATCGGGCTCTGAAGCTCGGTGCGGATATCATTGTTAACACAGATGCGGACAATCAATATAACGCTAAGGATATCGGTAAACTTATCGAACCCATCTTACAAAACAAAGTGGATATCGTGATCGGTGATCGCCAAGTGGAAACTATCCGCCATTTTTCAACACTAAAAATTTTTCTACAAAAAGTAGGTAGTTGGGTCGTACGTCAACTTTCTGGGACACGGATTCCCGATGCCACAAGCGGGTTTCGTGCTTACTCACGCTCTGCGGCCATGCAGATGAACGTGATATCAGATTTCACCTATACACTGGAGACTATTATTAGCGCAGGAAATAAAAACTTGGCCATTACTCACGTACCGATTCGAACGAATCGAAAAGTACGAGAATCGAGGCTTTTTCCAAACATTCGGACCTACATGATGCGTTCGCTGGTCACACTAATCAAAGTTTACTCCATGCACAAGCCTCTCAGAGTATTTACTATTGTAGGGGGAGTTTCCTTTTTGGGCGGAGTCCTCCTTGGGTTGCGCTATATTTATTATTACTTTCAAGGTGACCCTGGACACGTCCAATCGGTTATTCTGGCTGGCGTACTCCTTGTTGTAGGGATACAAATCTCCATGATGGGCATTGCAGCGGAACTCATTGCTGTAAACCGAAAGCTCCTCGAAGATATCCAGTTACGGATCAAAAAAGAAGAACTGGACCCTAGAACGGACTGATTGGAAAAGGCATGGCAACCTTAGCTCAAAAAACAAACCCAACAACAGAAAATCTAGCTGACGACAATCTTAAAAAGCTAAGAGTTCTTGTGCTGGCAACTACCTTTCCTCGGTGGGAAAGTGACCGGGAACCGGCGTTTGTTTTTGAGCTTTGTCGGCAAATGGCAAAAAATGTTTCACTATGGGTCTTAGCTCCGGGTGCCCCTGGCGCGAAATCTTATGAAGAAATAAGCGGAGTACGCATTATTCGTTTCCCTTATTTTTTTCCTCGTTCGATTCAAACACTCTGTTATGACGGAGGTATTTTACCAAATTTAAAAGCTAACTGGCTCGCCCGCCTGCAACTTCCATTTTTTCTTGTCGCCCAATTTTTATTTATATGGACAACTGTTCGCCGCAATAAAATTAATTTTATCCATTGTCACTGGATTATCCCCCAGGGAGTTTTTGTCGCTTTGTATAATTTTTTTACGGGTGTCCCCTTTATGCTGACCGCCCACGGAGGCGATGTATTTTCATTCAAAAATAATCTATTTGTCTCTCTCCTAAAAAAGTTCGCCTTGGACCGTTCGAAAATGTGCACAGCTAACAGCGAAGCGACCCGAAAAATGGTGGATAGCATTTCCAATCAACCAAGTATAAAAACTATACCAATGGGAGTCGACACTAAACTGTTTAACCCTGACCGAAATAATCCATCTTTAAGAAATAACTTAGGAAATCCAGATTTGCTTTTACTGGGGGTAGGAAGGTTTGCAGAGAAAAAAGGATTTCCTTATCTAATACGTGCCATGCCTGAAATCCTCAAACAACAACCTAAAACAAAACTTGTTTTAATTGGATTTGGTCCTCAAGAAAAAATATTAAAACAGCTAACCCGTGATTTAGATGTGTCAGGCTCTGTTTTTTTTCCAGGAAGCAAAACCGGTGTAAACCTAGCTGAATATTTTGCTACTGCTGATATCTTCATCGGTCCGTCCATTGTCACTTCTAGTGGTGACACAGAAGGCCTGGGGGTGGTATTTCTGGAAGCAATGGCCTCATACACAGCAGTAGTTGCTTCGGATGTCGGTGGAGTCAGCGACATTGTCGAAGATGGGGTGAATGGGCTAATGGTCCAGCAGAAAAACCCATCAGCTATTGCCTGGAAAGTTCTATCTCTTGCCAACGACCCAACGTTAAGAGAAGAGCTATCTTCAAAGGGATTTCGTAAAATCAAAGATCATTTTTCACAGGAGAATGTAGCGAAAGAATTTTTGGATATCTATCGTGAAGTTTTTCAAAAGCAAAGCTGATGTATAAATCGACTCCTGTCTCAAAGCCAATCAAATATATTTCAACCGTTGTGATTTTTGCTGCCTTCATCTTCATATTATTCAAATATCGTGAAGATTTTTATATTATCCGCGACGTATCAATCTCCCAATTCATCGCTGCTTCTATATTGATATTGTTTACTATAACTCTCAATGGCTCCAAGCTAAACCTTATCACAGAAACTTTTAATATACGCTTACAAGCTAGAGAGTGGTTTGCTTTGTCTTCCATGACAACAGTTTTGAATAGTGTTTTTTTTAAGGCCGGATCTCTGGCAACATCCACATATTTGAAAAAAAAATATGACTTTCCTTATACTTCTTTTGTGGGAACATTCCTCGGCGATCAACTAATTATTTTATTCATGGCAACACTATTCGGGAGTGCTATTTCTCTATATTTGGGCCTTTCTGGTAATACGAAAATTTTATTTGTTTTCGTTGTGTTTGCATTGATCGCAAATTTACTGGTTTTTTTGATGCATGGGAAAATAGGCGTTCCACAAAAAGGAAACACCACCTTCGACTTCCTAAGACACGGCATAGAGTCTTTAAATATGCTACTAAAAAACAAAAATCTATTATATTCTTTGGGCACTCATAATATATTTTTAGTTATTACTATAGGACTTCGTTTGTTGGTAGCCTGTTCTATTCTTCACTTGGAAATCCCTCTGAGTCATTGCTATTTATTTGCTACCGTGATGATATTCATCCGCGCGTTTCCTCTAACTCACAGCGATATAGGGTTAAGAGAACTTACCGTCGGATTCCTCTCTGGAATTCTTGGAGGCGGGCTTAAGATAGGAGTTCTTACAGTGGCAGTGGATCGAATTTTTGAATTATTTTGGCCAGCTCTGTGTGCGACCATCTTCAGAAACTCTCTCATGAGAGCAAAAGACTAGAGAAACATAATATCAATCCAGTCGGCATAAAACAAATCCAGTATCGCCTAGGACTTCTCCCTCTATTCCATTGCATACCGCATCCTTTCCCTCTAGTGGACTCACCCCATATGGGAAAGACTGTTTTTCCAGTTCTCGCGTGAAATAAGGATCATCTGCAAAGGTGATCTTTTGTCCAAAAAGAACCTGGGTTATTACAGATCGAATTGAACCTTCTTTTGTGCCAGGCGGAAGAACTAACGACCATTCTTTTTTAACTCTCTTTCGTAGTTGGTGAGCCACCTGATATGTTTTCACGAATTGATTAGGCAAATCTGGCGGCCCAGAAGTTTCTGCTAGCTGTTCATAAGATTTATCAAAGTTATCTGTGATAAACTTGATTCTAGGAACTGCGAACACAATCAAAATCACTGCCAGGTTTACGACTATAATTCCCAGTAAAAAACGCCTTGTACGACAAAATTCAACTCCCGTCTTGGCTTTAAGAAGACAAAATATAAAAAATATGAACGCAGGATAAATGCCTAGGGTTCCACGGGTATCGGATGAATTGACAGAGTTTCCTGGGTAAACAAACGTGTTATATACATGCTGAGAAAGAGTAGGCCATTTGAGCCCAGAATAAGCATATATAAAAAATTGTGCTAATAAAAATAACAACAGTAAAACTCCGAGATCTTTTTCGGCTAGGGACAATTGCTGAAGTCTTTCAGTAAACAGAAAAAATATTAGAAGAACTGTCCCCATAAAAAAAATATGCACTGCAAATAATCGGAAAAACCTTACCGCGAAAGCAGTCCACGGAGAAATATCCGGTGGAAGAATAAAAAATAATCCAGAAAAGCAAATAATAACCGAAACAATAATCGTCATAGCAGAGGTTCGAGGAGTAAAACGGACCCAACCAAATAAAACCAGGCCAAGCCCTATCCATAAACCAGCACATCCTATTATCAGTTGCTTAAAAGTGCTATCTAACGGACCACTAAAATTATAAATAACAGAAAACCATAGTGACGGTAAAGTAAGCATCGCTATGGCGAATCTAGCTATAACCATATTCTTCCAGCCAACAAACTCTTTATCTCGGTCAAAAGCACATACAAGCAGGAATAGAGGCAATGCTGAATAAAGGACAAATTCTGGTCGCGTCCAACTGGATAGCCCAAAAAAGAGTCCGCTTAATAGAGAGAGCGATCTGTTTTGGGTTGCGTTAGTATTTTTAGTTAATTTTGAAATGCTTTTTATCAATGAAAACCAGTACAAAACCCCTACTGCGTAAAACACTCCTGCCACCCAATCCAAGAAAGGCAAAAAACTGTGCCACCAGAGATAAGGCGTTGTTCCCACCAGAAGACTCACCATGCCAGCAATCTTTGAATCTCTTGTGTGTTCACTGACCCGGTAAAAAACAATCCATAATAGGCATAGGTATAAAATCGGAAAAATAATGGTAATTCTTTCAAAGCCTGCGTCTATCAACCACCCATATAACAATCCTACTAATGGAGGATACTGCCGAAACTGGGAAATGATTTGCTCCGAATCAAAGCTAGCCAAACTTTGACCATAGACCATCCCTTTCACATGGTGCCAGATACCATCAGCACCGGTAATTGGGAAAATCCAGGCATTGGCAAGGCTCAAAATGAAAAGCAAGAACAAAACCCAAAACCCAGAATACTTATGTAGCCCACTTGCTGCTGTCTTTTTGGTCGATGATTCTAAATAGGCCAGAGGTCGCCCCTTCACCCAAATAAAATATAATACGAAAACCAAACCAGTAAGAATTAAAGAAAAATCAAAAAATCTTTTGAGCCCCAGAATTATATAAGCAAATAGTAAAATACTTTTTAAGCCTAAGGCTAAGAGCACAGACAGGGCATT
>Ga0315336_1007301_pt1 | contig 10684 bp, 11 predicted proteins | sample ASW5metaG_FD_204512 | JGI IMG/M metagenome (GOLD analysis project Ga0315336, IMG submission 204512) | Ammonia-oxidizing marine archaeal communities from Monterey Bay, California, United States - ASW #5 | ecosystem: Environmental > Aquatic > Marine > Intertidal zone | place: USA: California... | reverse complement strand
AAATCGTATCTTCTGTATGAATTTTATGTAATTTTACAAATTTTCCCATTATAAAACCTCTCTCCAATATTCTAATAAATCTTCACATATATCTTCTAACCCTTTAGTTGGTTTCCAACCAGTTTTTTCTCTGAATTTTGTACTATCTGGTACTTGTAATGTAATATCAGTTGGTCTCATTCTATCTGGATCTGGCAATTTTATAAATACATCGGGGTTTTTAGATTTCGAAATCAACACATCTAAAGCATCTCCTACCATACAAATTTTATCACCACCTATAACATAAACCTCTCCATAATCACACTCATTAGCTGCTAACCAATATGCTTGTATTGCGTCATCTATGTGATTATATGTTCGTACTGAATCTAAATTTCCGTGAAAAATTTTAAACCAACTTCCTTCTTTACCGAAATCTTCGTTCTTTTCATGTGTTACTATTTGATGTGCAAATGATGATAGTGCAAATTGTTTACCTCGTCTTTTACCTTCGTGTGAAAACATACGAGTAATTATAACTTTCATATCATACGCCTTAGCATAATATTGTGACATCAAATCATGTCCAACTTTCGATATAGAGTATGGATTTGCAGCACGAAGTGGATTATCTTCTGTTATTGGAATTTCATCTTCTTTTGTTTCTCCAAACACTTCACTCGATGATACACTAACTATAACTGGATCACATATACCTTGCTCTTTTGCCAAATGTAATTCTTCTAATAAATTAGTAGTTCCAATTATATTTGTGGTAAGTGGAACAGTCGGACTTAAAAAACTATCATATGGAACACTTTTGGATGCAAAATGAAAAACCATATCTGGTTTTGATATTTTAATTATCCTTGACAAACTTGGTCTATCCAATAAATCACATTCTTCAAATATTACTTGTTTATTTCCAAATAAATGTTTAATATTATCAGAATTACTTCTCCACCTTCGTGTAGCAAAGATTTCTACATCTTCTACATTTTCAAGAAGATAATCAACCATATGACTACCAACAAAACCTGTTATACCTGTTATTAATATTTTCATTTAAAATTCCCTATAAAATATTTGACGAAAAAGTATATAATTCTCCATAAAATATTTTGTAAACTCTACACAATTTTGTGAACTTGGATGTATGTTTGGATTTTGTAAATCTATAAATTCAGTAAAGGATTTATCTAATATTTTTGTAAAATCAAGTTTTTCTACCAATGAATTTAACTTAGTTGTTTTTACTGTGTGTAAAACATCATCTTTAACATCTATTTTAAAATCTTTGTACTTAGAATACAACGTTAAAAAATCATTATGTGCATAAGCATAAACATACTTTTTATTATATTTTTTAAATAATTCTTGCAAAGAAACCATATAAATCAAATTATTTAAAAAACTTGAATCATCTGTTACTAACCTTTCCATCACAAATTTATTTATATCATTTCTAATTTTATCTTTTTTCTCGTGTTCTTGATGTGGTATTATATTAACCCACCTTTCAGATAAATCATAATCTAATATTTTTTCAAATCTTCTATCTACTCCACGAGACCACATAATAAAATAAAAATCATATGGATCTTCTGAAAACAATGTATTCATTGCCCGTAAATAAATCAATTTGTTAGATGATGAATTTTGAGATTCATCATAAAATTGACATTGTAAGGCATCACTAATCAAGTAAGGAACAGTTTCTTCACGTTCCAAACCCTCACCATACATAAAACTATCTCCACCAAAATACATTTTCATTTGTAAATAAATGGGTCTCGTTTACGAAGCTCTTTTATCTTTTTTCTAAGTAAAATCTTCATTTTAATCTTCATTATAATATTTTTAATAAATCGTATCATAATATTCTCCTTATTATTGTTCTATCCAGTTCTTTAATTTTTCAAGAATACTGTTATCACTCATATGATGTTTAATCAAACTTCTATTATGTTCAATTATATCTAAATTTTCAACATACTCATCTCTAATATCTTTTAAACTATATATTTCATCAATTTTATTTAGTTTATCAAACAATTCATAATTCCATTCCTGTACTTTATGGGTAAGAGGCCAATTGGAACGGCTAAATCCAATTATATCTTCTTGAGGTACAGTTTCATTAATAGAAATATCTCCTATTTTTTTTACAAATTCATATCCCATTTTTTCTAAATAATCTACATAAAAAATACCTAATGGTATAGTAATATGTCCCATAACAATTGGAAGTATTGTTTTTTCATTTAACATATAATGGCCGTCTGTCACAGCGTCACACCAAGCACAACTTTCCCAGTATGGTTGTATGTATGCCTTATTTAAATGTTCTTTCCATAAAATTTCATAACAACTATTCCAACCTGATTGATCATTTTCATATTTTGAAAAATCATCTTTTCTAAGATACTTATAAACTTCTCTATCTTCCGGGGGGATTAGATTTTTTTCAAATACAGGGCCACCTCCAGATGGACGGTTCGTTGGAGAAATTAAATGGTCAAAATTATGATCTAACCAATTCAACTCATCAACAAAGAAATTTGCAGAAACCCAATTGTTTTTTATAAAAGAATCTGATAACGTATTTATACATTGAGGTCTTCCTTCTTTAAAATTGTTATTCAATAACATAAATTTAAATTCCCTATCTTTATTACATTCAGGAAACATATTATCAATATTATTTTTATGCATAAACCTAAAACCATCATTTATTTTGTTTGAAGAATGAAATTGTGTACGTCCAACATCAGATAAAATACAATTCCACGAAGTCCATATAGATAACGTGGGGTCATAAAAAATATTTTCTTTTGGAACTCCCCAATAAATATCTTCAATATACTTCTCACATACAAATCCATCATTTATAATAAAAATTTTTTCTTTATCAAAATTATGATAAAAATTAACTAATTTAGTAGCCATTCCATAACCTTCAGTTTGCTCACTAACAATTACTTTATCATATTTCCCCAATTTATCTTGATATCCCTCTACTCCATATTTTTGTTCTATATCTACTAATCCATCCACACCTATCTCAATAATATTATTTGACTCTATCCCACATAATGCAAAATAATTAAAAGAACTATCATTTTTATTTCGTTTCTTGTCGTTCTGATATGGCCACTTAGGCATAATATTTCTCTGGATATTCAGCCAATATTATTGGTTTTCTGTTTTTATACGCATTAACATATGTTTCATATATATTTTCATGTGTATGAAAATTAACAATCTCTACGTTATCTAAAATTGTACGATATGCCTCACTATAATCTGCTTTATGTTGTACTCCTGGATCTAACGGTATATCACTACCCTTTCCCACTCGTATAATCACATGAGCATCTTGATTTGTCATATGTTTAAATTTATCTAAATGAGTTACTAATTGATTACTGGCACAAATTAGAAAATCCCATCTCGGATAAAAACTAACAACACACTTTCCTGTTATAGAGAGTCCAGTTGACATTCCTAACTGTACTTCTTCAAATACAGGGGTTTCTATCATTTTTTCTTTTGGAACTTCCTCAATCGTTGTTGACATTGGATTACCTTTGAAAACTATTTGTTGTCCTACAAATATTGTATTATCTTTAGATGCCAAATAATTCATTGACTTTGTTAATTCATCTTTATAAATTGTATTTTCCATATTACTTTCCTATTAAATTTAACATCACTTCATTTATAAATTTTCTTGCTAAAAAAGATGATGTATGTCCATACCAACTCTTATTCAAATAATCTCTTTGTTCTTGTTCACTCTTCCCGTTTAACTCTCTCCACAATACTACTGGTAAATCACTTTTCTGATTATCATCGAACTTTCTAATACTCCATTCTATTATACCACCATATTTATGTAAATTTTCCTCTTCAAAAAACCAAAAGTACTTATCAAAATCTATTCTATCGGCATATGTTTTAACATATGGATTATCATAAATTATAATATCATCCTTCCATGTATTTGCAATCCGTTTTTCTATTACCATTTGGTCATAAACATCCCCCCTATTCCACCAAATATCATTGGGTGGTGTTCTCCCTTCCAACGCAGATTTAGAAAAATTATTATTCATATTAAATGAATGAAATTTGCCAACTCCTATATTTTCCAACCAACTTATCAACCCCACTACTGAATCGAACCACTCAATATATCGTTCTTCCATAGATAAAACGTCAGTTAAATACTTTTCTGCAATTTCATCAAGATGTTGTCCTGTTTTATTAAATCCACCCGTCATATAAAAATATCCGTGTTGATATACATACTCTTTATCTTCAAATGTTAAATAATCAGTAGTATGTGGTAAAGGACGATTATGCTTACCATATTTTTGTATATCAAGTTTACTAATTTCTGGATATTTACTCGGAGATACAAACCATGAATTTCTAATCAAAGTTGTCCATTGTGCAATCACAATAATATCTTTTGGATTTACCTTTTGATTAAAAACTAAATCACTTACTTTATAAAAAATACTACGACAAATAGTTTTATTATCATTTGTTATAGTTCCATAATTATAAAATTCATAATCTTCTTCACCCAACTCTTTCCATAACCAATGAAACCAAGTATATTCTTCAATAGATTCATTTTTCCATCGGATTTCTTTCGAATGAATATCTGCATTTATTTTAAAATTATTTGTAAATGAACATCCAGATGCTATTATATATTTTTTAGACATTAGTTCACATCTCCTAATGAAACTGTATTAAAACTAACATAACCATATCTTTCCCAGTATGATGGTTTAATTGAATGGTTAACACATACTTCATAATAACAATCTAACAAAATCAAATCTCCAAATTTTGGTTTATATACAACTGGAGTATCATCACTTCTTCTTAGTAATGTTAATTCTCCACCCTTACCTTCAATATGGTCATTTAAATAAAGAAAACTTGCTGTAATTCTTGCCACCCCTTCATTATCATCTGAATATTTGCCATCATGATGTGGTGTTATAAAAGAACCTTTATTATAAAGCTGTAAATGTCCTCGTGAATTAGTTTTAGTTATGCCGGCATCTTCCTCATATAAACGTATTATAAGTTTTGATAATAGTGGAATTATTTGATCAAAATCGGCCTGTCTGGGATTTTCTTCAAAATATTGAATTATATTGGTGTTCAAGGGTCTGGGGGGAAGAGCAAAGATAAAATAATTATATGCTGCCCATATCTCTAACAAAGAATTTATATCGGGATTACTCACTTTTAGTTGTTCTGTACACCGAGTACATGCACTATTTAGTATTTTTTCAGTTACTAAATCTTTAATATTTAGTTTAAACTTTTTTTGATCTAAACGAATCGAATTTGATTCTCTAAATTTCTGCAACCTGCCCGCTTTCAAGTCGTGATGTTTGTGTTGTTCCGCTAAATATGATACCAATTCCTCTTGCATTTGGATATCCTCAGGATACACTTCTCCTAACTCTAATAAGTTACCATTTCCATTTATATACGTATACAGCACATACTCTAATACTTTTTCATCTGCTATTTTTATCCCCTCTAATCTAACTTGATTTTCCAGTTTTTGTCCATCACCACTGGCCAGATTGGGTCGATTTTCTGGATTATTAAAATCTAACCTGGCCACATCAACCTCAGTATCATTAGATTGTAACCATTCAGGAATAATAACATATCCTTCGCGTTTTATAGAATTTTTTATATTTTCATAAGACTCCATTATCTATCTCCTATACTATAGCCCAATGGAAATGAGTTTCTAAAATGACTTGAATCATTATTAATAATTATTTTATATCCTTTAATTAATTCTTTAATACCATCATCTAAAGAATATTTTGGTTTCCAACCATGAGATTCAATTTTTTCATTCGAAACTATATAATCTCGCTTATCTGGATCCTCATAATAATCAGAATACGATACTGAAAAATTTCCAATGTGTTCTGATATTTTATTAACTAATTCTTCTTTATTTAGATTAGCATCACTCAATCCTACATTGTAAATTTCACCTTTACATTTATCATAATTGTTTATCATAAAAGAAAATACATTTGCTATATCTTGAATATGAATATAATTTCTAACACAATGTTTCTCAAATACTACCAAGTATCTATCAGTTAATGCTTTATAAACAAATTCGTTTACAAGTAAATCTAATCTCATTCGTGGTGAAATACCAAAAACCGTTGCCAATCGAAAAATAACAGCATTAGAATTATCTTTTAAATAATCTTCTGCATTACATTTAGTAATTCCATAATGACTAAGTGGATTTAATGGTGATTTTTCAGTACAATAAATTCCATCTATCCCAATACCATATCCACTATTAGAATTTGGATATAAAATCAGTTGTTGTTTTGAACTATTATCCACTATATTCTTTATATGTATAAAATTTACATCAGTTGCTAATTGTTTATCTTTTTCACATGCTGGAAATCCTACTATTGCTGCCAATGGTATTATAACATCTGCCTTTTGAACATATTTATCTAAACGTTCATAATCTCTAACATCTCCATATACAAAATGAAAATCTTTATCATTACATACATTCAATAATGATAATTGATTATAAATTAAATTATCATACACGGTTACTTGATGATTATCTTTTAATAATTTAGGTACTAATATAGAACCAAGATATCCTGCTCCACCTGTTATTAATATTTTCATATAATTTCATGCTCCCTATAATGTTTTTCTATCATTTCACTTATTTTTTGATGTCCAAGTTCAGATGGATGTCCGTATTTACAAAAAAAGTAATTTGGTTCTTTATCTTTCCACTCATGATTATCTGCAACTAATATACTTGAAAGTTTTGAAGTATCATACGTATCTACATAATCATTTTTCTGCAATTCCCACATTTCAAGTAATTTATCCTTTATAGAATACTTTACATTTCCATATAAAAAATTATCTTCAGGTAATTTAGAAACTATATCATTCCATAAATCATGATTTGATAAGTCATCAAAATGAGTCATTTCAGAATCTTCATAAAATGGAAGATTATGTTTCCAATCATTACCAAAATTATAAAAAGCATTTGTAATTAAAAATTTATATCCTAAACTCTGTAAAGTATTATAAAGTAAAAGTACATCTCTAACATATTGATGAAGAAAAAACTTTTGATTATGAAAATAAGTTGTCCAATGTTTTGTAAACTTAGTAACTTCAGATTTCATTTCTTTCCAATCAGACTCTTCAGTTTGATGTGGACAAATACCTCTCAATATCATCCAAGGACTAAATATAAAAGGTTTATCTCCAAAATAAAACCACATCCTTTCAGGTGAAGTTAACCAGACATTTATAATTATATCTTCAGATTTGGATTTATTTTTATATGCAAAATTTATAGTTTCTTCTATAATATCTTGATGTGATTTTCCTGCAGAACTTTCGTTAATTTCATAATAACCAAGTTTGGAAGATAATAATGACGAACATCTATCTTTACATTTTTCTTCTCTCGATTCTTGCAAATCCCTTAGTGATTTTAATTCACTACCTTCTGGCCATGAACAACCATTAAAATATAAAATTTTATCCATTCTGATGCTCCGAATAATTCAAATCAATTATTTTATTCATTAATCGTTCTTTTAAATTGAAATGATCCTCTTCATTTGGATGTGGGGGGTCGGTTGAACCTTCTCCAACAACTCCAACAATAAACGGTCTATCTAAAAATTTATCTAATTTTACTAAATCTTTTGCTATTTCAGACCATCCATATAAATGTATATGTTTTACTTTTAAACTTTCCAAAGTATGATAAAGTGTAAACTGTAAATTATAACTACTTTCTAATAACCACTTTTTATTAAAACTTCGTATAATAAAATTTTCATTTAGATTTTCATATTCCTTTATAAGTGGATTTATTTTAGAATAAGTGCGACGGGTTGGGCTATCGTCCTCACCAGGCTCAGCAAGTTCTGGAATAGTGAAGTCTGTAAATGGTAGCGAAAAATATACATCATCTTTTCTTGTGGCTAATTCAAATCTATAAGGACTTGTCCATTGTATTATAACAATATCATTAGTTTTTATATCTTTTAAATTTTTTAAAACATTTCTATAAATATAAAAATTAGAAGCCCCACATTCAGAAAAATCTTTTTCTTCATAATTCAATTTTTGTGATAATAAGTATGAATATCTTTTAAATTTTTGATACTCTTGATCATTTGAAGAAATTATACCTTGTCCTACAGTAAACGAACATCCAAATACCCATAAATTATTCATTTATAGTCTCCAAATACCAATCAACTGTTTCTCTCATACCCTCTTCGAAAGTATAATCTGGTTTAAATCCAAGTTCATTAGTAATTCTTTCGGTACTTACCATTCTAAATGGAATTGTTGTTGGTTTTGAGTTGTCCCATTTGACTTTTGGTGTTTTACCAGTTGCCTTTAGAATAACATCCACTATATCTCCTATAGTTACAGTAGAACCATATCCAACATTATACGGTCTCATTGATTCACCTTTCTCTAAAACCAACAAACATCCATTTATAACATCTTTTACATAAAGAAAATCTCTAACCACATCTGGACTTCCCCACACTACAAATGGATCTTCACCACTTAATACTCTTTTTAATAACGCTGGGACAACATGACAAGTTTTTAAATCAAAGTTATCGTGTGGCCCGAATATTGCTGTTCCACGTGCTATCCCTAACTTCATATCTGTTAGATGTGAGGTATGTTCCATAACTTTTTCCCTATACCTTCTCATCCACCCATAACCATAATATGAAATGTATGGTTCATCATCCCAATACTCATCTTCTGTAATTGGGTATCTCCTATCTGGATAACCAGTTGAACTATTTAGGTCTAAAAATCCCTTCACTCCACATTTATAACAAGCCTCTAACTCGTTAGTGATAACTGTAATTTGATTTAGTGCTATTTGGAAGTCCGTTGCTATACCAGATGGATGGCCAATGTACCCTGCTGTATGTATAACATAATCTGCCCCATCAATAAGTTTGATTGCATCATCTAATTTCTCTAAATCAATATTTTCCACTACTTCTATTCTCTCATCTTGAATTTTAAGTGAATTTTTATGAATAGATGTTTTTACTTTAGCCCCTCTATCAAGTAATTCATTTATAAAATGAGTCCCAATAAACCCACTACCACCGGTTACTACTACTTTTTTATTTTTAAACATTTTTCTCTCCAAATTTAATATATTGCATAATCATCTCTATCTCCTAACCAAGTATCTGGTAATTCCTGACTACTCTTAATACAAAATCCATTTATATTATCTCTATCTTCTTTCGCCCATCGAGTAACAGGATTTACCCAATGTGCCATTCTCATCGAATGTTTAATTAAAATTAATCTATTTGGTTCTGGAAAAACAGTAGACACACCTTCTTTTGTACTAATCTGTAATTGTCCACCCCAATCATATTTCCAATCTAATTCTGTAAGAAATAAAATATATCCTGTATATCCCATATAATCATCATAATGACACCTTATAAAATTCTTACCGTTATTCTTTACTTTTGTTGCCTGGTGTCTAAATACTCCAACATCTGCATCTAATTTTAAAAATAAAGGTCTGATTCGTTCTTCAAATAAATTTTTATAATACTCACTATTTACCACCTCATTACTTGACCAAAAATTTGCTTCATATATCTCATCAGAAGATGGAAATCGTTTATCTTCTAAGGTTTCCCAAAGTTTATATCTTTCTTCTCTAACGATATCTACTTTTTCAAATTTACCACCTTTATATATTTTAACCATCTTTTTATATTCTTCTACTGGCAAAAAATTATCTATTATGGCAAATCCATTTTCAGTATAATCTTTACGGATGGTGCTTATTGGAGTGAATTTATAATTCACCTCTTACCACCATTAAAAAATTTAATAGATTTTTCCCCTTCTGTAACGAACTGGTTGTCAAGATAAAATATTTTTCGTATATTATCTTCAATAACCACTTTTGGTGATTCTATTAACATAAAAATAAAATCTGGCAATTTATTATTCAACTTTAATCCTTTAACTGAAAGAATCTCATACAGCATATCCAATATAAATGATTTAACTCCATTAAAAAGCTTTATTTTTTTATGAAACACCGCCTGATTACTCCATACCCTATCATTAACAAACCCACCATTCTCATCACATTTTACATACATACCTTCTGGAGCCGTAAAAGTAGATTCCATAAACGCTATCAAATATTTAAAATATCCCATATCATAATCATAAAAACTATCTATATTATCTAAATCATATGGATTTGAATTTTTATTTACACATAAATAATTTCCAATAAATTTTCTATTCGTTATTTTCTCTATACACGTTTGAGTAGTTCCATGAATCCCGTGATCAACCATAACTATTTTATCATCTTTTTCACTTATAGAATTTATATAAGATAAATAATTTTTTCTTTCTTCTTTTGAATTCTGAAGAATTTTATCTTTATATTTTTCCAAACATTTACGTGCCACTGCCAATCCGTTTCGAGTATTTATATGTTTATTACGATTTTCATCACTATCATCAATCTCGACGCCGAACCTATTGTTTAGTAATTGTTCAAATGTACCATTAAATCTATGTACTCCTAAAGGGC
>Ga0315336_1007300_pt1 | contig 10685 bp, 9 predicted proteins | sample ASW5metaG_FD_204512 | JGI IMG/M metagenome (GOLD analysis project Ga0315336, IMG submission 204512) | Ammonia-oxidizing marine archaeal communities from Monterey Bay, California, United States - ASW #5 | ecosystem: Environmental > Aquatic > Marine > Intertidal zone | place: USA: California... | reverse complement strand
GAGACAGTGACCTCGTCGATACCACTGATGGCGCGCGCCGCGGCGAGCCCCTCGACGCCGCGCAGGGTGCCTGCCCGAGGGATCGGGATCATCATGACCCCGGCGGCCGAGCCTTCACGCACCAGGCCGTCCACCGGGTAGCCCAGGGCCGCTCGCAAGACCAACTCCTCCAGGCTGATCTGCGCGGCGAATCGCAGTACCCGGCCGCAGCGGCCGCCGATGCTTCGGGGTGCCACCTCGAGCAGGGTCGCTCGCCCCTGATATATGCGGACCTCGGCGTGAACCGGACCGTGGCTGAGCTCGAGCGCTTCGATGGCGGCCTCGGTAGCGTCGACTGCGGCGCGTTGTTCCGGATCCGTTAGCCGCGACGGAGTGGTGTACAGCGTTTCCTCGAAAAGCGGACCTTCGAGTCGATCCGGCTTGTCGAATATCGCCAGCACGCGCAGCGCGCCGTCCACCAGCAACCCTTCCACCGCTGCCTCGACGCCGGGTAGGTAGCTTTCGATCAGCAGCTGGCGCCCATCGGTTGGCGCGCGCTCGCGGACGTCGGGCTCATCGAGCAGTCGGCCGATGCGGGCTGCTGCGAGCAGGAGCTCCTCGGGGGAGTCGGCGCGGATAACGCCGCGGGAGCCCGACAGAAACGTCGGCTTGATGACGCACGGGTAGGAGATCTCGCTTGCCAGCCGTGCGATATCGTTGATTGCAACGCTCCAGAACTCCGGGCCCCGGATGCCAGCTGCTGCGAGCCGCTGTCGCATTCGAAGCTTGTGGCGCGCCGCGCTCACCGCCGCGGGAGGATTCCCGGCGAGCCCAAGTTCGGCAGCCGCGGTCGCGGCTAGCAGAGTCGTCTCCTCATCGGGCCCGACGATTGCGGTCAGCGGTCGCTCACGGTGTAGCGCAGCGATGGCCCGCCTCGACGCCTGGTGATCTTCGAAATCGAGCGTCAGCGTCGCCGTGCCGGGCAGTGACTCCAGCGCCTGGTTTCGGTTCGTACCGATGACCACGTCGACGTCGAGGTGAGCCGCTGCAGTCAGCAGCGCCTCGGCTCGATATGTGGTGGCCGGGATCAGAATCAGAACCCTGAGCATGGCGCGAAGCATAGCCCACCGCCGACGCACCGGCTCGGCGAGCTCGAGCGATACGGTATCCTGAGCGATCACAGTCGCTGAGCAATCGCCGCCCTCGTAGCTCAGGTGGATAGAGCACCGGCCTCCTAAGCCGGAAGCCCAGGTTCGAGTCCTGGCGAGGGCACTGACTCCCAGCCGCTACCTGCACGTGAGGACGGGCGAGCGCCTACTCGGGGGGGAGCTCTTCGAATCGGCGATGCCGGGCCGGGTCGGCGGTGACGGTGTGCCACTTCGCGGCGAACACCAGGCTTCCGCCGATCATTACGAGAGCCCAGATCCAGGTCGATCGGAGGTACCAGGCGTCGACCGGAGCGTGCAGATCCTTCCACAGGTGGACGACCAGGTAGAGACCCAGCAGCGTTGCCCCGGTCAGGCCGATCAGCGCGCGCGCGGTGCCATTCGATACCACCCGGATTGCACCGGCGAGGACTGGATTTCGTTTGGAGATCCATGCGGCAGACAGGCACACGAGCATGAAGTTGACCAGCATCGCGGTGACCAGAATGTCGATACCGAGGAAGAAGTCGCCCGCCAAGTGACTCCCGACGACCCCGGCCGTCGCCATCGCACCACTCAGGAGAATGGCGACATGAGGTGTATGCAGCCGCGGGTGAACACGCTTGGCGACGGCCGGGAAGATACCGTCCTCCGCCCAGGCGAACATCAGCCGTGAGACTGCCAGGAGCATCGCTGGAAGGTCGTTGACGAGAGCGATCGCGGCGCCCCCCACGATCGCCACGGTCCATCCGGGGGAAAGCAGGTAGCCGAGCAGGCCCGGCGCGGTGAGGTCCTCGAGCCGAGCGCGCTCGGCGACGTACGCCCAGGGAATGGCGTGATAGACGGCAGCGGTGAACGCCAGATAGAACGCGCCTACGAAGAAAAGGGAGATTCCGATGGCAAGCGGTAGGTCGCGTCCCGGGTTGCGGGATTCGCCGCCGGCCTGGGCGATCGCGTCGAAGCCGATGAAGCTCGAAAACAGGATCACCGATGCGCTGAGAAAGGTAGCGAGGTGGAAAGGCTCGGATCCGTCCAGGGGGATCTTGACGCCATCGCGGGCCTCTACCGCGGCGGCGAAATCTGTGGGTCCAAACGAGAACCCGGCGACAATGACCACGGCCCCGCCGAGGAACATGAGAACCATCAGCGGCACGAGGATACGCTCATACAGTCGCAGCCCGAGCAGGTTCACGCCGATGAACGTCCAGAGAAACACCAGCGCCACGATGATTCGTCCGGGACCGTCAGCGATGAGCGCGGCGAGGCCGGAGTACTCCAGGGTCTCGGCGATGTCGCGCAGGAACGGCACCAGGACATAAGCCACTACACCGATCGCCACGCTCAATCCGAACCACTGCGAGAAGCTCGCAACGAAGCCGAGGTACGGACTGAGCGAGCGGCTCACATAGATATAGCTGCCGCCGGCGCGGGGCATGGCCGAGGCAAGGATTGCGTATGCCAATGCGGCCAGCACCGCCGGTACCACCGCCAGCAGATACGCCGGCAGCACGTACGGCCCGATGCCCGGTACGCTGCGGTGCACCATCAGCGGAACGATGTTGATGGCGGCACCCATCATCGAGCAGATGCCGGTAGCAGCGAGGCCGGTCAGCCCTAGGTGTCGGGCCAGCTTCGGTGGCGGAGTCGAGGATGCCGGATCTTTGACGCTGGACGACATGGCGAGCCGCGTTGTGATTGCCGGTGTGACGGGCGTGAACGGCGACGTTCAGACCCGGCAACGGCCTCCGAGCCGATGCCCGGAGGCCGCCGTCCGATCGGTCTGAGGAGCTTTAGTCGCGCGAGCTGTCGGTCAGCGACTTGAGCGCCACGAGGAGCGCCGCCGGCGCCACGAAGGCGACCAGGTTGACGGTTACTGCAGTGATGGCTCCACCGACCTCTGGAATGATGCCTGCCGACGTAGCAGTCAACATCAGAGCCATGGCGGCGACCAGGAACCCCTGCGATTCCGAGCTGGTGATGTTGAGGAACCCGACGACAAGGCCGAGCACCGCCAGGATGAGGGCGCCACTGGGTATGCTCACGAAGGCCATGACGATCGCCAGGACGACGCCGCCAAGGAATGCGTACTTGCCGATATTCGACATAGGGGACTCCTTATTGGGAGCGGAAACGTGGACAGCCGCGACGTTACCGACCGCCGAGCGTTCCGACAACCGGAGACGGGGGTATCGGCGTCGAGTCGACGGCGACGTTGATCCAGGGCGGCGCGGCAGACGAGGAGTGCCTCACGTGACATAGAGTTAGGCCGGTTCACGTGGCGGCGGCAAAGATGCTCGGAGAGGACATCATGGATGACGCGTTAGGGCGGCTCGGAATCGGCAGCGAGAATCTCGGTGGGTTCTGCGGTGACTGGATCGGCTCAGGTCCGTTGCTCGACGTCACTACGCCCATCGATGGCAGCAGGCTCGCCAGCGTGCGTCAGGTCACCGAAGAGGAGTACGACGCCGTCGTAGGGCGCGCGCAGGAGGCTGCCGCGAGCTGGCGTTCCGTGCCGGCCCCACGGCGTGGCGAGATCGTTCGACAGATCGGCGATCGCCTGCGCTCGGCCAAGACGGATCTCGGCCGGCTGGTGACCCTGGAGATGGGCAAGATCCAAGCAGAGGGCGAGGGTGAGGTGCAGGAGATGATCGACATCTGCGACTTTGCGACCGGGCTCTCACGCCAACTCTACGGCCTCACCATGCATTCTGAGCGACCCGATCACCGCCTGTACGAGCAGTGGCATCCGCTCGGCATAGTGGGCATCATCACCGCCTTCAACTTCCCGGTGGCGGTATGGAGCTGGAACGTCACGATCTCGGCGGTGTGCGGTAACGCTTCGTTGTGGAAACCGGCTAGCAAGACGCCACTTACCGCTATCGCGTGTACCAAGATGGCCGCTGAAGTCTGCCAGCGTAACGATGTCGACCCGGCGATCTTCTCGCTCGTTGTCGGATCCGGCCGCACGGTCGGTGAGCGTTTGCTGGCGGATCGTCGGATCTTACTCGTGTCGGCCACCGGGAGTTGCACGATGGGCTATCGGGTTGCTGACATCGTTGGCCGTCGCCTGGGCAGAACGCTCCTCGAGCTCGGCGGCAACAACGCCATCATCGTGACGCCCAGCGCCGACATGGATCTGGCGCTGTCGGGGATCCTGTTTGGCGCGGTGGGCACTGCCGGCCAGCGGTGCACCTCGACGCGGCGGGTCATCGTTCATGCGAGCAAACGTGACGAGCTCGTGCGTCGCTTGTGCAGCGCGTACGGCAACATCGTCGTTGGGGATCCGCGCGACAGCTCCACGTTGATGGGACCGCTGGTAACCGTGGGTGCCGTCGACGCCATGATGAGCGCGCTGGAGCGTGTGCGCGAGGCGGGCGGCGAGATCGTCGCAGGCGGCGACCTCCTGGAAGGCGACCGATATCCGGGCGGGCACTACGTCACGCCATGCGTGGCGTTGGCGGACAACTCGTTGGACATCGTCCAGGAGGAGACGTTCGCCCCGATTCTCTACATCATCCCGTACGGCTCGGCAGAGGCTTCGACGGCGCAGGCAGTGGGTGAGATCGACGAGGCTGTCAGGCTGCACAACGACGTGCCGCAGGGTCTGTCATCGGCGATCTTTAGCGATAATCTACGCGAGGTCGAGTACTTCCTATCGCACCGTGGCAGCGATTGTGGGATCGCCAATGTCAACATCGGCACGAGCGGAGCCGAGATCGGAGGCGCATTCGGAGGTGAGAAGGAGACCGGTGGTGGACGTGAGTCGGGGTCAGATGCCTGGAAGGCCTACATGCGGCGCCAGACCAATACGATCAATTGGAGCGATGAGTTGCCCCTGGCCCAGGGACTCGAGTTCGGTGACTGAACGGCGTGCGGGCGGTCGAGTCGCTGACCGATCGGGGATTAGGCAAGCTGTCGGAGCAGGCGTGCGAATGGCGTGGGTGACGGCGCTCGCTCTACTTTTCTCCTGGGTTCCAGGTACTGCGCTGGCGCAGGACAGCCACTACTGGAACATTCAGTATGGCACCCGATCTCTCTTGCTTGGCGGATCGTCTGTAGGCAGCGCCAGCGACCTCAGCGCGGTCTACTACAACCCTGGCCGGTTGGCGCTGGTGGAGCGACCCGAGTTGCTGTTGTCGGGCACCGTCTTCGAGCTCACCACGGTTGAGTTCACCGAAAAGGACGGATCACGCGAGTTGTTGTCGACGCGGTTCGCCCTCAGCCCTTCGCTGGTTGCCGGGGAGCTGCGCTTCGGATTTCTCGGCAGCAGTCGGCTGTCGTACTCGTTCTTGACTCGCCAGTAATCGGTCTTCGACTTCCAGGGTTTCCTTGCTGGCACCGATTCCTCGAGCGTCGGACTTCCGCCGGGCGGTGTCGTGACGGATTCGGTGCGGCTGGATGACCGGCTCACCGAATACTGGGGCGGCATCACCTGGGCGCGGCCAATCGGTGATCGATTCGGCATTGGGATCAGCACTTTCGTGGCGAGCCGGAATCACCGAGGCTTCGCGCAGCGCAACTTCACCGCCGTCGGCGAAAACGATGATGTGGCAGTGGTCCTCAAGACCAACGACTACAAGTGCAGCCACTGGCGGATCGTCTGGAAGCTCGGAGCGGGCACACGACTCCAGGGCTGGGACCTGGGCACAACGCTTACCCTGCCGGGTGTTTCGTTGGGGGGGCAGCGGACGGGTGGCGGTCGACGACATAAGCCTGGGCGTTAGCGAAACACCGACGGTGCTCAGCCTTGTCCAGCAGGATCTCGAAGCGAACTACGAATCGCCTCTGTCCGTGGCTGCCGGGGGCTCGCGAACGTTTGGCGAGTCTCGCGTTCACCTGACAGTCGAATGGTTCGCACCGCTGGATCTTTACAACATCATCGAGGCCCAGCCCGTACAGGTGGCGACGGGTGACATCGTAGTGGATCCGTCACTTCGAGAGCAGGCTGGAGGCGTGGTCAACGCGGCGGTCGGATTCGAGCACCGTTTCAACGCCGAGGTGACCGGGTACACCAGCCTCAGCACCGATCAAAGCTCTGCGGTAGAGGGAAGCTTCCCCAACGCCGATTTCACCCAATGGAACATTCTGCACCTTGCCTCCGGCGCCACGTTCTCCACGGGCAGTACCGATTTCACGCTCGGCCTGGTGGCGGCCTTCGGTACCTCGCAGGTGGTGCCGCAAATTAGCGCCCAGGACTTCAACAGCGGCTATCGCCAACTCACGCTCATTCTCGGATGCTCGTTCCCGTTCGGCTCCCTCTGAACGGCAACCCGACTACAACAGCTCCGGCCGATCGGCGAACTGCCCCAGGACCTCGGGGTTGGCGAGTGCATCGACGTTCTTGACCGCCTCGCCGTGAACCACATTCCGTACCGCCAGCTCGACGATCTTGCCGCTCTTGGTGCGAGGTATGTCCTGCACCTGCAGGACGACGGCCGGCACGTGTCGCGGCGAGCAGCCGGTGCGAATTCGTTGCCGTATGTGGTCGACAAGCGTCGCCTCGAGCGAAAGCCCTTGGCGTAGTCGGACGAAGAGGATCACGCGGACGTCGTCCTGCCAGCTCTGGCCGATGACCAGCGCTTCATCGACTTCCGCAAGGTTCTCGACGACCCGGTAGATCTCGGCAGTTCCGATGCGCACACCGCCTGGATTGAGCGTCGCGTCGGATCGCCCGTAAATCACCACACCCCTGTGCGGTGTGATCTCGGCGTAGTCCCCTTGGTGCCAGGTTCCCGGATAACGCTCGAAATACGCGGCGTGATAGCGAGAGCCGCCGGTGTCGTTCCAGAACCCTAGCGGCATCGAGGGGAAGGGCTGCGTGCAGACGAGCTCACCCTTCTGCTCGAGCACCGGCTGCCCGTCGCCGTCGAACACATGTACCGCCATCCCGAGGCAGCCTGCCTGGATCTCGCCGCGCCACACGGCACCGATGGGGTTGCCGCCGACGAAGCAACCGACAATGTCGGTGCCGCCTGAGATCGACGACAGGCATACGTCCCCCTTGATGTGCTCGTACACGTAGTCGAATGCTTCGGCGACCAGGGGCGATCCGGTCGAGGTGATCGTGCGCAGCTCGGGCAGCCGGTAGCGCTCGCCGGGATCTGCGCCGGCTTTTCGCAGGGCATCGATGTACTTGGCGGAGACACCGAACAGCGTGCCGCGCTCTTCTTCGATGAAGTCAAACAATGCCTCGGGACCAGGGTGAAACGGGTCGCCGTCGTACACCAACAGGGTGGCCTCCGAGGCCAGAGCTGACGCTAGCCAGTTCCACATCATCCAGCCGCAAGTGGTGAAGTAAAAGACCCGATCACCGGGACGCACGTCCAGCAGTAGCCGGTGCTCGGAGAGATGCTTGAGGAGCGTTCCGCCGACACCGTGGACGATGCATTTGGAAGGGCCGGTGGTTCCTGAGGAGAACAGCACGTAGAGCGGATCGTTGAATCCCATCTGGACGAAGGACAGCTCGGCTCCGTGGTGATCCGCCAGCACGTCGTCTAGCCACTGCGCCGAGCCCAGGCTGCGCAAATCAGCATCGCTTTGCACATAGCGACTTACCACCACGTGCTCGACGCTGGGGAGCTGGGGCAGGAACTCAGCGACGCGCGCCAACGAGTTGAACTCACGTCCCTTGTAGAAATAGCCGTCGGCGCAGAAGAGCACTTTGGGCTCGATTTGCCCGAAGCGGTCCACCACACCGCGCGCGCCGAAATCGGGTGAGCAGGAGCTCCAGACCGCTCCGAGCGAAGCCGTCGCCAGCATCGCCACGAACGACTCCGGCACGTTGGGCATGAACCCCGCTACCCGGTCGCCGGCCTCGATCCCGAAATCACGCAGGGCCGCCGCAACGGCAGCCACCTGGGCGCGCAGCTCGTCCCAACTCAAACGCCGTACTACGCGGTCTTCACCGCGGAAAACGATCGCGTCCCCAGGCCCCTGGCGGCGCAAGAGGTTGGCGGCAAAGTTCAGGCGTGCATCGGGAAAGAACCGGGCTCCAGGCATTCGATCGCCGTCAACGAGGGCCCGTTCACCCCGCTGGCTGGCGATGACACCGCAGAAATCCCACAGTGCCTCCCAGAACTCCTCCTTACGCTCAATCGACCACGCCAGCAGCTCGTCGTAGTTGGAGGCACTTGCCGCGTAGCGCTCGTTCGCCATGCGCATGAACGCAGTGATCTCGGCGGCCTGGATTCGCTCTGCCGAGGGTGCCCAGAGCGGCTCGCTCAAGATAGCGTGCCGGGGGCACTCGCCGCGCCCCGGCGCGCCCATCCCGCCCATTCGCTAGAGAATCTCCGGGATGTACTTCTCGCGCGCCAGGTGCCACATCGATGCCAGGAACGCGGTTAGCGGGATCGCCAGGATCATTCCCAAGATGCCCCCGAGGGCAGTGCCCCAGAAGAAGATCGCCACGATGATGGCCATGAAGTGCAGACCGGTGCGATCGCCCATGATCTTGGGGGTCAGCACCCATCCCTCGATCTGTTGCACGACCACGAATACCGCCAGGACCATTGCTGCCGGCCCCGGGCCGCCACCCTCGTGAAGCAGCGCCAGCGGCAACGCGATCGCCAGACCAACAATGTTGCCCAGGTAAGGAATCACGTTCAACAAGCCAAGTAACAGACCGATGACGAAGCCGTAGCGGAGGCCGACCAGACTGAACCCCGCGGCGAACATCAGTCCCTGCAGAAAGGCGATGACCATCTGGCCGCGAAAGAACGCTACGCTGATGTCGACGAACTCCTGACCGAGATACATGGCGTCGCGCCGCGTTTCGGGCTTGAGGAACGGCAGAAGTCGATCCCCATCGACGTGCACGCGACGGGCAGTCAGGAAGTAGGCGAAGTAGACCGGGACCACCAGCCACCCGAGTAAGGCAACCACCCCTCGTGCCAGCCCGACGCCGGCGGAGATCGCCTGGAACCCGACGCTCTGGAGCCCCTGCAGAATCTTCGACCACTGTGATTTCGCCACGCTACGAAGTCGCTCGCCAGCGCCGCTGCTCTCGATCAGATCCGACACCTCAGGGACGCGATGCATCACCCAGAGCCGCAATGATTCCCACCATTCGGGAAGGTAGGCGGTGAGGCCGACGAGCTGGCGCACGAGAATTCCGCCGAAGAACAGCGCGAACGCCGTCAGCGGTAGCAATACCGATAGAAAGACCGCCAACATCGCCACTGCCATGGGCAGTCGCATGCGCTCGTGGAGCCACTCGTAATACGGCCGGCAGACCAAAGCCGCTATCGCGCCGACAGCGAGCGGCAGGAAGACTCCAGAAAACGCCTGCAGGAACAGCGCCGCGAGCCATCCGAGAACGCCGATCGTCAGCAAGATCACCAGCGCCGCGACGGTGGTAATCGCCGCTGCGATAGTGCGTGCCTGCTGTTCGCTAAAAACTACGCCCATGGTGTGCCGATGCTACACGAAATCGAGTAAAACCAGCGTGGCCTGGGAGTGTCAAGGGTATCAACCCCCCCCTCCGAGGAGCGAAAACGGTAACAAAACGGTAACAGCCATTTTCACGGGGTGGAGTGAGGGCCTTCGGTGTCGCGTTCTCGAAGGGAGAGTAAGTTCCCGCGCATGAAGCTCACCCCCGACACCCAGATCGTCCACCTCAAGGGCATCTGGATCTCCACGTCCTTGGCATTGCGGCAATGCAACATCCGCACGCTGCAGGACCTGTCCTTGGTGAACCTGGCCACCACACCGAGCGAGATCCACAAGGACCAGCTAGTGATACTGCTCGAGGCAAGTGCCTGTGAGACGGACATGGGCACGACGATTCCGCCCTTGAACTCACCGCAACCCCGTGACCTGCCTCCCGATAATCAGGCCAGATTGAGAGTTAGGATTTGAGGCTCTCAGGAAGGCTCGAGAAGGGGGGGGAATGGCCCGGAAGCGGTACACGGAGTAGATCATCGCCAAGCTCAGGGAAGCAGAGATCGAGCTAGCGCAAGGAGCCAAGACGCCACAGGCGTGCCGGAAGTTGGGCATCAGCGAGAACACGTACTACCGGTGGCGCAAGGAGTACGGCGGCCTGAGGGTGGATCAAGCTCGGCGGCTCAAGGAGCTGGAGCGCGAGAACGGCCGGCTCAAGAGGCTGCTGGCGGAGACGATGCTCGATAACACCATCCTCTCAGACAACGGACCAGAGTTCACTTCTCGAGCGGATCGGTGTGAAGACGCTGTTCATCGAACCGGGCTCGCCGTGGGAGAACGGCTGCGTGGAGAGCTTCAACGGCAAGCTACGAGACGAGCTGCTGAACGGGGAGATCTTCTACACGCTCAAGGAGGCGCAGAGCCTGGTGCAAGGGTGGCGACGCGAATACAACCAGGTGCGGCCACATAGCTCGGGGGTTATCGCCTGCCTGCGCCGCAAGCAACGTTGTTGGAGCCGGCTACGCTATGCTTCGCCGGCTCCAACAACCTCTTGCCAGTACCGATTCTATGAGTTGCGAAGTGGCCTCAACACTGGGGGCAGGTCAAGGAGACCCGCACGTACGCAATTCAAAAGAAAATTGAGGAGTCCAAATGAGAAATGACAACTCGATCGTGGCGATC
>Ga0315336_1007299_pt1 | contig 10685 bp, 7 predicted proteins | sample ASW5metaG_FD_204512 | JGI IMG/M metagenome (GOLD analysis project Ga0315336, IMG submission 204512) | Ammonia-oxidizing marine archaeal communities from Monterey Bay, California, United States - ASW #5 | ecosystem: Environmental > Aquatic > Marine > Intertidal zone | place: USA: California... | reverse complement strand
CAGGCTGCGATCGCGTTCCATGACACGATACAGTGCCGAGCTTAGTAACAGAAACAGAAGGGACAGCACGACTCCGGCAATCACGAGGGACCTGGGAGCAACGCCGAGTGTGGGCAGGATCGCCGCCGTCCATGATACTCCGCAGGCCAGGATCCGTCGTCCTGTTCCGACAGGCTGTTGCCGGCAGACGCAAGCGTAGGCAATCAGGCTGAGCGTCGCGACTGCGGCTGTCAGAAACGTCAGCATCAGCGGGGGGAGTGGAGTGGTCAGGGCACCGGTGGCACGGCGTGACAAGAGTACGATCCCGGCCAGAATCAGAGTCGACCAGATGGACAGGCCAAGCGATTGGCCCGCGTCCCCTGTCAACGACGACTTCCCTGTCGTTTGTTGTGGCATGTGATCGCGTGCTGGTGATGGAACGAGTTGTTTTCTGCGTCGGGAGTACCCGCTCCGACGCGTTGTCGCCGTCCGACGTCAGGCGACGACAAATTGAGGTTCCGGAAGCTCGGAGCCAAGTCCGGCCGCGTCGCGCAGTTCCACGGCGCGATGTATCGACTCCCAGGTGAAATCTGGATCGTTGCGGCCGAAATGTCCGCCGTGGGCCGTCTTGCGGAAGATGGGCCGTCGCAGTTGCAGGTAGTCGATGATCCCTTGAGGTGTCAAGGGGAACAACTCGCGGAGCAATTCGACGATCTTCTCTTCATCGACATCGTTTGTGGCATTCGTGTTGACGTTGATACTAACCGGGTCGGCCACTCCGATGGCATAGGCGAGCTGCACTTCGCACTCGTTGGCCAGGCCGGCCGCCACCACGTTCTTGGCCAGGTGGCGGGCCATGTACGCCGCCGACCGATCCACCTTGGTGGCGTCCTTTCCGCTGAACGCTCCGCCGCCATGTCGGCCCCAGCCGCCGTAGGTGTCCACGATGATCTTGCGTCCTGTCAGTCCCGTGTCACCGTGTGGACCACCAATCACAAATCGGCCCGTGGGATTGATGTGGTACTTCGTCTGGGCCGTTAACAGGCTGTCCGGAATCGACTGTGCAATCACCTCCGGGACCATATAGTCCGAGATTTCAGCCTGGCTGACAGACTCGGAATGCTGGGTCGAGACGACGACGGCCGAGATGCTGATCGGTGTATCTCCGTCATATTCCACTGTCACCTGGCTCTTGCTGTCCGGACGCAGCCAGTCGACATCTCCCTGCTGGCGGACTTCTGTCAGCCGATTGATGATGCGGTGCGACAGCGCGATGGGAACCGGCATGTATTCTTCGGTCTGGTTGCAGGCGTAACCAAACATCAGCCCCTGGTCGCCGGCTCCGTCGTTGTCCACACCCTGCGCGATGTCACCACTCTGACTGTGCAAAGCCAGAAACACGCGGCAGCTGTCGGCATTGAAACCGATATCGTCACTGGTATAGCCGATTTCGCGCAGCACATTGCGAGTAACGGCAGTGTAGTCGATGTTCGCCGAACTGGTAATTTCGCCCGACAGGACGACGAGATCCGTCGTACACAGGGTCTCGCAGGCGACGCGCGAGCGGGGATCCTGGCTTAACAAGGCGTCCAGCACACCGTCGGAGACCTGATCCGAGACCTTGTCGGGGTGTCCCATGCTGACGGACTCGCTGGTGAACAATCGTTTGGCCATTCTGCACTCCAGTCTTATGCGTATGCCTGTATTGCAAGGCGATGAAACTGCGGGAATTTCGATCAAGTGGCGATTGTAGGGGGGATTGGCGCTTGCCACAACCGAATTCTTGTGGAGCGGACCCGGATGGGATTGGGTTTTCACAGGTTCGCTGTGTCCGCGGTCGGGCTTGTGTGGTCGGTCAACTTTTTCCCGTGCGGGCTGACACGTCTCGATGCGGGTCCTCTATAATCATCGGGCAGCGTGTGGGGGCGGTGGGCAGCGTATGGGGGCCGTTGGGCGCTTGGAGCGGCCGCCGATCCCCAGTGGGTCGACTGCGGGACACGGGGACTTGGTGAGTCGCGGTTGGCGGGGCGCGGGTCTCGAAGCAGGGGCCGCGGGCGTGATGAAGCAATTTGTGGAATGGTACTTGGGGATTCCACCCGCGGAGCCGGGCGAGGGCACGTCGTGGACATTTCATCACACGACGCCCTGGCCCGCCGGCTGGCCGGATTGGTGCGCACTTCTGGTGGTTCTTGGTGTTCTGTCCGTGACGGTGTTGCTTGGCTGTCGCGCTGCTCGATCCTGTTCCGTACGCATGCGGGTCTGCCTGGTGCTGCTGCGAGTGGTCGCCGTCAGCCTGATCGGAGTGCTCCTTTGCCAGCTCACCTTGTCGGTGGAACGCACCGGTCTGCCGTTTGTGGTCTTGCTGGTTGACGATTCGGCCAGCATGCAGTTGCAAGATCGTTTCACAGATCGCCGCCTGCAACAGGCCACCCGGAGACTCCTGGGATCACGATCGGACTCCCCTGTTTCCCGTCTGGACCTGACCAAGGCGCTGCTGACCGCCCGGGATGGCGACTGGCTGGCACGTGTGCTGGCCAAGCACAAGCTGCGTGTGTACCGTTTTTCCGAGACGGCTCAGGTGGTCGGGGCCCGTGAATACCTGGAACGATCGCAGTTGGACGACCTGTTGAAACGGATTCAGGATCTGCATGGAGCAGGAGAAGAGACCCGGCCTGCGTCGGCGATCAGAAAGGTACTCGCTGATTTTCGTGGAGCGTCACCGGCGGCTTTGATTGTGATGAGCGATGGGGTTTCTACGTCGGGTGAAGCGGATCGCATGTCGGAAGTGGTGGCCGAAGCACGCAACCAGGGGGTTCCGATTTTTACCGTGGGTACCGGCAGTGAACAGCCCGCTCGCGATCTTCAGCTGTACGACGTCCTGATGGATGACGTGGGTGTGGTCGGCGTCCCGGTCACGGTTTCCGCTCGAGTCAAGGCGTTCAACTACAACGGGCAAACCACCACGCTGACCCTGCGAGACAAGCAATCCGAGCAGATCATGGCGCAGCAAACCGTGTCGATCGGTGCGGATGGCGTGGCCAACGAAGTGGAACTGACATTCACGCCGGTTGCCGAAGGCGAGTTTGAGATGGAACTGGTGGCTCAGCCGCTCCCAGACGAGTCGAATCGTGAAAACAATCAGGAGACGCGTCCGTTGAGTGTCCGCCAGGGGCGGATTCACGTACTGCTCGCGGACTCAGTGCCCCGTTACGAATTTCGATATCTGAAGCACCTGCTGGAGCGGGAAGGACGTGCCGATCGGACCGTCACACTGCACACCTTACTGCAGAATGCCGACCCGCGGTACGCCGAGCAGGACCAATCAGCGGCACACCTGTTGGGGCGATTTCCCGTCACACGCGCGCAGCTTTTCGAATACGACGTGGTCATTCTCGGGGACCTGGACCCGCGGCTATTGAGTGACGGTGTCATGCAGAATCTGCACGACTTCGTCAGCGTCAAAGGCGGCGGCTTGATCGTTATCGCCGGTGCACTGCATCAGCCGTTTGGTTACCGAGGGACGAAGCTCGAACCCCTGTTGCCGATCGAGCTCGACAACGCGTCCGCTCCGTCCTCCGAGCAGCCCATCGAAATCGGCTACCAGCCGCAGCTGACGATTCACGGAGCGAAGGGAACGCCCATTTTTCGATTCGCCGACAACGATGGTTTGCGAGGAGATGTTTGGAATCGCCTGCCCGAAATGTACTGGTTGTTTGCCGCGCCGGCATTGAAGCCTGGTGCGATTGTGTTGATGGAGCATCGCAGTCAGGCCGGCACCCAAAGCCGTTTGCCCGTGATTGCGCTCCAACGCTACGGGAACGGTAAGGTCCTGTTTCATGCAACCGACGAATTGTGGAGGTGGCGGCGTCAGGATCCAAACCGTTTTTTCGGTCGCTATTGGAATCAGGCCATTCGTTACCTGATACGCTCAAAGTTCCTGGGCAGCGACCGTGCTGCCGAGCTGAGCAGCGATCGCCTGTTATACCGCAGCGGAGAATCGGTTGAGCTGCGGCTGCGGTTCACAGACGAAAGCGCTGTCCCGGATGCCGACGCGGAAGTTGTCGTGATGCTCGAGAAACGTGGAGGCCAGCAGCAGCGGGTCACCCTGGCTGGGATTCCACAAGCTCCGACGGTATTCGAAGGCACGGTTCCGCATCTGTCGGATGGATCCTATCACGGCTGGGTGGTTTCACCTGCGTTTCGCGACCGGTCACCGTCGGTCGACTTTCGCGTTGAACGCCCGCAACGCGAACTGGCGACGAGGAACATCGATCGTCGTGAATTGGAACTGACCGCCAAGGAGACCGGTGGTGTGTATCACTCGATCGCCACCGTCGGACGGCTGCCTGCGGCGCTGCCGGCGGGAGCGCCGGTGGTCTTGTCCAACCATGAACCGCTGAATCTCTGGAACCGCTGGGAAATCCTGCTGTGCCTGGTTCTGGTTCTCACCGGGGATTGGCTGTTAAGGAAAAAATTGCACTTGAACTGAAGTGTCTGTGCTTCCCGAGACCAGCCTCCCTGACGTCGCTTAACGGTTCCGGCAGCACTTCTTGAATTTTCGCCCCGAGCCGCAAGGGCAAGGGTCGTTCCGGCCCGGAGGCGCAACCTGGGCTGGGCTGCCCGGTGCCGTTGCCGCTGAGCGATCTGAATTGTCGCCACGATTTTCGCTGCGGCCTGTCCCATGCAGGCGATGCATGACGTTGGCCGCCGGTCGCCGCTGTTTGAGCTCGGCAGCCATCATTTTCATGTAAGGGTCGATGTGGTTGAAGAACTTACGGTAACCCGCACACAGGTAATTCAATCCCTCATCGCCGTCCGGAGTTTGCAGAAAACGGTTCTTGGGGCATTCCCCGTTGCAGGCGAAACACACTTCACAGTCCCGGCAATATTGCGGCAGCGTCGCGCGTTTGGCGCGTCCAAAATCCCGTTGCTGGTCTGAATCCGCCAGTTGGATCAGCGGTGTTTCATGGATGTTTCCCAGTTTGTGCTCCGGCTCAACAAAGTGGTCACAACTGAACAGGTCGCCGTTATGCTCCAAGGCCAATGCGCGTCCGCACTCTTGGCGAAACACACACAGGCTCGGTTCATGGCCCATCCAGGCGCTCAGTGCCTGATCAAAAATCTGAACAAACACCCGTCCCACATCACGCCGCAGCCAGTGGTCGAATACCTCGATCAGGAAATCTCCGAATTGCTCCGGACCGACGCTGCGGGAACTGACCAGATGCTCGGCCGCGTGCGCGTCGTCTGCGTTGCCTGGAGGAACGGCCGACTCGGCGTGCGTCCCCACGCCACGACGCTCGACGATGGGGATGAACTGCAAAAACTCGACTCCGCTGTCGCGCAGATAACTGTAGACCCGCTGGCCGTGGTCACCGTTGTGGCGATTCACCACGACCAGAGCATTGAATTCCACCTGGTGACGCTTGAGCAGCTTGAGAGCCTGCAGTACGCGGCGGAACGTGGGTTGGCCCTGTTTGTCGTATCGGTACCTGTCGTGCAACTCCGCGGGTCCGTCGATCGACAGGCCCACCAGGAAACTGTGTGCGCGGAACAGCTCGCACCAGGCGTCGTTTAACAGCACGCCGTTGGTTTGCAGAGCGTTGACAATCCGTTGCCGCGGTCGCTTGTGTCGGTTCTGGATGTCCACCACGTGCTGGAAAAACTCCGGGCCCAGCATCGTCGGCTCGCCACCTTGCCAGGCAAACGTAATCTCCTGCAGGTGTGTTGGCTGAGCTGCGATGTACTGCTCGATGTAGGTTTCCAGCGTCTGCGGCGACATCTTCCATTTCTCGCCCGACGGATACAGTTCCTCTTTGTGCAGGTAGTAGCAGTATTCACAATCCAGGTTGCAGATCGGGCCGATCGGCTTGGACATGACGTGCAGGCCACCGACGTTCTTAGAATGGCTGGCTGTGGACATGGCGTGGTGTTTGATCCTGGTTCGAGACCCCAACGGGGCGTGGCAAAGTACCGCAGTGCAGCCAGTTCCCAACCGGAGACCATGCCAATCGGGTGGGTCTGCACCGCGGATCACAGGCTCGGGTGGGACATGCGGAGGGAGGTCATTCTGTCGCGACGTGTCCGTGAGTGCCAGAGGGTCAGGGGGATTTCTGGTGTCTGGTCAGGCCAGTGGCACTTTGTGAGCGGCGCCGGCGACCTCACGTACCAGACGTGGAACCGCATACCCGGGCAGGCGGCACCGCATCTCGGCCATGATCTTTCGGGCACGATCGTCCCCGACTTCAAAGTGCCCGACTCCGGCGACGCGATCGAGTTGGTGCAGGTAGTAGGGGATCACTCGCAACGCGATCAGGCGTTCACACAATGCGACTTGAGCGTCAGCCGTGTCGTTGACATCTCGCAGCAGCACTGCCTGATTGAACACCAGCCCGTGATCTCGCGTGAGTCGCACAAGGGCTTCGCCGCATTCCCGGCTGAGCTCACGCTCATGATTGGCGTGGACGACCAGCACGATTTGCAAACGCGTCGCGCACAGCACAGACTGCAAATCGTCGTCGACCCGTTGTGGCAGCACGATCGGTAGACGTGTGTGAATTCGCAATCGACGGACGTGCGGGATTTCCTCGATCAGCGCAATCAACTCGCACAACCGACGATCGGTGAGCATCAACGGGTCTCCGCCGCTGAGGATCACCTCCTCAATGGTGGGATCGGCCCGCAGCTGATGCATGGCGGCTTGCCACTCGACCAGCCGTCGTGGATCCTGGTGGTAGTCATAGTGGCGGCGAAAACAGTAACGGCAATGGATGGCGCAGGTGCCCGTTGCGATCAGCAGAGCGCGTCCCGAGTATTTGTGGATCAGGCCCGGTTCCCTGCGGGCAACGCTGTCTCCGACAGCATCCCGGACAAATTCCGGATGGCTCTCCAATTCACAGTCCAGAGGCAGAATCTGCCTGAGCAATGGGTCCTGAGGGTCACCCGGCTGGATTCGACTCAGAAAACTCTCGGTGACCATCAGTGGGAAATCTCGAGCCGCCCGCCGCGCAGCCGGTAGCAGGTCATCCGGCAGGTCCAGCCGCCGGATCAACTCTTCCGGACAGCGGATCGCCTCCGCCAGGCACGCGTGCCAATCGGGGCCGTGGTCAACCGGCGAGCGGGTTGTGGCAGTCGTCACAATGCACGTCTCCGTCTGAGTTTCGATGCGGGTTAATCCACGAGCGTGATACGCAGGTTGTCCGTCGCGCGTGCCATGCTCGGTTCCAGTGACCGCCGCCCTTGACCTCACCGCTCCGCCCCGCAATCACAACTTCGCAATGACGCAAACTCCCGAACGACAAACCCTGCCGGCCGAAACCGGTGCGACCACCCGTCCGGACCCGTCGCCGGTCCCCCTCCGGCATGTGGTGTCCCTGCTGGGCAGGGGCCGTTGTGCCGCGTTCGGGATTCTCGCGGGCAGCCGAATCTGTTATCCTTTCGCCGGCTTCGACACGCCGAGTGGCTGTTCGCAACATAGCCGGAGAGATCACGACAAGCCAGGTGGTGCCGAAGCGGTTTGTATTGGTCCGACGTCCCACGGGTATCTCCGACTTTCGCAGTAGAAGACATCTGGAAGAAAAGCACAATGCCGCAAATCAACACCGGTGACTTTCGTAAAGGCGTCAAAGTTCTGCTCGACAACGAACCGTTCGAGATGCTGGAGTGCAATTTTGTCAAGCCCGGTAAAGGTCAGGCGTTGTACAAGACCAGGCTGCGCAATCTGCTCAAAGGGACGATTCTGGATCGGACTTACAAGAGCGGAGATAGTCTGGAAGCCGCCGATGTTCACCGGACCGAGGGGGTGTATTCTTATCGTGATAGCAGCGGCTACGTGTTCATGGACAACGACACGTTCGAGCAGCACAGCCTGGAAGCGTCGGCGTGCGCCGACAGCATGAAGTTCTTGCTGGAGGGATCTCCGATTGGCCTGCTGTTCTGGAATGGGCAATTGATCGGGATGACTCCACCCCAGCAGGTCGTGCTGGAAGTGACCTACACCGAGCCGGCTGCCCGGGGCAATACCGCCACAAATGTCTCCAAACCTGCGACAGTGGAGACCGGCAGCGAGGTGCATGTGCCGGCCTTCATCGATGCCGGCGAGAAGATAAAAATTGATACGGAAACCGGTCAGTATATTGAACGTGTCAGGTCCTGACTCGCAGCGTGGCAGGACATGCAATGCGGGCCTCAACCAAACAGGGAAGATTGTTCAGCAGAGTTGGGAATCGCCGCCCACAATGCGGGCGACGAACGCGGATCTGAATCCGCGTGATCTTGAGACTTGAACCGACAAGGATGTCCGTTATGAATCTCTGGATTTGTGGACTGTATGCCGGCGCTTCGTTTCTGGCCCTGAAGTCATTGACCGAATTGATGACCGACCACAAACGGCAGTACATGGCCTTGGTGGTCGAACGGGAACAGCAGCGGGCACGCGAGGAACAGGCCAGACAAACGGCAGCGGCGTCAGCAGCTGCCGCAGCGGCCGCAGCGGCCGCTGACGAGCAGCGGTCGGTTGCCTGATCTGCGTCCGAGCACAAGGTCAGCCCCGGCCGCATCGCCGGTCCACCCTCGGCTCGGAGGCACCTCCCGTGATCGTCCATCACGGATCGGGCACGTGACGGGCACGGCTGGCAACGGACGGGTTTGCGGTGGCACAACCGGTGCCCGATGCGCGGGCTTGTCTTTCGGAGGCCGGTCTGCGAGCATCAAACGGCACGGCCGATGGGGACGCAATTCATGGAACGGGCACGGTGACATCAGACGATGGCGGATTCCAGCGGGGACACCAGACTCCAACATAATGCACGACTGTACATCGAAACGGTTGGCTGCCAGATGAATATGCTGGACAGCGAATTGGTGGTGGCGGCCTTGCGGCAGCGGGGATACACGCTGACCGACGACATCGGGCAGGCGGATACGATTTTGTTGAACACCTGCAGTGTGCGAGAACACGCGGAACACAAGATCTACAGCGCCTTGGGGCGGTTGAAATACAGCAAACGTCGGCGCCCTCAACAGGTGATCGGTGTCATGGGCTGCATGGCGCAAAAAGACCAGACGCTGGTGTTTCGGCGCGCGCCGCACGTGGACATTGTTGTGGGGACCGGGCAATTAGCGCAGATCCCCGACATGATTGACCAGGCGCGGCAACACCGCGCGCCGGCCCTGGCGGTGAGTTTGGATCGCCAGGATGGGACTCAGGGAGAAATTGCCGACAGCTTTCAGAGTTACGATCCACTGCGGGATCCCGAGATGCGGCCGTCGCCCTACCAGGCGTTCGTGCGGATCATGATCGGCTGCGACAAGTTCTGCACCTACTGTGTCGTGCCCGCAACGCGCGGTCCCGAACAGAGTCGGCCGCCCAGCCAGATCATCGACGAAGTTCGGCTGCTGGCCGACCAGGGCGTCAAGGAAGTCACCTTGCTGGGGCAGACCGTCAATAGTTACCTGCACAACGAAAACGGACGGACCCACGCGCTGGCCGACCTGCTGTACCGCATCCACGATGTTCCCGGGATCGAACGGATCAAGTTCGTCACCAACTACCCGCGTGACATGAGTGACGGATTGTTGCAGGCCGTACGGGATTTGCCCAAAGTCTGCCGCTACCTGCACGTGCCCGCTCAGTCGGGTTGTGATGAAGTGCTGCGGCGGATGAAACGCGGGTATACCGTGGCCGACTACCGGGACATGATGCACCGCATTCGAGAGACCGTTCCCGGGTGCGCCGTGTCCAGTGATTTTATTGTGGGGTTCTGTGGCGAAGACGAAATCGCTTTCCAGAAAAGCCTCGATCTGATTCAGGAATTTCGATTCAAGAACAGTTTCATTTTCAAGTACAGCCCACGCTCGGGAACCAAGGCCTTTCAGAGATACGCAGATGACGTAAACGAACAGGTCAAGCGGCGTCGCAACAACGAGATGCTGGCCTTACAGAACGAGATCAGCGAACAAGACAACGCCGAATTCATCGGACGTGATGTGGATGTGTTGGTTGAAGGCTCTAGTAAATCCGCCAACAAAGTCCTGGAACACGACCCCGGTTCACCACTGGCCCGGCAACTCGTGGGTCGCACCGACTGCGACCGCATCGTTGTGTTCGATGGGAACATCAGACTGGCCGGGTCGCTGGTTCGAGTGCATGTGTGCGACTGTACGAGCACCACATTGCTGGGCTCCGTGGTGACCGAGCAAGTGCGGCATGGATCGGAAAGCCTGTTACCGATCATTTCCTGACCACGACGTCGACGGCCGTTTCGAACGCCCATCCCAAGATCCCTCTGGGCGAATCGGCTTTGCGTGTTATGATGCACACAGGGGGCCGAGACGTGCGTCGGGGCCGGGACGTGCGTCACGCGTCTGATCGGGTCCCCCTTGATTCCATTCCGTGAACCCCAGCCAATGGATTCCAGCCGTTTGACAACGAGCGACGACGCGGCTGTGTATTGATCAACTCGGGACTCACATCACACTCAAGGAACGGCGCCATGGGAACATCCAACAACATGCGGCCGACGATCGTGCTCACTGTGACTCTGCTGCTCGCCCTGACTCCCGCATTGTGTCGTGCCCAGTTGGGCGGTGGCGGCGTCGGCGGCGGTGGTGGCGGTTTTGGCGGCGGTGGTGGCGGTTTTGGCGGCGGCGGCGGCGGTGGTGGCGGTGGTGGCGGACAGAATGCCGGCGGCATCGCCGTCGATGCT
>Ga0315336_1007298_pt1 | contig 10690 bp, 6 predicted proteins | sample ASW5metaG_FD_204512 | JGI IMG/M metagenome (GOLD analysis project Ga0315336, IMG submission 204512) | Ammonia-oxidizing marine archaeal communities from Monterey Bay, California, United States - ASW #5 | ecosystem: Environmental > Aquatic > Marine > Intertidal zone | place: USA: California... | reverse complement strand
CGCGTGCAAATCGAGGGCTGCGAAACGGATTTTGAGATCGCGAAGATTGGCGACATGAACACGCACGTGTTCAGCGGGCCGAAGACTCGCGAATTGACCGAGATCGGTCTCTTACCGTTCGTTTTGGCCTTCGCTAACGAAGAATTCAGGGATTACACCTTAATCCCAGTTTTCCCGTTGCGAGTCTTCCGCCATAAGAGCATTTTCATTCGGACTGATCGCGGGATTACGAAGCCCGAGGATCTGCGTGGAAGAACGATCGCGACGCCCGGTTACTCGTCGACTTCGCTGACCTGGATTCGCGGGATCATGCAACACGAATACGGCGTCAAGCCCGAGGAGATTAAGTGGGTGGTGTCGTCGAAGGAATCGTCAGCCGAGGCGTCCGGTGGAGCGTCAAAGTGGGAAAACATCATCCCCCAGGGCATCTCGATCCGCACCGGAACTGAGGGAAAGGATGAATCGGAATTGCTTGTCGATGGCGACGTCGATGCCCTCTTTCACGCCGCTGAACCAAAGGCTTACCAAGCGGGCCATCCCAAAGTCGCCAGGCTGTTTGCCGACTCCCGCAAGACCGAGCGTGCTTACTTCGCAAAGACGGGCATCTTCCCCATCATGCACGCGGTCGCCGTCCGCAAGGAAACGGTTCAAACGCATCCCTGGCTGCCCAAAGCCGTGTTCGATGCCTATTCGCGAGCCAAACAGCTGACCTATGACGACATCAAGAGGTCTGCCTGGTACAAGACGTCGCTGCCGTGGATCGGCCAGGAGGCGGAAGAGACCCGCAACTTGATGGGGGAGAACTATTGGCCCTACGCCGTCGAACCCAATCGCAAGGCCCTTGAGGCCCTACTACAGTATGCTCACGAACAGGGACTCGCCCAGCGGGTGCTGAGGATCGAGGAGTTGTTTCATCCTTCGACACTGCAACTGATGGAAGCGACTGCCTGACGTTCGCTGGGGTATTCTTTTCTCACAGGCAATTTCTGATGCCGATTTGACCACCCTGTACGACCCGTCAGTGCGATGGTACTGGTTTCGGCGGGAACACTGCGCAGCCTTCTCGCAACAAGAGAGCGTTTCGTATCCGTCGCCGGATCAAACTGGTACAGTCGAACTATTCCTTCGGCGGTGAACATCTCCGGAACCGTTCCGATGCCGCTCGATGAGGGCATTGTTGCTGAAGGATAGCTGATTGATAATTCTTCGGGCCTATTGAACAGGCGTGTTCACATGAAACCGGTTGCAGGAATTCTCTTCTCTTGTCTCCTGATCCTTTTCACACCGTTCAATGCATTCGCTGACTTCAAGGCGGGTGCGGCGATTGTAGACGTGACGCCCCCGACATTCCCGGTCCTCGTCAACGGGGGCATGCTCAGTCGCACCGCGGACAAGGTGAAAACGAAGCTAAATGCCCGGGCGATCGTGTTGGACGATGGCCAAGAGCGGCTCGCCATCCTCGTCGTCGACAGTTGCATGATGCCGCGACCGCTGTTGGATGATGCGAAACAATTGGCGTCACAGCGGACGAAAGTCCGAGCCGAGCGAATACTCATCGCGGCTACACACACGCACTCCGCACCCTCCTGTCTGGCATGTCTTGGCACCAACGCCGATCCCAATTATGTGCCGTTTCTGCGAGAAAAACTTGCGCAAGCCGTTGTCGCGGCGGAGGCGAATCTCGAGTCGGCTCGGGTCGGCTGGGCGGTCGGCAATGCAGCAGAGTACACGGCGTTAAGACGATGGATTCGCCGGCCCGATCGAATCGCCCAGGATCCGTTCGGCAACAAAACAGTCCGCGCAAACATGCACGCCGGAAGGAACTGGGATGATGTAACGGGGGAATCCGGGCCGGAAGATCCCGATCTCTCACTGATCTCGTTGCAAGCGACCGATGGACGGCCGATTGCCGTGCTGGCCAACTTTTCGATGCACTACTTTGGCGACCAAGCGCTGAGCGCGGATTACTTTGGACTCTTTAGCGAAGGGTTGAAGGCACACCTGGCAGAAAGCAGCGACAAGGAGCATCCGCCGTTTGTGGGGATGATGTCACACGGCTGTAGCGGAGACATCTGGCGACGCGACTACAAGAAGCCGATCTCGTCTGGTGAGGAAGACCATACGATCGAGGGCTACACCGAAGAGCTGCTGAAAATCGCCTTGAACGCGTACGACACCATTGAATATCTCGAGCATGCGGACATCGCCATGGCTGAGGCGCGGCTGCATCTGCAATACCGCGTGCCCGATCAACAGCGCCTGGAGTGGGCCCACCGCGTCGTCGAAGCGATGGGAGATCGGCAGCCGAAGAACACGACGGAAGTTTATGCGCGTGAGCAAATCGTCCTGCATGAACGGCAGTCGACAGAGATCGTCGTCCAGGCGCTCCGCATTGGCGACATCGCACTTGCCACCACGCCCACTGAAACCTATGCACTGACCGGTCTGAAACTGAAGCTCCAAAGCCCGCTGCGAAAGACGATGGTGCTCGATCTAGCAAACGGCGGCGATGGTTACATCCCGCCGCCCGAACAGCATCTCTTGGGGGGCTACAACACGTGGGCGGCCCGTTCGGCCGGACTGGAAGTCCAGGCTGAACCGAAAATCACTGAAGCAATCTTGCAACTGCTGGAAAAAGTGGCCAACCAACCCCGGCGAGTGTTTCAACAGAGCCAGGGTCCCACCTGCCAAGCTCTACTTGAAACCAAACCGGTGGCCTACTGGCGACTTGATGAATTCGCCGGTTCCCGTGCCGTTGATTCGTCAGGGCACGAGTGCGACGCGTCTTACGAGCCGGGGGTGGTCTTCTTTCTCGAAGGCCCCCGCTCGAATCTTTTCTGCACCGCAGGCGAGAAAAACCGGGCGGCACACTTCGCGGGAGGACGACTGCAAGCAAGAATTGCCAAACTGGGAGATCGTTATTCTGTCTCGCTCTGGTTCTGGAACGGCATGCCCCTCGATGCCCGCCCGATTGCCGGCTGGATGTTTTCACGCGGCCGCAACCATGGCCTCGGGCCCCGAGGGGATCATCTTGGCCTCGGAGGCGCGAGTCACGCGGGGAAACTGATCTTCCTTCACGGTGACGATAACGCGCAGAACGTGCCGCTTGTGGGGCGTTCTCACATTCCGCGCTGGAGTTGGAACCACGTTCTGTTTGTCCGTGACGGTCAAGCAGTGCGGATACACTTGAACGGAAACGCTCAGCCAGAAATTGAGGCCACATCATCCACAGAAGTTCCGAACCAATTTGAGCGATTGTTCTTCGGCGGCCGCTGCGATAATCAGTCGAATTGGGAAGGCCGCCTCGACGAAATTGCGGTATTCGATCGGGCGCTTTCGGCTGCGGATATCAAGAAACTTGTGCAACATGAGAATGACCCTGCCCGGTTTCGGCTCACGGGAGACAGAAATTGAAACACCAATCGGCTAGCGGCGCAGCAAAAGAGAACTTAAGAGGCTGTCGCGTTGGTCGGCGGAAGTTCTTCCAGACGACGGCGTTGCTAACGGCGGGCGGCTTGGCGGGTACGCCTCGGTCTGCACCGGCAGAGGGACCGATTGAGAGTTCGGGAACGCCGAGGCTGAAGATTTCCTCCGTAAAGACCTATCTGCTGCGGCACAAGTTAGAACGTCCGTTTGGCGCTTCCGTCTCGGTCCCGCTCAATAAGACGCGAGAGACGCTGCTCGTAAAGATTGAAACCGATGCCGGTCTGGTCGGCTGGGGCGAAACGGCGCCGATGAGCGGAGCCCGCGGAACGATCGACGACCATCTCGTCCCTCGTTTGATCGGTCAGAATCCGCTCGAACACCGCCGGCTTTGGAGAATGTTGTGGGGACCGAATTTCGGCAACGCACTCGCCGTCGGCGCGTTGGACATGGCGCTTAACGACCTGCGCGGCCAGGCACTGAACATGTCTGTTGCGGATCTGTTTGGCGGAGGACTGCGCGACCGCGTTCCCGTCTACGCTTCGGCCATGAATTACCTTGAAGGCCTGGAACCGGAAGATCACTTTCCCCAAGAAGCCGCTGCGCTCGTACAGCAGGGCTTCAAAGCGTTGAAGATGCGGATCGGCCGTTACTCTGTCTTGCGCGAAGCAAAGGTCGCGGCAGCAGTCCGGGAAGCGGTCGGCCCAGAGGTCCGACTGATGGCCGACGGCAACGCCGCCTACACGATGGCCTCCGCCGTGCAGATGGGGCACGAACTACACAAGCTCGGCTTCGAAGCCTTCGAAGAGCCGCTGCCACAATCGCCGAAGTACGCCGGCTACGAAGAACTGCGACGCAAGCTTCCCCTTTCGCTGGCGGCTGGGGAAGCGTTGGATTCACGGGCGAGCGCAAAGGAACTGATCGACCGGCGGGCCATGGACATCATTCAACCAGACGTCAGCTTGTGCGGAGGCATCGGCGAGGCCTTGTTCATCGCCGAAATGGCAGCTCTCACGGGCATCTGCTGTATCCCGCATTGCTGGGGAGGCGACATTCTCATAGCCGCTACCATTCAATTGCTATCGTTACTGCCCGACCCCCATTGGGGATTCCCCACCGACACCCCCATGCTCGAACTCGACCAATCAGAAAACCCCTGGCGGAACGGACTTGCCCGCCAACCGTTTCAATTACGCGACGGCCAGATCAACGTGCCGACACAACCAGGACTCGGTATCGAGGTCGACGAAGAGGTCGTTCAAGAGTACGCGGTGTAGACGAAAGAGAGTGTATTGAAGGCCGGGCGAGGACCGCAGTCGAGAAAAAATCATTACACAACCAAGGCGAGAACCGATGAAACTATTCGCAACAATCCTCTGCTTGTTGGCTTCCAGTCTTGCCATGGCGTCGGAGCAAGATGAGCCGTCGTTGGTGTATACGCTGCAAATCGACGACCAAAAGATTCGCGTTGTCCCCGGTCAAGAAATAGAAATTATGGGAGCATTCGAAAATCCCAAAGTCACTCTCGTTCCCGATAAGGCAAGGTTATTCACCTACAGCGGTATCACTTTCAAGTATCCCTCACAGTTTGCGTTCGAAGCGGACTTTGAAACCGCGGGCGTCAAAATGTGGTCCTTGGACGGAAACGATTGCGTCATCATGGTTCAGCAGTACGAAGCACTGCAGATGACGCCACAAACGTTTTCCGAAATACTGAAGGAATCGTACGGCCCGGAAACCAAGTTGGAAAACAAGTCGTACCGTTTCAACGGTCAACAATATTCAGGAGTTCGAGTCCGCGTCAGTCTCGCCGGCACGGCATTGATTCAAGACGTCATCGCGTTACCGACGAAAAAGGGGAGCCGTCTGCTTGTCTTGCAGGACCTGCCGCCGGAAGAGAAAGTGTCACAAGACGAATCGAAATTCGTTTTGAAGCTTTTGGATGAGACGCTTAAACACTAGAACCGTCTTCCCGCTACGACGACGAGGTCAGTCGTTTCAGTCGCACGTCTTTGAACTCGACGTGCCCCCCCTTGTCGTGGATTTGCAGACCGATCGCTCCGTGGTCTAACCGACCCTGCTTGGCGTTGTCGGTGAATTCGGAAGCGAGCTTGCCGTTGATGAAGAACTGGAAATGTTTTCCGCGGGCGATGACTCGGGCGGCGTTCCAATCTCGTGGGCGAACGTCCTCCGCGGTCAGTGCCCCGCGGATGTTGCTCGACTTTGTCCGGCCCTCTTCATCGATGATCAGCCGCGTCCCGCGGTAGCAGGGATATTCTTCGCGGCTGGCGAAATGGAAATCCCACGCGCCAAGAATGTGAGCGCCAATTCCGACATGGCCAAGGTCGGCGTGATACCCCTCAAAAGGCCGCTTGCCGGAGAGGTCGGGCTGACTTCGGACTTCGACTCCGGTGTTCCCTTCGGTTGGCAGGCGATATTGAAATTCGAGCACGAAGTCGGTCAGCTGCTCATCTTTCCAAACGAGGTAAGAGAGCCGGTCGGCACTCCCGAGCCCCACAATCGCCCCGTCTTGAACGCTCCAATCCGACGCACTCTCTTTCGGCACCGCGTGCCAACCGTCGAGCGTCTTGCCGTCAAACAGGGAGACGAACTGATCGCTGCGGGATTGTTTCGCACGTTTCGTTTGCTCTTCGCCGCGCGTCGAGAGCACACCGGAACCGACAACGTTCAAGAAAACCAGCACCACGACGATTCGACAACGATGGTCCTGCATTACGAAACCCTCCTGCCACAAAATGCTGCAAATCAAAGCCGCGGGTCGCGGTGTCGAGCGCATCTGTGTTGACTATAGCGTCTCGGACTCGATCTCGGCCGTTACGACGCCGGTGAAGGGGAGCGGGACCAGATCGGCTGCTTCTTCTGCGTCGACCGGGTCTTCGTAGGGAAGCACCGTTTCAATGAGAAAGTTGAGAAATTGGCGCAGTTCTGCCGGCTCGACGTCGTCTGCCAGGGCCTCGGCGCGGGCGCGTGACTTCTCGACTAACGCCTCTGCCTTGGCGAAGATGCCCCACTCGCTGAAAAGGCGGCGCAAGCGGCCGATACGGATTGTTTCCGGTTCGTCGCCGTCGAAGAGCGACTGCAGTTCGGCGCGGCGGGCCTCGTCTGCCTGATCGAGTGCGAGCGCCATCAGCACCGTGGGACGCAGCGAAAGCACGTCCCGGCCGGCCACCAGCTTGTTGTTGTCGTCACCACGCCAGTCGTGCAAGTCGTTGAGAATCTGAAAGCCGACCCCCAGGTGCCGCGAAAAGAGCGGAATCATCTCCTGGTAGTCATCGAGCGGCCCCGCCATCCTCAGGCCGGCGTAGAGGGCGGCTTCGAAGGCAGGGGATGTCTTCAGGGCGTAAATCTTGAGCGCTTCCAGCGGCGTGACGTCGCTCTCGTTAGCAGTCTGCCAGGCCATCTCGGCCCCCTGGCCGTCGCAGAGCTTAACGTGTGCCGCGGCCATTTGAGCAAGTATGTCCGACGTGACGTCGTTGCCGAGCGATTCCCGGGCCGAGCTTACGAGCCGATATCCCAGACCGATCAAATGATCGCCGACGTTAATGGCCGTATTGAGATCGTAACGGTTGTGTAGCGTTTCCTTGCCGTAACGGAATGGGTCGTCATCTTCGATGTCGTCGTGTACCAGCGATGCTTTGTGAAACGCCTCGATCGCCATCGCCACTTGGCCGACGCCGTCGGGCACCTGAATGCCATCTCCATTAATGCCGGCAGAGGAGAGCCAGGGCGCCCCCGAAAGGGCATCATAGGCGGCCAGCGTGATGAAGGGGCGAAACCGTTTTCCGCCGTTGGCGAGCCAGTCGTAGGAAATCTGTTCGGTCTTGCCGAGTGGAGAACCCGCCTCTGCAGCCGACTTCGTGCGAACTCTCGGCAGCAGCTGCTCCATCCGGTCGGAAAACAATTCATAGGCGGCACGCATCAACGGCACGTAGCTTGAGGTTTGCCGATTTGGCAGCGGTTCGTACTTTTCGAGCACGTCCCAAATCCACGACTCATCGAGCGTGGTGCTTTTGCAATTGCCGGAATGCAAAGGGATAGCGTAAGAGGGGACGCCCGCCATCAGCACTTTGTCGATCGCCTTCTCCAGCACGTTCAAGCAAGCGACGCCAAGAATGCCGTCGATGTAGCCGGAAATGATGATCTTGAGCACAACGGGGGAACCCTCGGCCACCAAGACTTTGTAGCCGAGTTCTTCCGCACGGACTTTATAATCGGCAATCGAGCAGGCGCCGCACTGTTCGCAATTGAGACCAAATTCGTCGTATTCGGCGGGACACCCCTCGGCATGTTTCAGACAGTGCGGCAAGAGCAGCATGCGGCGTTCGAACGGGACCGCCAGAAACTGCTGCTTCCAAAAGAAGTTGCCGATCAGCACCATGGCGAAGCCGAGATACTTTTCGGGAAGCTCCATCTTCGCCAGCAGACCGCGGCCGTGTTGTTCCAGCTCGTACTTCGAGTAGGGTCTCGATTTGTCGAGTGATTCAGCCAGAGACTCCGCCTGAGACTTGATCTGCTCGCGGAGAGCGAGGGACTCGGGCACATCCTTGAGGTGGCTGGTGCTCTTACGCCGTTGGCGTGGCTGGGGCCGCTGGGCATCGGCTCCGTTGGCCCCGCTTTTCTCAGAGGCTAACGCGACGTGCGGCTTAGTTTCACGGGGCTCGGTCGGTGCGATCGACAAAACTCGCTCCTCTCGTCAGTCAGTCAATTGATGCGCAGTGCAACTGCCCTTGTGCTGCGTCCGGTCTTCACCTGCAAATGTCTCGGTTCGTGCCGCGGTCACCATGCTTCCAAAACGATACAGGCGGCCGGGACACCTGGCCCGGACTACGTCAATTGTGCAAACGCCCTTGTTTCTCCAAACGGGATGAGACGATCCGGGCTCGCCGTAATGCGGCCGAGACGAAGCTCTGCGGATAGAGCTTCTCAAAATACCATAATTTGGCGAAATAGAAACCGATGGGGGTCGTTTCGAGGTAGGTACCGGCTTCGACTCGCTGCAACAACCACTCCAATCCCCGTTGAGCCGCCCTGCCGGCTGGGTCTGTTGCCAGGAGCGTTTCCACCGCCAACGCGGTCTCCTCGACGCTCGAGGAGACTTCGCGGGCCCCTCCCCAGCCCCCGTCGACCTGCTGTGCCTCAAGCAGCCAGCGGAGACCGTCGCGGGCCGGTCCGCTCGACATTCGACCCGCAGCGCGATAAGCCGCCAACACTCGGGCGGTTCCATAGGTTGGGTTCGCCTCCCCGGGGGCATGTTCGTTGCCAAACCACAACGGCAGCCAGGATCCGTCCGCTTGTTGCGCTTTCGCCAGGAACTCGAACCCGGAATCAATGGCCCGACCGGCGCGGCGGCGGAGTTTTTCATCAGCAGTTTGAGCGGCCGGATGCCTCATCCAACCAATCAGGGCACGCAGGACATGCGCGCTAATGTCCGCGGCACTTCGGTCGAACGGCAAGGTTCCCCAGCCACGACAAAACGTGGGCCAGCCCCGGTCGCGATTCTGCAGGTTCACCAGCCAGCGCACGCCGTCGGCCAAGGCGATCTTCTCCACTTTCGGCATCCCCTCGACGTCGTCGGCAGGAGGTGGGGAGACGTGGGCGGCATCGGCTGGGCGTTCTGAACCATCGGCTGAACTCTCTATAAGTAGTCCGAAAACCCTCTGGACAGCGGATTTGCGCCTGAAAAGCAAGCGATTTTTTGGCCGCCAACCGGGTTTTCGGACCAGTTCTAGGCCCTCTTCTGAGGAAGCAAAACCCCGCAGCCTCAACAACGCCAACAGCGCCCCGGCGGTGTCGTCGGCATCAGGAACGCCGCCGGGAAGGTCGGTCCATGCCCAGCCGCCGGAATCGGCCTGCGTGTAGGGATGTTTCTGGCGATACTGCTGAGAGAGCAACCAATTTCGCAGTGCGGCCCGGTCTTGCGGGGGAATCTCGTCTCCCAGGGCATTGACCGAGAGCGTTGTCACCCAGGTGGCCAGGTTAGTATCGATCGGCCAACTGCCGTCCGGCCGGACCGAGTCGACGAGAAAGCGGAGCCCTTGCCTTGCCACGGGATGGTCGGAGATTCCCATTGCCGCCAAAGACATCGTGACGAAACTGGTGAGCGGTGCCGCTTCCAAGAAGCCACCGCTAGTAGGTTGAATCTCCTCCAGCACCCGCAACGTGGGCCGGATTGCCTTACGCCGCATCAGGCGTGTTAGCGGGTTGGCTGGTTTGCGGTGATGGTAATGCACCTGCCCAATCGCAATGAGCGCCGGCAGCGCGTAGCTAACGACCGGAAGGCGGACCGTCTTATAGAACCTCGGCGAAAGTGCGGCCCACTCGAACGGGAGGGGGGGGATTTCTTTCCAGTCGACCAGGCCTGCCAGTGCACATTGTGTGAGAATGGGTATCGAGAAGGTTTTGTCCTTGCCGTACCGCGACAGCAGTGCCGCGACACCGCCGGCACGCTCGATGTACGTGTCCGCGCGGGAAACGACCGATGGATACGTTTCGGCTGCTGACGTGGCGTGGAACGCGGCGTGAGCCAGCAGGGTGGTCGAAATATTGCCGGCATTCTTGGTGGTGTCTCCCCAGCCCCCATCTTCCTGCTGATGCTCCGCCAGCCAGGCGAGGCCACCGCTAATAAGCGTGCGCAGCTTTCGGCGTTGAACAATGGTGTCGTCGTGGTCTGCCGCGGACTTATCCGTCTCCTGCCGGCTGGCATTGTCCGGTCGTGCTTCTGATGACGTGGCGAGTGAGTCGCCGTCACCGTGCTGGGGAGATGCACAACGATCCCGGCGAACCAGTTCGAGCGCCATCACTGCGGTGGCTGTTGAAAGGGACGACGTGGAAAGTTCGCCGACCCAATGACCGGCCGAAGTACGCTCAGCGAGCAGCGTTTCGCGCACCTGTGCCTCGCACCGCGAGATCCGCTCCGCAGAGAGCGAACCAACTGGGAACGGCACTTCCAGACCTTGGCCAACTGTCGACACGTACTAACGCTCCCGATGAGGTCGATTGATCTCTGTGCGCAGCCGTCAGAAATCAAGGCTGTCGAGTCCATCGATCAGGTCGTCCAACTCGTCGTGCGAACCAGCCCCGCTGCGAACGCGGCGTTCGGGAAGACCGACCGTCATGCCGACTGCCTCCCTCCCGTCCGCCAGCAGCTCAGTATCGCGCTCCTGGACGGCAGTTTTCAGCGCATCCGAGGCGCCGAAGAGTTTTGAGAGATCGATTTTCAGGCCGGCAACTTCACCCGGCGCCCCGG
>Ga0315336_1007297_pt1 | contig 10693 bp, 5 predicted proteins | sample ASW5metaG_FD_204512 | JGI IMG/M metagenome (GOLD analysis project Ga0315336, IMG submission 204512) | Ammonia-oxidizing marine archaeal communities from Monterey Bay, California, United States - ASW #5 | ecosystem: Environmental > Aquatic > Marine > Intertidal zone | place: USA: California... | reverse complement strand
CGGGGAACACTCGACGCCGGACGGTACCGGCTGCTAGAGTAGATCCGGGAGCGCAGACTCTTACCTGACAGCCAGTCGCCGCCCAACGGCAGAAGCTGTGTCAGGGAGTTGTGCGGGCCTCAAAACCCACGAGAATCGACCCCACTGTTCGGCGAAAGGATTGGGAACGATGAATCGACTGAACTTCCTCTGTGCGGCGGCTGGACTCGGGCTGTTCGGGGGCGTGGCGACCACGGCGAACGGGCAGGTGACCAGTGAGGTCCCGCACCCGCCGATGCAGGCCGGCGAGCAGGCTCCCCAGTTCTACGACGCCGAGCTCGGGAAGTGGTGGGCTTGCACAGCGAGCAAAGGCAGCAGCGATCGATCGCACATCATCGAGTTGCTCAAGTGGAATATCGTTCAGAACGGCATCGAGTGCTTCCCAGGGACCACGGTCATCGTGCCGTTCCGGGTCGTGACCGATGCCTGGTTCGAGCTCGACGCTGATGGCAACGCCCTTGACCCGGACTACATCCCCCCCATGGAAGACCCGATGACCATGGAGGAAGAGGATGTGTGCGCACGCGCCGACCCGAACGAGATTCTGGTCGAGTCGATGGCTGTCGAGATCGACGAGAACTTCCCGGTCATCGTTGACGCCATGGAAGTCATCGAGCGGCTGTGCGGCGTTACGTTCGTTCAGCGCGACCCGAACAACACCGACTGCTTCCCCCTCGACGATCCGATGACCCCGGCTGTCGAGCCCGACCAGCCCTGGATCCGGATCCAGCAGAGTTCTGACGAGTGCCCTCCGCGCGATGATTTCGATCCGACGGGGAACCACTCGGCGCTCGGCATGGTCGGCATGCCGGTTCAGGTGATCGTGATGGAAGACTGGTCCGTTCCGGTGATGGTGCACGAGTTGATGCACGCCCTCGGCTTCATGCACGAGCACCAGCGATTCGACCGCGACTCGTTTGTTCGGGTGCGTCAGGAGCACGTGATCCCGGACGACATCTCCCAGTTCTTCCTCTTCCCGGACCCGTTCTCCGCGTTCGGCCCGTACGACTTCGAGTCGATCATGCACTACGGACGGTTTGCGTTCTCGTTCAACGGCCAGCCGACGATCGATGTCCTGCCGGAGTTCGAGAACCTCGGCCCCGAGCCGGGCTACGAGACGACCATCGGCACCTTCCAGCTGCCCAGCCCCGGAGACCGCGCGGCGCTTGAGTACCTCTACGGTCCTTCGGACGTGAACACCTGCGATCTCGCGGACTTCAACGGCAACTCGAACGTCGATGCGACCGACCTTCTGGCGTTCATCATCGCGTGGGCCGCGGGGGATCCGTCCGCCGACTTCAATCTCGATGGCGTCGTCAATACGTTCGACCTCTTGGCCTACCTCGGCGTCTTCGGGAACGCGAACAACTGCGACCCGACCCCGCCCGACCTGGTGCATCCGCAGAACAACACTGTCGGACGCCCCGGCTGATATTCGTTCCTGTCTTGGATCGCGTCGATGAATGGACCTCGTTGGGAATCGAAAGGGACCGGAACATGTTGATCAAGAAGACCCTCAATGCAGCGTGCCTCGTCGCAATCGGCTTGGCATGCTCGCCGGCACTCGGGGCTGAACCAGCCAACACTGGCCAGCCCGGCACTTCGGTCGTGCAGGAGATCGATCAGGAGGTCTGGGCGACGCTGCGTGCCCAGATCACCGAGTCGCTCCGGACCAAGGAGGGCCAGCTCAGTCTGGACGCCGCGATCCGTGAGAAGGTCGATTTCATGAGCCCGGCGGCGCAACAGACGGTCATTCAGCTGACCAAGGGCGCGCTCGGCCAGCTCTCAATGGAACTCGAGGTCGGTGAGGGTGTGTTCCTCCCGCTGCAGCGCCACGGCAACTGCCATACAACGGTGCCCCTTTCTGAAGACCGCGCGTTTGTCACCACCCGCGTTTGGCCCGATGGAAAGGTCTACTACCGATTCTCCGACGCTATTGTCGGGCTGTTCGAGATGCCGCCAGATCCTCCTATCGCGCCCAATGACGCCAACGCGCTTGAGTCCATCCCCAACGTCATCGCGGCCATGTTGGCGATCGAGCAGACGACTCCGCTCAAGTTCATCGGCTATGACGCGACGGTCCACGGGCCCGGCTTTATCATGATCGAATCGAACGGCCCGGTAGGCGGATGCTCCAATATGGCGACTGTCGGGTTCACCGGCGGCGAGAACTTCTACAACGTCTGTAATTGGAGTTCGCTCGGGACAATCGTTCATGAGCTCGGGCACGCGATCGGTTTCTTCCACGAACAGCAGCGCGTAGATCGAGACGCGTTTATTGAGGTCAAGGAAGAGAACCTCGCTCCGTCGGACGGGGGATTCCCCGGGTCGGACGCGAACGTCGCCAGCCAGTTCGAGAAGATGCCGTTCGCTGGCATCACGATCGGGCCTTACAACTTCATGTCGGTGATGCACTACGGCGAGTATGCGTTCTCCATCCTCCCCGGTGAACTCCGTACGATCTGCGTGCTTCCTCCGAACGAGCACCTCCAGTCGGTCATCGGAACCGGCAGTTTCTTCAGCAACCAGGACATCGTTGCGATCAACGCCCTCTACGCGGCTGACGTGTGGATCTGGGATCCGACTTCGCTCTGCCCCACCGACATCGATGGGAACGGGGTCATCAGCGTCACCGATATCCTGCTCTTCCTTGCCCTTCTCGGCGAGGAGAACGTGTTCGCCGATCTAAACTCCGATGGGCGCTGGGATGTGCTTGATCTGCAGATCTTCATGAACCGCTGGACCCCCGGTTTCTGCCGTCCGGACGACCCGATCAACCCCGGCGGTCGCCCGACCGTCACCCGACCCGGCTGACACCGGGAACTCGACCGGCTGATAACACAGGCAACAGCTGGCTTATAACACAGGTAATAGCGGGCGGCCGATCGAGGCCGCCCGTTTCCTTTTTCTGTCCGCCAACTGGAGCGCGCCTGATAGGATCGGATGCGGAATCCGCCCGCGAATTCCCGCGTGAAGAGGAGGGCAGGGACACGTGGAACGCCGCGCTCGATGGGTCCAGGTTCTGCCCGCAGTTGCGGGGACGGCGTTGAGTGTGGCGCATGCGTCTGCCCAGCTCTTTCCGCCGGCGTACGAACTCTCAAGCTTGCTCCCGTCCAACGGGGGCGACGGATCCGAGGGGTTCGTCGTTCATGGGGTGAGCGCGTTCGACATCTGCGGACGCTCCGTCGCCTCAGCGGGTGACCTGAACGGCGACGGCGTGGATGATCTCGTGATCGGGGCCAACGGGGCCGATCCGAACGGCCCGTATTCTGGAGAGACGTATGTCGTCTTCGGCGGGGGGTCGGTCGGCTCGGCTGGCGTGATCGAACTTTCTGACCTCGATGGCTCTACCGGCTTCGTGATTCGCGGGGCCGCCGCGGGTGATTCAAGCGGCGCCTCTGTGGCGTCTGTTGGGGACGTCAATGGCGACGGGATGGATGATCTGTTGATCGGGGCCTACTTCGCCAGCCCGAACGGAGAGAGTTCAGGCACAACCTATGTCATCTTCGGTGGCTCCGATGTCGGCTCGACGGGCGTCGTCGAGCTGTCAGGCCTTTCCGGGTCCGACGGGTTCGCTCTCAACGGCGCGGCTCCGGGTGATGTGAGCGGCTTCTCTGTTGCGTCCGCGGGAGACATCAACGGCGATGGGTTCGGCGACCTCTTGATCGGAGCCGACTCGGCCGATCCGAACGGCGCCTATTCGGGGACAACCTATGTTGTCTTCGGTGGTCTTGGCGTCGGTTCCTCTGGGGTCTTCGAGTTGGGGTCGCTAAACGGTTCAAACGGCTTCGCTCTTCACGGCGGCTTCATGAACGACAGCAGCGGGTTCTCGGTCTGTTCTCCAGGTGATGTCAACGGTGACCTGGTCGCGGACCTTCTCATCGGCGCCCGCGGGGCGAGCCCGAACGGGGCGCGTTCCGGATCGAGCTACGTCCTCTTCGGCGGATCTGGCGTGGGCTCAACGGGCGTGATCGAGCTCTCGGGCCTCGGCGCCCCAGCGGGCTTCGCAATAAACGGCGTCGCCGCGAACGACTTCAGCGGAGCTTCCGTCTCCGGCGCGGGTGACATCGATGGGGACGGGGTGGATGACCTGCTCATCGGGGCGTACGGCGTCGATACCAACGGGGCGAGGTCCGGCGCCAGCTACGTGGTCTTCGGCGGCGTTGGCGTCGGCGCGTCGGGACCGGTCGAACTCTCCGCCCTATCCGGCGCGGACGGATTTGTCCTCAACGGCGTGGCCGCTTCGGACTTCAGCGGCAGGTCGGTTTCATCGGCAGGCGACCTAAACGGCGATGGCGTTGACGATCTGGTCATCGGCGCGAGCGGTGCTGCACCGAACGGGTCGCGATCCGGAAGCGCGTACGTTGTCTTCGGCGGCTTGGGCGTGGGCTCGAGCGGCTCGTTTGAACTCTCGAGCCTCTCTGGGACAGACGGATTCGTGCTCAACGGCGCCAACGAGGATGATTCGACCGGGATCTCGGTCGCCTCGGGCGGTGACGTCAACGGTGACGGCTTGGGCGATCTCGTCGTCGGCGCGTACCGCGCGAGTCCGAACGGCGTCAGCTCCGGTGCCAGCTACGTGCTATTCGGGAGGGCAACTCCGTGCGTAGCTGACCTGGCAGAGCCGTTCGGCGCCCTGGACTTCGCGGACGTGCTTGCCTTCCTCGTGGCATTCGGCGCCGGGGATGTGGGCGCCGATCTGGCCGATCCGTCCGGGGTCTTCGACTTTGCCGATGTCCTCGCCTTTCTGACGGCATTCGGATCGGGCTGCGAGTAGGGAGAACGCCTCGCCCGAGCGAGTCCACATCAATCAGATCTGAGCGAGCGCGGTCAGCTCAATGGGCCTCGTCTCTCTCGAGCGCCGGCGCAGGACCCGAGGGCTTTGCCGCTCGGCGTCTGGCCCCATGACGTAGCACGCATCAGGCTCGCGAACGTCAATCGCCGCGCCAATGAGCGATCTCGACGAGTATCTGCTTCAGGCCCTTCGATTGGATGAACGCCGCCGATACCCTTCGCGTGTCGGATGAGAGATCGCCCGTTGAACGGGACAGCTCTTTGCGGACACACTCTTCACACTCGCACACACCTGGACACACCCGATGACCTGCCCGCACGACCAAACAACTCGCCCGCATCCGATCGCTGCCACTTCGCATAGTTGGGCCGTGTTCATGCTCAAGTTGGCCGCGATTGCCTTGGTTCTTTCTGTCGTGACGCCTCTCACCAGGGCGGCTCTCGACGATCAGAATGAACCCCTCGCCAAGCAGGGCTACCTGGGCTTGTTGCTCCGTGACATCCCCGGCGGGCACACCGTTGTCAGCTGGGTCTTCCCTGGCCCGCTCCAGGGCGTCGGCATCACGCCCGGGCCGTTCGACATCGCCCGACCAGACCTGATCGTCGCCCTCGACGGTGAGCCCGTCACGGCGGAGGACTTTGCCGATTCCATCCGAACCCACAGCCCGGGCGACTCTGTCACCATCGAATACCGAAAGTCCAACGCCCGCGGCGGGACCATCCCCGACGAACTCAACCACGAGGACGAGATCCTAACCCTCAAGGTGACCATTGAGTCACGCGATGAATGGACTGGCACGATTTCCCGACCGCGAGGCCACTCCACCACTGTCAAGCTGGGTTCAGGGCGTATGCTCGATCCATGGAGCAGCAGTTCGGTCATTGGCTCCGCCATCGCCGAGCACGAACTCGTCGAGCCGCTGAGGGCGCTCACGGATGTGCTCGGTTCCTGGCAAACCAGAAGCGAGGACTATCACTCTCTCAGCAGAGTCCGCGCCGGTTTCGATGATCCGTTCTGTCTGCCCGAACTCTATCAGCTCGTTGTCGAGCCCACCCGCAGCTCGGCGAGCGATCCGATCAAGTCTGCTGCAAAGCTCGCGCGGGCGAACCTCGATCTGCGCAAGAGCATCTCGCCGGGCTTTTCTGAAACCAGGCCACGTTCCCTCTCGCCCTTCCAACTCAGCGTGACACATAGCCTCTTTGTTGCAGCCGAGAAAGCCAAACTCGCTCTTGGTAGCAGCTACCGAGACGAGCGGATCGCAGCCGACAGCCTCGCCTTTCTCCGCGTTCCGGGGACAACGTTCACGTTGGCCGGCCCGGACACCAAGGCAAACATCGCGATCATCCGGCGTTCGATGGATATTGACTTCGCCAATCTCGTCGCGGCTCTTGAAGACCTCGGGTCGCTGTCAAAGCGCTCGCCAGAGCAATGGCGCAGTGAAGCGCAGCCCGATTCCGCAGGGCCCGGCGATGGAGTTGAGGGTGAGATTCTCTGGGCGATCGAGGTCGAATCGTTCGGCTGGCTCATCGTCGGCGGCGAGGGCCCCAACCGCTACGACATGGCGATGGTCAGCGGAGTCATCGATCTCGGCGGCGACGATGTCTACCACGCCACCGACCTTCGCCTCGGCTGTTCCATCATCATGGACTTCGCCGGAAACGACCACTATTCCGGCACCCCCGACCAAGGCCCAGGCGGGGCACTCCTCGGAGCGTCGCTCATCGATGACCGCGGCGGCAACGATGTCTACACCGGAGAACTGCTCGCATGCGGCTCGGCGATGTTCGGCGTGAGTCTTCTCCTCGATCACGACGGAAACGACATCTACACCGGGGGCGAGTGGTCCATAGGGGCCGCGGTCTACGGCGCGGGCATGCTCATCGATCTCGGCTCCGGCAACGACCAATACCTCGGAGAGTTTCTCTGCCAGGGCGTTGGCGGCCCGAGAGGCTTCGGCGCCATCATCGACGAGAACGGTCGCGACCTCTACCGAGCCAACGGGCCCAAGCCCTCGGCGTATGGCACCGCCGCCGTCTTCCAGTCATTCAGCCAGGGCATCGGATTCGGATACCGCAACTACGCCGCGGGTGGCGTCGGCATGATCAGCGACCTCGGCGGCGATGACCGGTACGAGGCAGGTGAGTTCGCACAGGGTGGCGCGTACTACTGGGGTCTTGGAATCCTCTGCGACGTCTCCGGACGTGACCTCTACTACGGCAACCGCTACGGACAAGGCTTCGGCGTGCACCAGGCCGTTGGCATCCTCGCCGATGAAGCCGGTGATGACACCTACTGGTCAATGACCGCCGCATCCCAGGGCAGCGCATGGGACATCGGTGTTGGTCTTCTCCTCGATAAGTCCGGCGCTGACTCGTACCAGTGTGACGGCCTCGGTCAGGGTGGAGCATCCCAACAAGCGCTTGCCATGCTCGTAGATCTTGCCGGCGTCGATCGCTACACCGCCGCAGGCGGCGCCACACAAGGCCAATCCGGCGGCGACAACTACCATTTCCACGAAACCAACACCTACTCATTCAGCCTTCAACTCGACCTCGGCGGCGCAAACGATTACTATTCAAGAGGGCGGCTCAACGACCAAAGAACCAGCACCGGAAGCCTTAACAGTGACGATCCTCAGGCGTCTTCCCTCCACGGGATCTGCATCGACGAGTGATCTCTTGTCTTCGGGGTCCGGCAGCGAGCGGAAGGCGAACGCGCAAGCACAAGAGGGACCGGCACTCAAGCCGATCCCTGCCGCTTCCTGCCGTTCTTCGCATTCCGAACCGATGAGCGCAACAGGATTCGAACCTGTGACCTCTGCCATGTGACGGATCGTGAGGATGCCCCAATCGGTCTCCAGTGGCAGCACAAGCCGATGTTGAGGGGCCCCGACTGAACGGCTTGGACCGAGGGCGGGTCAGGGAGCGGGTCAGGGAGCGGGTCAGAACTCATCGTGTAGAAGAGGGCCGGATCTCCGGCTTCTCACCATTCCGATTGTTCCACGCTACGAGCTGACTGGAATCAGGAACTCACCACCTTGGCGAGGGGCAAGTCCATTTACTTCCGTCCATCATCGACTTCTTGCAGTTCGGTGCAACCCGCCAGCGGCTGCGTAGTTGAACTGGAATCGCACTCAGTCTAGATCCGAGCATCTGGGCGCGCCGCCAAGTTGCCAATCATGACGGGATGACAAGAGGGCTAAACCATGCGAGCAGATTTCTTGGCCGTTTGTCTCATCGCGTGTAGTGCACAGACTGGAATCTGTCAGCCTAACCCGGAGAGCGATCTCCGCGATGCGGCTGTTCGAGGCGATGCGAGCGAGGTCTTGGCGCAGATTGAGCTCGGCGCCGATGTCAATGCCGTAGATTTCACAGGAAACGCCGCGCTCCACGCAGCAGTGAAGTCCAAGTCGATCGAGACCGTTCGACTCCTTCTGGAACATGGAGCGGATGTAAATGCTCTTGGCAATTTCAACTTGACTCCCCTCAAGTACGCGTCAAATACCCGCAATCCATCGATCGACATATGCCGACTGCTGTTAGAGCATGGCGCGGATGTCGACCAGGGCTTGGAAGATGGCAGCTATGTGCTGAAATCATCCTCGCTCAACGGGTCTGTGGATGTCGTGGATCTCTTCTTCGAATACGGCGTCAAAGTACCAACCGACCCGGAACAGGCGCGCACACTGCTGAGATACTCCGCCCTCGGCGGGGTGCCGCGGGTCTTCGATCTGGTGCTCGAGCAGATCGGAGAGCTCGAGCCCAGAATGGCGAGGCAACTCATGGGCGCCTGCGGGCACGGATCGTCAGGAGAGATCGTCACCCGCGTGATCGAACTGGGCGGTGATCCCTCAAGGGTGATCTCACACGGCCAAGCCCCGATCCACGCTGCAGCGGTGGCAGGGCACAAAGAAGTTGTCAAAGCCCTCGTTGATGGAGGCGCCGACATTGATGCCCGAGACGGTCGCGGGCGAACAGCCTACAACATCAGCCGGTCGATGAAGCATCGCAAACTGCAACGGTATCTGCGCTCCGCCGGGGCCGACATAAGCGGCCCCAAGTTGCCGCTGCTCGAAGGACCGTACATAGGACAGACACCCCCAGGCACTGAGGCAGAGATCTTTGCGAGCGGCATCGCTTCGGTCGTCGGATATGGGGACGCCCAGCACAGCACACCCGTCTTCTCGCCGGCGGGCGATGAGGTGTACTGGAGCGACGCCAACGGGGGCCCAATCATGGGGATGCGCATGAGTCGCGGGCGCTGGATGTCGCCCGAGCCCGTGGCGTTCATGACCGAGTTTGGCGACAGCGAACCGGCCTTTTCGCAGGACGGATCGAAACTGTTCTTTCTGTCATCTCGACCGCTCCCCGACGGTTCTATGGACAACAGAGAGCATGTCTGGCTTGTGAATCGCAAGAGAACTGGCTGGAGTGAACCGGAAATGGTGAGCGAGGTGTTCACGCCGTTCAAAATGCACTGGCAGCTCTGCCTGGGACCGAATGACGATCTCTACTTCTCCTCGGAAACAGAGGGCGGAGAAGGCAAGAGCGACATACTCGTCTCACGGAATGTGGACGGAGCGTACGGCGAGCCCGAGTTGATCCGCGGCAAGGTGAACACGGAACACGAAGAGTGGATGCCATTCGTCTCACCGGACGGACGCTACATGCTGTTCTCGCGCAGAGGCGATCCAGAGGGTGTGGGGAGCTTTGACCTGTATCTCTCAATCCGAGAGGAGGGCGGAGCATGGGGCGAAGGGATCAATCTCGGTGAGTCTGTGAACTCAGAGAGAGGTGACATCTGCCCGATCGTCTCGCGGGATGGGGAGCAGCTGTTTTTCATTCGCGATGGCACGTTCTGGTGGGTCTCGGCACAAGAGATCATCGGAGATCGAGTCCCTCGCGCGGACACATAGCTCGATCATCGATGGCCAACCAACGACCCGCCCTAGCAAAGCGGGTCGGCATCCAGCCTCGCTCAAAACGAACAACGCCGCAAACCCCTCGGTCTGCGGCGTTTGTCGCAATGGGCGCAACAGGACTCGAACCTGTGACCTCTGCCATGTGACGGATCGTGCAAGGGCCGTGGGGGGCTCCGAGTGCTGTCAGAGCCGATTCTGACGGTCTCATTGGGACTGCGGTGGACCGATTGCGGGTCAGGGAACGGGTCAGGAGCCGCCATGTATCATGACACGCGAGAGACGATTCGCTCGTGTAGTTCAAGAGCCCAAGCGGCAAGAGGGACAATGAACTCGCCATCTTCCCCTCCCACACGCTCAGCCTCCTGGCGTTGTGACAGGTGTCGGGGTCCGCGCGGGTCGTGATTGACTCGCCGTCGTCGGGGTCCCTCGACCGGCCTCGGACGAGGAGGAGTGTTTGAGAACCCAGATCTACACCATGCAAACGCCCGACGAGGCTCGAGCTGTTGTCGCGCTCGGTGTCGATCACATCGGAGTGACACCTGGCAACTCAGGTTTGCCCGGCGAGGTGGACTTCTCCACGGCGCGCATGATCGTGGAGAGCCTTGGCAACTCGGCTGCCATCGTCGCGCTTTCGGTTGCCTCGGATCCTGGTGCGATCGAGACGATGGTGCAGGCCGTTTGCCCTGACATCCTGCATCTCTGCGGGCTTGAAAATGCTCTCTCGCCCGATGCGGTCCGTTCCCTCCGGAAGCGCTTGCCGAACGTCGCGATCATGCAGGCGGTTTCCGTCGCCGGACCAGAGGCGATCGACGTTGCGTTGGCTTACCAGGATGTGGTCGATTATCTCATTCTGGATACTCAGTCCCCGGACATCGCAGGTATTGGTGCATCGGGTTCAACCCACGATTGGCGTATCAGCTGCGAGATCGTCAAACAGG
>Ga0315336_1007296_pt1 | contig 10695 bp, 4 predicted proteins | sample ASW5metaG_FD_204512 | JGI IMG/M metagenome (GOLD analysis project Ga0315336, IMG submission 204512) | Ammonia-oxidizing marine archaeal communities from Monterey Bay, California, United States - ASW #5 | ecosystem: Environmental > Aquatic > Marine > Intertidal zone | place: USA: California... | reverse complement strand
ACCGCGACGGTGGTTCCGATCTGCATTTCGACGGCGGATATGTCTACGCGGCTTATTTTCTGACCGGCGAGCACATGCCGTGGAATCGCGAGAGGGGTGCCTTGGCGCGCCCCAAACCGTTCGAGAATTTTTTCCTGGTCAATACCTGCAACGATGGAATTCGCGCCGGTTGGGGCGCCTGGCAGGTGGCATATCGCTTGTCGTATGGCAACTTCTCTGACGATGACATCTTGGGAGGCGAAGGGATCAGTCACACGTTGGGGTTGAACTGGTACTGGAATCCTTATGCCCGTCTGCAGTTGCAAGCCGGCTACGGCGAGATCGACAACCACGCCCCGGTAGACGGCGAAACCTACGGCCATTACACCATACTGGGTACCAGGCTGATGGTCGACTTTTGATGGCTAGAGCATTTCCGAAATTCGTATAGCGTCTTCCCCCTACACCGATAGCGAATACGCACTAGCGTTTCGGGCTAGGTTTTCTACGGGCAACGTTGCGTGGCGGTTCTTGACTCATGTAAGCAAACAGATCGGCCACTTGCTTGAGCGTCAGGTCGTTTAGCAGCCCGGCTGGCATTGCAGAAAGCGAGCTCGGCTCCGTTTCGTCGACCTCTTCGTCCTTCAGACTTTTCTTTCTGCCGTCTGACATGAGAATCGTGATCCCCTCTTCCCCGTTCTTGGCTACCATTCCCGTGTAGGAGCGTCCACCGGCGGTGACGGTCTGGCTTGCATATTGGTCGGAGATGATGTGTGAGGGGTAAACGATCGATTCTAGGATTTCTTTCTTGTGGAATCGCCTGGCGACATGAGTGAGATCGGGCCCAATCACCTCGCCTCGGCCATCGAAACGATGGCATTGGGTGCACTCTGCCTGATCGAACACTAGCTTACCTGCACGAGGATCTCCCGCTTTCCCGGTCTCGGTTTCCAGAAAGTTAAGCAGTTCGGCGTAGTTCCATTTGTCTTGCAGCTGATCGACAGGTAGCTCGGCGGCAGGCGCGTCGGGGAATCGTTCGCCGTACCAATGTTGGCAGGCTTTCAGGCGTGACTGCCAGGTGGGATCGGAGCTGACCAAGGGTTGGCCCATCCAATGTTCAAATAAACCGGCCACGTCTTGGGCACTCCCCTCGCCCAGTTTTAGCCCGAGCAGGATCAGGCTGCGATACGCGGTCGGTTGTTGAGGCCGGAGGGGTACTTTTTTCAAAGACGCCAGGACTTCGCCGGAGATTGGCCCCTCGATCGTTTTGAGCACGTCGATCAGGTAAGCCCAGTTTTCACCCTCGGGGTGTTGCGAGAGGCTCACCGCCACAAGGGTCCGCTGCTCGGGTTCGTTCTGGTAGATGCTGCGGAGGTACTCCAGAGACGCTTCATCTCCATCACGTCCTAACACAGCCAAGATGCCGACTCGTAACCGACGATAGGAGTCGGCTTCCGGGCAGAGTGGCCGGACTCTCCCGTCGAGCTTGCGGAGTTCGACCAGGAAATCTATATCCAGGTCTTCCGGCAGTTGGGCTAACACCGACAGGGCGGCAAGCGGACGTTTTTCTCCCGCCGCGATAATCTGGCGACGCTCGTCCAGCGTGAACTGGGCGAAAAAGTCGCGTGCAAACTGTTCCACGTAGCCGTTCACGCTATAGCCGCCCTTCATCGAGCGGGCCTCTTCGTAGAAGTCCAGCAGGGCGAACTTCGACTGAGTGTCCCAGTCAACCTCCAAACGCGAGGCGTAACCGCTCAGATGCAGTTTTTCCTCAGTCGGCAAATCGCTCCGTAGCTGTTCAGCAAATTCCGCGGCCGCCGCGGGAGCCTGCAGGTACACCAGCAGTTTTACCAACTCCCGATTAACAAGGTGGTCGCCAGCTGGATAGAGCTCTAGCAAGGCCCCTGTTAACCAGTCGGGTGTCTGATTCGCGGCGATTTCTCCTCGGAGCAGGGCCAGCTGGGTTACGCGCAGGATGTCGAGACGCTGTTGCTGCGAGAGTTCGTCTGAGGATTGGAGCCTTTGTTGACAGCCGTCGAGCACACGGAGAGCCGCCGTGGCGTCTGGAAACCGTGACACGACCGCGACGGCCAGCCGGGCGAACGCTTGAGGGCTCAACTCGCTATCGATCAAGTGGAGCCACTGCTTGGGTGGCAACTGTTCCAGGGCTAACCGAGCGGCATAGGCCACAAAGAGATCTTCGTCGCCGAGCAGCTTGACCAGTGTAGCAGCCGGCGCTTCGATGCCTGTCTGTATCAGGGATTCACATGCCGCGCGACGTACTAGCGGTTCCTGATCGTCGAGCAGTGCTGCGAGTTGCTGGCCAAGCATCTGGTTAACGCCGGCAGGAATCAGTCGTGCGGCTCTGGCGCGTATCTCGGGCAGCGGGTCGTTGGTCAGGTCGATTAACAACAATTCTGACGGACGGGGTCCGAAAACGACCATCAGATCGAGCGCACGCAGCCGTTCTTGCAGATTTCGCTGCGAGTCGCCGGCGGCGGCGATCAGCTCGGTCGGCCACTTCTCCCCCATGTCGCGCTTGATGTGGGCAATCTTTCGCCGAGCCCAGTCGGCATGGGGCTGTGGCTGGCGGAGCGCCCGGTCGATGTCTTCTCCGAGCTCAGTCTCATCGGGAGAATCTTCCTCAGCCCAGCGAACTCGGTAGATTCCGCCGTCGGTTCCGCGACCTCCGGTACAAAAGTAAATTGCTCCGTCAGGTCCGACTGCCAAATCCGTGGCATTGAGCGGCCGACCTTCGATAAACGGATCACGAGTGGCTTGATAGGTTGCTCCCGCGCGCTTCAGTTGCACGCAATGAATTTCACCCGTTGCCCAATCACAGGCGAACAACGCCCCACGATATTGCGGAGGAAACGCCGTGTGATCGTAGAACTCCACGCCCGTGGGCGATCCGTCTCCCATCGACAAAGTGGCAGGCAAGCCGTCGAGATAGTATTCGGGCCACTTGGCCCAGCCGCTGCGCCAACCGAGTTCGGCCCCTGGGGTAACGTGGCTGATTCGCGTCGGCCGATACCAGGGAGCGCCCCGATCCCATTCCATGTCGGAGTCGTAGCAGAACAGCTCGCCGTCGGGATTGAACGCAAAGTCGTAAGAATTCCTTAGCCCGCCGGCTACGAAGGTCACTTCTTTGCCAGCGGTATCCGTGCGGATGACTGTGCCACCCGGGGCGGGAATGCCGACGGCATGTCCCTGCGGATCTTCTTGCCGAGGTTGGACCAGATCGCCTTCGTACCAGCTGTGATAAGGGCTCTGCGGAGCGGGTTGCCGAGCTACCCGCGTATGGCTGCCAAGAATTACATACAGCTGGCCATCGGGTCCGAGCCTAACCGCATGGGCCCCATGTTCTCCCTTGGAACCGCGAAAGGAGACCAGCGCGTCAAGCTGCTCGGCCACACCATCGCGATCAGTATCGCGCAGACTGTACAGCGCCAGGCCCTGGGGACCATCGCCCACGGCAAACACCTTGGTTCCTAATGCCAGGAGGCCTTGTACGTTCTTGATCTTCTTGCAATAGACCTCGACCGTGTCATGGGCCCCATTGTCGCTCTGATCGGAGAGCCGCAACAAGGGACCACCTTCTTGCGAAGCTATGATATTTCCTCGCGAGTCGAACGTCATTGCGATCAGCGAGCCGACTTCCTCGTCCCGCATGAGATGTTCGATAACAAAACCGTCGTCGACGACGAAGCGACCTTCCTGTCCGGCGATCACCACCTCGTTGCCCCAGGGCAGGGTAGCGCCCAGCGATCCGAATGCCTTAGCAGCGAGCCAGTCGCGATCGACATAATCCGCTTGTTTCCAACCGGGGAACCGGCGGACGGTCGTTTTCCAAGAATCGTCGGTCAGCAGATTGGTGTAAGTCCCACCCTCGGGCTTAACGATCAGCCGAGCAACCAACCCTGCCGGCCCCGGGTCGGTGTTGGTTACGCGTATGGCGAGACAGTTTTTTCCGCGCTGGAGCCATTCGGAGACGTCGATCGACTGCATCTGCCGCCAGTCGTTGCCTTCGCCGGCTGGTTCTCCGTTGACGAAAAGTTCAAACTGATTGTCGGCAACAATCTGGAGGTGGCCTTCCGCGGGCGCGCGGAGAGAAAACGTCTTGCGAAAGTAGCAATCGCCGACCGGAACATCGGTTTTTTCGTGGGCGGGCGACCAAATCCACTTGGCAGCGCTGATTTCACCCGCAACCTCTTTCGAGGGTTCCTCAGCCAGGGCCAGAGTAGCTGTTAGTAGCAGGACAGACAGTGACTGGAGCGTGGCCGTAGTGATAGCAACCGCCTTCATGGCGACTCCCTCATTCCATTGAGTAGTGAACAAGCAGTAGGTAGTAACGAGCCGTAATCTAACCCTGAGCGCGTGTTTGCAGCAACACGGCTTGCAGAACGCTAGCACATCGGGCCTGTTCCTGGATCAACATCCATTGCGGCCGAAGACCGAATCGGGTCGGCCGGCGCTGCAGTGTCATTGACCCTCACCAAGTGATTGCGATACGATTCGCGCCGAGGCAGCTTACCCAGACTGGTCGCCTGCCCGAGAATCGCTCGTTTACCAGCGTGGCGCCAGTCGCTCTCGACCAGCGTTCTCTGCTCAAAGCTGTCGTTTCAAGGCGAACAGGTAAAGGATTTGTGACACCCGGGAACTCGCACGATGCCAATCATTCGCTCTTGTCGCCTCAGTCCAGCGCTTCTTGCCAGCATTTTTGCAACGGGATTGCTTCTGGGCTGTTCGTCCAGTTCGAGCGATTCAACAACCAAAAAGCAAGACGATTCTGGTCAGCAGGGCGCATCAGAGGCAGAGAGCGGAGAGTCGTCGGAAGCGCCGATCACGCCGAACCCGTATCCGTATGAGCCCTTCGATCCACCTTCCTTGGAAGAGATCGAGGCGCAGGCGGAGTGGATCGACTTGCCCGTGCACGATGCTCGCGAGTTGCTGCGCGAGCGACTGAAATCGTCTCCTCCACAGATCAGAGAGGCGGCCGCCCTGGCAAGGCACAACGATTCGGCAAACTCCAATGCAAAGATACTCAGCGTGTTCAGTCAGCTCCCTCAGAGCGATGACCAGGTTGATTGGAAGGCTTCGTTCATCCACCACGTGTCGGCCGATGCCAAGAGCCTCAATCCAATTATGATCAATTCGGTCACGGAGTTTGAACTTTTGGAATTGACCGGATTGCAGCTGATCGGATTCGATGCCGATTTCACACCGTTTGCCGTAGGCTGGGCGGTCGAAACGTGGCAGACCAGTGGTGATCGGATGATGGACAAGTTCGTTCTGCGCGATGACTTGACTTGGTCAGACGGAACCCCGCTGACGGCTCACGACGTTGCCTTTTCATACCGCACGATTATGCAGCCCGAGATTCCGGTGCCTGCCGTGCGTTCCAACGTACAGAAACTTCGCTGGGTGCATGCCTACGACGATCGTACGGTGGTGATGTTCCACAGAGAGCCGCAGGCATCGTGGACCGAAAACGTTCAGTTTCCGATCGTTCCCAAACACATCTACGAATCGGGATTGCAAGAGGATCCCACGATGGTCGAGAGCGACTATCACTTGCGATATGAGAAACAACCGGTAACCTGCGGCCCCTACGTGTACGTCCAGCGGACTCGCGGCCAAGAGATTGTCCTGCGTCGAAGGGAATCCTATTACTTGCACCAGGGGAAGCAAGTCCGCCCCAAACCGTTTCTAAAAGAGGTGCGAGTCCGTGTCATTACCGACCCGAATACCACTTTACTGGCGCTCAAGGCGGGCGAAGTCGACGAGGCCCGGCTTACCGCTCAGCAATGGCTCACGCAGACCGGCGGAGCCGACTTTTACGAGCGAAACACCAAACTGAACGGCTCGGAGTGGACCGAGTTCCACATTGAATGGAATTGTAAATTACCCTTCTTCGAAGACAAACGAGTTCGACGGGCAATGGCACATGCCATGGACCACCGGGAGATGCTCGACAGCATTTTTTACAATTTGGTTTCTGCCGGCACAGGTGTGTTTCATCCGGATGCCTGGATGGCCTCTAAGAATGTCCTGGCGTTTGAACAGGACCTCGACAAGGCGGAAGACCTGCTCGACGAAGCAGGTTGGACCGACAGTGATGGAGACGGTATACGCGACAAGAAAATCAGCGGCCGGACCATCCCGTTCGAATTCACGCTGATCACCTATCAGCAACCAGATGCCATCAAAGTTTGCACGCTCTTGAAAGACTGTCTCGACCAGATTGGCATCGTTTGCCACGTGAAGCCGACCGAGTTTACGGTCAAGACACAACTGGCGATGGACCACAAATTTCAAGCACTGATGGGCGGTTGGGGGACCGGTACTGATCCTACAACGCTGGACAACATTTTTGCGACCGGCGGGGGCCGCAACCATAGCCAATACTCCAATCCTCGCGTCGACGAGATCTTTCGTCTGGCCCAACTCGAATTCGACCGCCAGAAGCGAGCCGCTCTGTATGCCGAGCTACACGAGATTCTTTACGAAGCTCAGCCGAATCTGTGGTTGTACCACCGCAAGTCGCTCTATGGCGTCAATAAAAGAATTCGTGGATTTAACTTCAGCCCCCGCGATCCTTACGGCGTCCAGCCCGGGTTGCTCGGGCTCTGGGTGCCGAAGCAATAGCTAGCGGAATTGTCGGACGTTCTTGCCCAGTTGTTTACCCGAAGGTAGCGATGCTCGACTATCTGATTCGCAGACTGCTGATCGGCTTGCTGACGCTGGTGCTGATTACGTTTGTTGTGTTTGCACTAATACGCAACATGCCGGGCACACCGTTGACGTTGACCCAGGCCGCAGGCGATCCTAGCCGGGTCATGAACAAAGAAGATTTGGCCCGCTTGGAAAAAATCTACGGGCTCGACAAGCCGTGGCCCCAGGCTTACTTGGTGTGGATTGGCAATCTAGCCCAGTTCGACATGGGGCGTTCCATCTCGCGCAAGGAACCGGTCACGGAGCTGATCGCCCAGCGGGTTGGGGCGACGTTGATGCTGACGATCACTTCGCTGTTGCTCACCTATCTGTTGGCAATTCCCCTGGGTTTGTGGTCGACCATCAGGGCGGGCACGTCTGCGGAACGGACGGTCAGCGTCGTGTTGTACATGCTTTATTCGCTGCCATCGTTCGTCGCTGCGCTATTCTTACAGATTGTGTTGGCGGTCAAGCTGGGTTGGCTGCCCCTGTTTGGGATTGTCGATACGCAAACGTTCGATGGTCTGAGCACCCTGGAAAAGGCGGGCGACCTGTTCCGACACGCGATCTTGCCGGTCACCTGTTTTACCTATGGATCGTTGGCCTATTACGCTCGATTCGTCAAAGCGAACATGGAAGAAGTGATCCGGCAAGATTACATTCGCACCGCCCGAGCCAAGGGCGTTTCGGAATTGAGGATTGTGGTACACCATGCCTTTCGAAATACGTTGATACCGTTGGTGACCCTGATTGGTTTGACGCTGCCAAGTCTGCTAAGCGGGGCGATTATCTTGGAGTTGATCTTCGTCTGGCCCGGCATGGGGACCCTGTTTTTTGAATCGATCGGGGAGCGAGACTATCCGACGATCATGGGCCTTACCCTGATGTTCAGTCTGCTTACGCTAGCAGGCCAGTTGTTGGCCGACGTGCTCTACGCGGTCGTTGACCCGCGTGTTACTTACCAATGAAGCCATGATCCGTCGTTGGCAGCCTGTGAGTTTTGCTTAAGAACTGCGAGTGATGCATGTCACCCACTGATTCCACTGAGAAGACCACCGTTCGATCGCCGAGCGGATTTTGGCACGAAGCCTGGCGGAGGTTTCGTCAACGGAAGCTTTCGCTGCTGGCGCTGTGCTACGTGCTGGTGTTGGTGGTGGTCGCGGTGTTTGCTCCTGCAATCGCCGGCACCAAGCCGGTCGTCTGTCGCTACAAAGGGCAACTCTACTTTCCGGCGCTGGGCTACTTTCACCGCGGCTGGGAGAACGCAATTTTTCAACACGATCGGTTCCGCAAGCGCTACCCGAAGAATCTTCAAGAAAAAGACCCCGAGAGTTGGGCTGTCTGGCCATTGGTTTACCAAGATCCTTATCGCCGAGTGCGCGACGATGAATGGCCTGGCAAGCAGGGCAATCCTCGAGGCGCCGAAGGCAGACCGAGCGCATCGCATTGGTTCGGGACCGATCAACAGGGGATCGACGTATTTGCTCAGATGGTGCACGGCACGCGAATTGCTTTGCTGGTCGGGTTTGTGTCGATGGGCATTGCAGCGACGGTCGGAATCGTCATCGGCGCGTTGTCCGGCTTTTTCGGCGGTTGGGTCGATCTCGTGTTCAGCCGCTTGATCGAACTGGTGCTTTGTATCCCAGCCCTGGTGTTGATTCTCGCGCTGCTGGCAGTGGTCGAGCACGCGACGATCTGGCACATCATGGCGGTGATCGGTTTGACCCGCTGGACCGGAATCGCCCGCCTCACTCGGGCGGAGTTCCTTAAGCTCAAGCAGATGGAGTTCATTACCGCGGCACGGGCTGTGGGAGCAGGCCGAATACGAATCATGTTTCGCCACATCCTCCGCAACGCCTTAGCGCCGGTTCTAGTTCCAGTGAGTTTTGGCATCGCCTCGGCCATCTTGATCGAAAGCGGTTTGAGTTTTTTGGGTTTTGGCGCCCCGCCGCCCAATCCGAGTTGGGGGACGGTGCTCTCCACCGGACGAGAAACCATCCAGCAGACCTGGTGGCTGATCCTATTTCCTGGGGGGGCGATCTTTCTTACTGTGTTGGCTTACAATCTAATTGGCGAAGGCCTGCAGGAAGCGACCGATCCACGGCTGCGCCAAGAGTCCATTTGAATAAGTGCAGAATTCGACTCGCGGTTTCATGGAATAGTGTGGGCAAGAATCATTGCCAGACGGTAGACTCATACCACCCCCAACAGCTACATCCCCAGCCCCCAGCGCTCGAATGTCCAACGCCGTTCTAGACGTCAACGATCTTCGCACCTACTTTCACACCGATGAAGGTGTCCTACGGGCCGTCGACGGGGTTTCATTTCGGGTCGAAGAGGGCCACACCCTGGGCATTGTGGGCGAGAGCGGCTCGGGAAAATCGGTCACGTCGCTGTCGATCATGCGGCTGCTGGCTTCGTCGGCCAACATCGAATCGGGACAGATCGCACTGTTGGGCCAGGACCTGGTCGGCCTGCCCGAGCCGCAGATGCGCGACATCCGTGGCAAAGACATCAGCATGATCTTTCAAGAGCCGATGACTTCGCTCAACCCGGTCTTCACCGTTGGAGATCAGGTGGCCGAGGCGATTATCTTGCATCAAGGTGCTACGAAAGCTGAAGCTCGCGAGCGAACGATCAAGTTATTCGAGGAGGTTGGCATCCCCGAGCCGCAACAGCGGGTCGATTCCTATCCCCATCAGATGTCGGGCGGGCAAAAGCAGCGGGTGATGATCGCGATGGCGCTCTCCTGCAATCCCAAGCTGCTGATCGCCGACGAGCCAACCACCGCGCTCGACGTAACAATCCAGGCGCAAATACTCGACATGCTTCGCGAGCTGCGCGACCACCGTGGGATGTCAATCTTGTTCATCACACATGACTTGGGAGTGATTGCGGAGATTGCTGACGAGGTGTTGGTGATGCTGCAGGGCGAAATGGTCGAGTACGGCAAAGTCTTGGATATTTTTTCTAACCCCGAACATCCTTACACCAAAGGGCTGCTGGCGTGTCGACCGCGCATGGAAAGCACCTACCGACGGTTGCCGACGATTGACGACTTCATGGAATCTCGAGAGGTCGAGGGGCATCTGCAGGTAGTAGAGAAGACGATGGACGACGCGCGGCTGCGAGAGCTGACCGAGCAGGGTCGAGGTCGGCTGCTGCATCCCGAGTCGGAGCTGGCCGCGATGGACCATCCTTGGGATCAGACTCCCCGGGCCGAGGATACCACCGCCGTCCAGCAGCAGACGCAGCCGCTGTTGGAAGTTGAGAATCTAGAGGTCCATTTTCCCGTACGGCGGGGGATTCTCGCGCGGGTGGTCGACCAGGTTCGAGCCGTCGACGGCGTCAGCTTCCGTGTCTACCGTGGCCAAACGTTGGGCCTGGTGGGCGAATCGGGCTGCGGCAAAACGACTACCGGACGAGCTGTTCTACGCCTCATCGAACCAACCGGCGGTGCGGTGCGCTTTAACGGCACCGATCTGGCGCAGCTGAATCATCGCGAGCTGCGGCAGATCAGAGGCCAGATGCAGATTATTTTTCAAGATCCGTACGGCTCGCTCAACCCAAGGATGACAATCGAATCGACGTTGATCGAACCAATGGTGATCCAAGGGATCGGCAAGTCGCGTCCCGATCGACGTGATCGAGCGGTCGCTCTACTGGAAGAAGTCGACATGTCGGCTGATCACTTGCGGCGCTATCCGCATGAATTCTCCGGTGGTCAGCGACAGCGGATCTGTATTGCCCGGGCCATTGCCGTCGAGCCGGAGTTTATCATCTGCGACGAGGCGGTCTCTGCCCTGGATGTCTCTGTGCAAGCCCAGGTGCTCAACCTGCTGTGCGATCTGCAGATGAAACGAGGTTTGACGTACATCTTCATCAGCCATGACCTGAGCGTGGTGAAGTTTATGGCCGACATGATGGCGGTAATGAACGAAGGCAAGATCGTCGAGTTCGGTCCTTCCGAGGCGATTTACGCCGATCCGCGCGAGAAGTACA
>Ga0315336_1007295_pt1 | contig 10697 bp, 8 predicted proteins | sample ASW5metaG_FD_204512 | JGI IMG/M metagenome (GOLD analysis project Ga0315336, IMG submission 204512) | Ammonia-oxidizing marine archaeal communities from Monterey Bay, California, United States - ASW #5 | ecosystem: Environmental > Aquatic > Marine > Intertidal zone | place: USA: California... | reverse complement strand
GGACCCGTCGTGGGTGTAGTCGACGGTGCCGTCCCCGTTGACGGCGACGCCGCCGTTGCTGGGACCGGAGACGATGTTGATGGAGCCTGAATCGAGCCCGTCGTCGGGATCGCTGTCGTTGGCCTCCAGATCGATGGTCTCCACGCCGCCCTCGGAGACGCTGTCGTTGTCATCGGTGGCCGTCGGCGGATCGTTCACGGCTGTCACCGTGATGGCGACCGAGGCCACATTCGACGTTGCCCCGGTGTTGTCGTCGATGGTGTACGTGAAGGAGTCGCTCAATGTCTCCGACCCGTCGTGGGTGTAATCGACAGAGCCGTCCCCGTTGACCACCAGGCCGCCGTTGTTTGGAGCCGACACGATCGAGACGCTGGTCAGGTCCAATCCGTCGTCGGCATCGCTGTCGTTGGCGGACAGCGAGATCGTCTCCTGCCCTCCTTCAGAGACCGTGTCGGCGTCATCACTGGCAACCGGGAGGTCGTTGACCGCTGAGACGGTCAAGGTCACTGTCGCCGTATTCGAGCTCAACCCAGCAATATCGTCGATAGTGTAGGTGAAGCTGTCCCCCACAGTCTCCGAACCATCGTGGGTGTAGTCGACCGTTCCGTCGCCATTCACGACGACGTTGCCATTGGTTGGTGGAGCTGCGATGGCGATGGAGGCCAGGTCGAGGCCGTCGTCCGGATCGCTGTCATTGCCGGCGACATCGACGACGACCAGCGCGCCCTCATCGGCAACCGACGCGTCGTCTCTGGCCAATGGCGCGTCGTTCACCGGGTTGATCGTCACGGCTACGCTGGCGGTATTCGACGTCACACCCGATATGTCGTCGATGGTGTACGAGAAACCGTCGATGCCGGTCTCGCTTCCGTCGTGGGTGTAGTCGACGGTGCCGTCGCCGTTCGGCACCACCCCGCCATTGGTCGGAGATGTGACGATGAGGATGGAGGCCAGGTCCAGACCGTCGTCGGCGTCGGTGTCGTTCGCGGCGAGATCAATGATGGTGATCGCGCCCTCGGCACCGACATCCGCGTCGTCGAAGGCGACTGGCGCATCGTTGACCGGCGTGACGATCAGGTCGACGCTAGCGATGTTCGAGGTGTCGCCGTACTGGTCGTCGATGGTGTACGAGAAGCTGTCCACCAGGGTCTCAGAGCCATCGTGAGCGTAGGTGAGCGTGCCGTCCAGGTTGTCGACGATGCCACCGCTGGCTGGGCCCGAGACGATGGTGATTCCGGTGAGATCCAGTGGGTCATCGGGGTCGAAGTCGTTGGCCGCCACGTCGATGTCGACGTCCTGACCCTCGGTGACCGCCGCGAAGTCATCGATGGCGACCGGCAGGTTGTTGACCGGGTTGATGGTCACGGCGCCGACGGCGACATTCGACACGGCACCGAGGTTGTCGGCGATGGTGTATTCGAACACGTCGGCCAGCGTCTCCGACCCGTCGTGGAAATAGTCGATGGTCCCGTCGCCGTTCAGGGTGAAGAAGCCATAGAGCGGAGCGAGGGTGACCTGGATGCTGCCGAGATTCAGCGTCCCGTCGAGGTCGAAGTCGTTGCCGGCCAGATCGAAGACGCCCACGCCCCCTTCATCCACATCGAGCAGGTCGTCGTTGGCTACCGGCGCGTCGTTGGTTCCCCCGATGGTGATGTCGACGGTCGCCACATTGGACGTGGCTCCGGCGAAATCGTCGATCACATACGTGAACTGGTCATAGGCGAACTCGCTGCCATCGTGCACGTAGTTCACGGTGCCATCGGGGTTGATGGCCAGCATTCCAAAGCTCGGAAAGTTCAGCAGCACGATGCTCGTCACATTCACGCCATCGTCGGGATCGGTGTCGTTGCCGGCCAGATCCATGAGCGTGTTCCCGCCCTCGGTGGCGTAGTGGGCATCATCCACCGCCGTCGGCGGGTCGTTCACCGGCGCGACCTCCAGGAGAACCGTCGCCACATTGGAGGTTGTTCCCTCCGAATCCGCAACGGTGTAGGTGAAGGAGTCCGCGGTGGTCTCGGTGCCGTCGTGGGTGTAGTCGATGGTGCCGTCGTCGTTGGCCAGGACCGCTCCGTTGTTCGGGTCGGCGACGATGGTGACGGTGGTGATGTCGAGGTCGCCGTCCGCATCGGTGTCGTTGTCGACGACGTCGATGTTCAGCGTGTCGCCTTCGTCGGCGATGCCCTCGTCGTCGACCGCAATCGGAGCTTCGCTGGGAGTGTCGGTGTCAGCGTCGGCGTCGGTGTCGGCGTCGGTGTCCGCATCGGTGTCGGTGTCGGTGTCCGCGACGGGAGACGTGTCCTTGGCCTTGTCCGTTGCATCGCTGCAAGAGACCAGGAAAGCGACACAGATCATCGATCGCGACAGGGTGCGTTGCATCGATCACTCCGGGCGAAGATCGTCAGCGTACCACTGGATCAGCTGGGCCCGGGGTTATGGGTCTCAAACGTGATTCGGTATTTGTCGCCCATGAATGGAGCGGCCACGTAATAGTACGGCTCGTCTCGATCGAGATTTGCAGTCTCGAGGACAGAGAGCAGGATGTCCCTGGCGATTGCCGGACCCTGTGGCACGTCACATTCGATCTCCGCCAGTTTGTCCAGTCGGGATGCGAAGATCGTCTCGTCCAGGTTTCGAGCCCTGGCCACCGTCTTCAATACAGACGAAGTGAGCAGCCAGCAGGGCACGCGGGCGCCAATTCCGCGTATCTGGACCAGCGTATCCAGCGGCAGCTCCCTCGGGACCTCACCGTCGATGGCGGTCGCTGGCCACTTCAGGTAGCCCTCGACCACCAGGTCGTCCGGCTCATCGACGTGCACGTACACGTCTGGCGGCACAGCCGATCGCGGCGCCAGAACGCTCTCGAGAAGCACCCCTGTCGTCGCCGAGATGCGGAGATAGACGAAGCCGGGCGTCACGAATCGGGCCATCACCGCGTCGAGATCTCCGGCTGGATCGAAGGAGAACGGCCTTGTTCCCTCCGTCATCTCGGCGGGAAGCTCGGGCTCGGAGACCGATCGCTCACAGTGAATGGTCCAGCCCCTTCGGCTGGAAAGCGCCGCCGCGACATCGCAAGGATGGTCGTATGCGGGCATCTGAAACTGCCCGGCCCACGCCATTGAACTCAGGAGCGCAATCACCATAGACGCCTCTCTAACGGATCACTTCGTCTTGTGGGTGAACTCCCGCTCCCCAGCGGAGAATGGCGCGACGGTGTCGCCCGAACCCGAGAGCCGCCACCGAGTCGTCAACAAACCCTCTACGCCGACCGGTCCGCGGGCGTGGATGCGAGAGGTGCTGATGCCCACCTCCGCGCCGAGCCCAAAGCGGTATCCGTCGGCAAATCGCGTCGACGCGTTGTGGAAGACGCAAGCGCTGTCTACCCGATCCAGGAAGGACGCGGCGGACTCGGCATCGGACGTGACGATGCACTCGGTGTGTCCGCTCCCGAATTGGTGGATGTGGTCGATGGCGGCGTCGAGGTCGGCCACCGTCTGCACCGAGCAGGCCAGCTCTCCGTACTCGAAACCCCGTGCCTCGGGGCCGCGATGGACCTTCACACCGGCGTCCTCCAGGGCCGCGATCAACCCCTGTGGGTTGGCATAATCGGCGTGGATGAGCAGGGTCTCCATGGCGTTACAGGCGGCTGGGTAGTCGGTCTTGGCGTCGATTGCGATGGCCCGGGCCATGTCCGGATCGGCTGCGGCGTCGACGAACACGTGGCAGATGCCGTCGGCGTGGCCCAGCACCGGGATGCGCGTGTTCTCCTGGATGTGGCGGACCATCGCGTTCGATCCCCGCGGGATGACGAGATCGATGACGTCGTCGAGGGCGAGCAGGTCACTCACCTCCTCGCGCGTCTCTACGAGTCCGATGACGTCGGCGGCCACATCGGGCCGAAGCGCGCCGGTGATGACCTCGTGCAGGGTCCGATTGGTCCGCGCGGCCTCTTTGCCTCCCTTGAGGATCAGCCCGTTCCCACTTCGCAATGCCAACGACGCGACCTGGGGTAGCGCGTCGGGTCGGGACTCGAAGATCACCAGGAGCACGCCGAGCGGCGACGTGATCTGTTCGAGGTCGAGGCCGTCTGCCAACTGTGTCTGCCGGAGGACGCGACCGATGGGCTCGGGCATCTCGGACAGCGACCGGATCCCGTCCGCCAGCGACTCGATCTTGGCGAGGTTGAGGCCGAGCCGGGCGGTCAAGGCATCGGAGAGCACCCCCTCGGCATCCCGCAGATCTTGTTGGTTGGCGGCGAGGATCCGCGACGCGTTTGCCTCGAGTGCGCTGCCTACCCGCCGCAGGAGGCTGGCCCGCTTTCGGCTCGGCAGATTGCGGAGGGTTTGACCGGCGGCGCGGGCGGCGACGGCCTGTTCTCTGGGCGTCATGAAGCGCCTCCTACCAGGATGACGACGTGATCTCGGTGGACCACGGCTCGGTTCTTGCCCCGTGTGGGGGAAAATGCGCGGATATCGGCCGCGGAGACATCGCACTTTCCGCGGGCGAACTCGAGATCTCCACACTGGATACTCACGACCTCTCCAGCCTCGAAATCTCCCTTTACACCTACTATTCCGGGAGGCAGAAGGCTGGCGTTGCGGGAGACCATGGCCGCGCGAGCGCCGTCGTTGACCTCGACGATGCCCTGGGGGGCCGCGGCGAAAGCGAGCCACTGGCGACGGCGATTCATACCGTTCTCGGCCGCGAAGAACGTGCCTACGTCGCCGCCAGAGAGCGCTGCGGTCAGCGAATCGTCTCGGAAGCCATTGGCGATGACCACGTTCACTCCGGCCCGAACCGCCACCTGGGCAGCCGAGATCTTGGCGCCCATGCCCCCGCGCCCCCCGGCGGACAAGGCCCCGATCCGCACGTCGTCGTCGTCCCAGACATCGATGCGCTCAGCTCCCGGCTCGGACGGGGGAGCGGTGTGCACGCCGTCGACATCGGTAAGCAGAACCAACGCTTCACAGCCGAGCCCGGCGGCAACCAGCGCGGCGAGCCGGTCATTGTCCCCGAAGATCTTCCCGTCGAGGATGAGCTCGTCGGCGGAGACGCTGTCGTTCTGGTTGATGATCGGCAGCGCACCGAGGGAAAGCAGCCGCTGGAGTGTGCCCGCGAGGTTCACGTGTCGACGCCGGTCTGCGAAGTCGTCCTCGGTGAGCAGGACCTGGGCGGTGGTGATGCCGAGGTGGGAGAAGAGGGACCCGTACAGGGCCATGAGCGCCCCTTGCCCTGCCGCCGCGCACGCCTGGCGGTCAATAACTCCAGTGGGTCGCTTGGAAAAACCCAGTCGCTCCGCACCAAGTCCGATGGCGCCCGACGTGATCAACAGCACCTCGCGACCCTCTCGCCGAAGACCCTGGATCTGCTCCGCCAATCGGCCGAGGCGGCCCAACGCCACGCCCCCGTCGTCGCGGGTCACGACGCGGGTTCCGACCTTGACCGCCACGCGGCGGGCGGCCTTCAGGGGCTCTCGCTGGGAATTCGACACGGCGGGGCGTGTAACTCACATCCATTACTCCGGCCGATAAATCGGCCTCCGCCCTCCGCTTCGCTCCGGTCGCCTTTTCGATCCTGTTCACAGTCGACACTCAAACCGGAGGGCGCAAGCGCTATTTCCTCCGGTTTTTGCGCCGACCGTGAACAGAATGCTAATGTGAGTTCATGGAAACCGACCTCGAAATCCCTCTCGCGGTCACTGACCGCCGTCCGTTCACTCCCGCCGAAGCCAACGACATCCTCCCCACTGTGCGCGTCCACCTCGAGGCCCTCACCGAGAGCCTCCAGAGGGCAGCGGCTGTGTCCGGGCTCCTCGAAGATGCTCAGGACGCGACGGCGAGATTCGCCGCCATGGAGGATCTCGAGGAACTTCAGCAGGCCGCCCGGCAGGCCATGACGAGCATCGAACAGCTCGGCGCCGACGTGCGCAGCGTCAGCCCTGGCATCCTGGAGTTTCCGGCTTTCCACAACGGGCGGGCGGTGATGCTCTCCTGGCACGAGGGAGATCCGCCGCGAATCTGCTTCTGGCGCCACCTGTACGCCAAGGTCCATCATCGGCAACGACTGGATCTCACCTGCCTCGCGGCGTGGGAATACTGCTGTTGATTCACGCGGGCATGCAATGTCCTCACAGGCCGTGCGTATGGATCAGATGCAACGGGTCGCAACGAGGTCCCCAACCATGAACGAACTCACCACCCACGACCGAAACTGGAGCATGCTCGCGCATCTCTCCGGCGGCATCATCATGTTCTTCGGACCCAGCCTCGGTTTCCTCGGGCCCGGTATCGTCTGGCTGATCAACCAGGACAAACCCGAGGTCGTGGCCAATGCTCGCGACGCCTTCAAGTTTCAGATCACCATGACCGCGGCCATCTGGCTGCTGGCCATGGCGGGCAGCGCGCTGTCCTGCTTCCTGGTCGGCCCCCTGTTCTGGCTCGCCGGATTCATCCCGTGGTTGGCCGGGATCATCGTACCCATGCAGGCGGCCCACAAGGTCAACAACGGCGACAGCTTCGGCTACCCGATCACGGGCCACGACGCCGCGCGCCTCAGGTAGTTCGCGAAACGCGTCGCTAGCCCGGGTAATCCGGTTGCGCCTCCGGCCGGGCCGCGACGAAGGGTCCCAACTTCGTGCAAGCCGCCTCTGCCGCGGAAATCGTCGGAAAATCCTCAACTCTCACGTCGTAGCGCCGAGCGTTGTACAGCTGCGGTATCGCCATCACGTCGGCCATCGTCACCTCGTTGCCCACCAGGTAGCGGCCCGCCGTTACCTCGGCGCTGCGCTCCAGCGCGGCCAGTCCGCGGCGAATGACCAGCTCCCGCCACTCGGCGCCGCTGCCCCCGAGGTCCTCGACCTGTGCGGTGAGACTCATGTTCTGCAGCGGCTGGATCCCTGAGTTGACGATCTCCGAGAGCTGGCGGCAGCGCGCCCGCAGATATGGATCCTTCGGCAACAGAGGCGGGTCCGGGCACACCTCCTCCAGGTACTCCAGGATCGCCATGGACTGCGCGATCTGCCTGACCTCTCCATCGTCCTCCCACTCCAGGAGGGGCACCTGTCCCATCGAGTTGCGGGCCAGGTAGTTGGGCGCGAGCTGGTCTCCGTCCGACCGTGCCAGGCGCACCGGGATCTGCTCGTGCGACAGGCCCTTGAAATTCAGAGCGATGCGCACCCGCCAGCTGCAGGAGCTGCGCCAGAAACTGTAGAGCATGTACTTCATGGCACCCAGTATCGGGGAACCTCGACGCCGATGCGACGTCAGGCTGGTTAGGAGGAAACATGCTCGCCTTCCTGCTGATCTTTGCCTGTGCGGATCTCCCCGCACCCGAGGTCGTTGCCCCACCTGCGGAGGCGCCGGTCGCCGACGCCCAGCCACCCGACGACGCGCCGCCACGCCCACCGGGTCCGCCAGTCGAACCGGAGATCGTGCCGCGGTGGATCGGCGAGACCGTCACCGGCGGCGCCTCGCCCATTCGCCTCACGCTCACCCCGTGGGACGACGGGCGAATGCTCGCGGAGATCTACTGGCACGACTACGAAAAGGCCAGCGCGGAACAGGCTATTCAGCCAGAGCCCGGGTGCGATCCACCCGAATTCGCCGATGTGAAGAAGCGCGTTGACGGCGCCTGCAGTCACGTCATTGCCCAGCTCCGCGACGTGCACCCGACGTACGACTACGTCTCGACAACCAAGCTGCGGTGCGTCTTCGGCGATGTCACCTCGCCGGGCTTCTGCAAGCTGAACTACACCGGATGGTTCGAGGTCGGCATGAACGCCGACGATTCGGGAGACCCGGCCGAGCTGGCCAAGGCCCTTCTCCTCGAGCTCGCTGCCGGTGCTGTTGAACCCCCTCCCGTTCCAGTGGCTTGGGAGGGCAAGATCCAGTGGACCCACGGCCTGAACCACACCTTCCACGGGCTGGAACCCCACTGTGTCGGCGAGCCCCTCGACCTCCAGAACCTGCCGGCCGAGATCGAATACTTCCACGGCTGTTTTTTCGATGCCGACGGCGTTCTTCGCTATCGGACCGGCAACCCGGTTGGCGGCACACCGTATGTGGCGGATCACCTGATCTACGATGCCGAAGGACGGCCGCTTGCGCGAATCAACTACGCCCAGGACAAGGGTCTCTCGTACGTGGACATGGTCTACCGGCACCGCGGAGAGCCGGCGTTCCTCGGTCGCGGGGGGCCAAACGGACTGGTCTACCGTATTGAACCTGTGGATTGAAGTGAATCGGGTAAGATGACACTGTGGGGGTGGCGATGTCGGACAAGAGACGCACGACTCAAGTCGTAGAACCTGCGGAGCAGGCGCCTAATGCCGCGCCTCGTGTCCTCGATCAACACAACGAAAGCAACGCCTCTGTTGCCGCAGAGCTGCCCGATCAATCGAACGAGGTGGAGACTCCGATGCTCGCTGCAGCGGGCGGAGCGCTGGTGGCGCATTCTGCCGCAAGCACACAGCTCGCTGCGGACAAGGGCAGTTACACCCAGAGGTTATTGGCCGCCAAGGCCGCCGACCCCAGTCTCAGCATCGATGCCGCGGTCGATCAGCTATCCGACCAGACGTCCGGCACACAGCAGGGCGACCACCTGCGGGTGGGCACCACGAGCTCCGCCGAAGAGGGTGGAAAACACGTCGGTGTCTACATTGGCAACAGCGACTACGAGACCCTGAACGACCTGCCTGGCGCGGCAACCGACGCGGCAGGCATGCAGAGCACCTGGTCGGCCTCAGGCTACGAAGGCACGGTCCAAAGCGACCTCGACAGTGCCTCGATGGCGAGCGCCATGAAAGGCGGGGCGTCCGCGCTCGGTCCCGGCGACGAGATGTTGGTGTACTACGCCGGACACGGCAGCGAAAAGGGCCTGCTGGGAGTCAAAGAGGGAGACGATCGTCCGGACCTCCTGGCGAACTCCGCAATCAGCGGGCTGGTCTCCCAGGCCCGTTCCGGCAAGTTCCAGCTCAAAGTGATTCTCGACTCCTGCTATTCCGGCAGCGTTACCGACGAGGTTCGCAAAGATGCGGCGATCCAGCTCGCGAACGCGGATCTGACGGACGAGTCTCGGCAGTTGCTGCCGCTGCTTGACGACATGCGAAACCTCAAGGACGGCCTCACGGGGGCGTCGCGCAGGGCAGAGCGCGATGCAGCCGATGAAGAGAGCGGCGAGAGCGGCGAGAGCGTTGAAGGCACACGCGCCCGTCGACTTGGCATGCGCTACTTCAAGCGGCAGTCGGCGACAGAGTTTCACACCGGGATCTCCAAGTTCGCCGCGACCTACAAGTCGATTACGGCCTCAGATGCACTCAGCGGGGTCGTTCCAGCCGTCGACTCTCTCGTCGAGACGGACCGGCATCGCCGCGTCGATATCGTGGATACGATGTCTCGGATGGTGATGGATGTCGTCCGGGGCGCCCGAGCGCCATAGCTACCCGCATTACCGGCCTTCGCCGACCACACTGACCCCCGCTCGTAGCAAGAGCGCTGCGGGACCGCGGTAGCCGACCGCCTGGAGCCCAAAGCGGCCGGGTTCGTTGACCACGCCCTCCTCGGACGAGAGCAGGAGGTCGGTGAGATTGGCCCGGAAGTCCCCAGAGACCACGCCCCCTTTCAGCCAGCGCACATTTCCGTCCCGGTCGCGCTGCCTGCCCAGCTTGATCTCGCTGCTCCAGGTCAGGCTGGTGCGGTCCACGACCAGACTGGAGAAACTCAGGATTTCGATAGCTCCAGGGGTCTCGTTTCGAAGTTGTTCCGTCGTGTGGGCGCCGGCCTCGACGACGGCATTGCCTCCGATGTGATTCGACTCGACGCCGAGGTACTGCCCGTAGCGATGGTCGACACACTGGAGAAGCACGCGGCTATCGGCAATGACCTTCGCGCGTCGAGGGATCTGACCGGAGTGCGTCGCCGCGTGGCTGCACACCATACGGTCGAGGAAGGGGTCGAGGGTGAGGTTGACGGCGTCGCCCCGCCGCTCGCCGCGATGCACATTCTCTCCGACGTCGATGGTGCCGATCTTCAGGAAAGCGCGATGGGCGGTCAGGCAGGCGGCCAGGGCCGAGAAGAACTGGGCGGCGGCCCGCGTCCCCACCAGGATCGGAATATCGCTACCGGAACCAGGCTCCTCGGTCTCGCCCAGATACCGCGTCTCGGCAGCGGTATCGGCGACAAAGCGCTCGATATCGATGTCCCGCTCGGCGACGCCGGCCAGGCCGTTGTGGACCTCCTGGGTGTTGGGGCCGGGCAGGGGCTCGGCGGCGAACTCCAGGTCGACCTCAGTGGTCCGATGCACGAAGTGGATGCCGGCGTGGGTCTGGACCTCCCGGGCGGCCCAGGTCACGTAGATCTCGGCGGAGTTGACGCGGACCCCCTCCTCACCGTCGAGGGCAGTCTGGAGGCGGGACTCCAGCCGAGCGAGTGTTGCAGCAGGATTCTCGACGATTCCAGGATCTGCGGTCTCGATCTCTGGATAGGGCTCGACAGGGGGGGCCGGTAAGTCCCAGGGGTGATTGGCGGAAGTGGTCGCGACCATGACGGCCTGATCCACCTGTGGAATGGGGTCCAGGTTTGGATCGATGTCGACAACGCCGGCGCCCATCTGCTCGCCGACGCGTACCCAGGCGGTGATGCGCAGGGACCGATCGCGCACGACCCGGCTCTGGTAGACCACCAGATCGCCGGCGACGCCGCGGT
>Ga0315336_1007294_pt1 | contig 10697 bp, 13 predicted proteins | sample ASW5metaG_FD_204512 | JGI IMG/M metagenome (GOLD analysis project Ga0315336, IMG submission 204512) | Ammonia-oxidizing marine archaeal communities from Monterey Bay, California, United States - ASW #5 | ecosystem: Environmental > Aquatic > Marine > Intertidal zone | place: USA: California... | reverse complement strand
AGGTCTTCGCTTTCCCAGCAAGACTTACCTGGCCCTGGCAGTATTTACCGTAATGACCTCATCGGTCTTGGCCTCACCAATCGAGTTTGGCAAGGCTTCATTTCGACTGTCATCGAAAGAAACACTTTTCACCCAGCCGCACACCGCAGAGTGGATGATGGCGGCCATGTCAGACACACCTTCACGACGACGGGCCGACCGAAACATGCCCTGGCTCGAAATCCAAAACGATTCCGTTGAAGGCGTCAACTTGACGGAGTTCCACCTCACGATTGGGGACGAACGATTCCACTTCTCGAACGACCATTTCGAGAATTTTACAGTAATTTCCCCCACTTCCTCATTTCAGGATACCTCGCCTCAGACCGGGGACAACCGCGACGAACTGGTTGTGATGTTTAACGACGGTGGTCTGGCGCCGGGACAGAAGGTGCGGTTTCGCATTGAGATCGGAGTCGACGCACACCACACGACGATCCGGCAGCAGTGGCCACACCCTGACTTTCGCACCGTTCTATTCGACATAAATGGCATCGACGCCTACGGTCCCACTCCAACCGCCTCCCGGCCCTCGATCGGATCACCAGGCATCGACGCCTACGGTCTCACTCCACTCACCGCCCCGGGGGAAGACCAGACAGACAACTCATCTGGCTACGGCGTCTTCAGGAAAGGCCAAACGATCGTCCAATCGACACGCACGACCCTCCCTGACTATCTCCTATATGGCCCAACAGGAAACGTCTTCAACCAACACTTCCGTAGCTGGGCCGGCCCGGAAGAAGTTCACATATTCGGTGCTGATGTCACAGCCATGGTTCCAGAACCTGGTAGTTTTCTGTTGAGTGCACTCGGCATCGCCGTCGTGAGCCTGGTCATTGGACGCCGGCCCTCAGGAATGTGCGAACGTAAGGCGTACGGCAACCACACTGCTAATTACCGCCGTCGACATGCCCCGCGACCGCGCCTGCATACAACCTGCCGTCACCGAAAACTACGGAATGCGACCAGATAAGGACTTCGGCTCAAGTTTTTTACAGGCTTGGAAACAAACAAAGTAGATCCGACAGGAGAGACCACCGGTAGACCGCCTTCGATGCGATCCAACAGAGGCAGCATTCACCTACTTTCAAGAACAGGAACCTAAGGTCATGTACGGCAAACAAAACGCAACCGCATGTCACACAGATCGTGGCCACCAGACCGCATGTCGTATGCGTAAAACACCTACGTCGTGTCGCCAACGGCATCCCAAGTGCCGACGGCGGGTGAAAATCTGCCGCATCACACTGATGCGGCGCCGAGTGGGACGAAGTTCGACCACTAACCAATGGAGCTACCGACGGCGGTAACAACCGTTGGCAGCCCACAGAAACTCAGGTTTTGTTGAAATATTTCTCAGTTCCGCAAACGTAAACCGCAGACACAAACCAATCAGCAAATCAATTAGCAAACCAATGACGATCGGCAGGTTCGAAAACCCGTTCCCAGGCCAATTGCGTGAATTACCCGGACACCGACAGACCGCGCGGGTAGTAGTGGTCAAGGTCAGTCCAGTTCACAAAGATTCGGCAATCAAGTTGGGACTTTTCGGTTTCGACCAGGTCAATCGAGCCACCGGCGCTGGTAGGCGAGCGAATTCGATGGGTCAAGCGAACTCGCTGCCGATGCCACACCGATACGGGCCTGCCGATCGTCACAAAACAAATGTTGCCCAGAAAAAGCAGCACTGTCCAGAAGTCGCTAGCACCACAACCACCTGGCAAAAGATTAGTCCCCACAATCGCTTTTAACTGCTTTCACGAGACCAACCTCACGGTTTCAAAGGCCAACCGTCAACGAAATCATCACCCTACAAAACGACCGATAGGACCACCAGATCGCTAGCAGCGACAACAAGGGTAGCAAACAGCCGCACGGGTAGTGGCGGCCAATTCAGCCCGGGTCAACCAGTTTGCCAGCAGCGATCAGTAGCTTCAGCCTTACAGAGGCCCCATCTATGGTGCCAGAGGCTGGCCGTCGTAAAGGCCTCCCCCAGGGTCAAAGGGGTCGCCCAGCGCTGGTCAACGGGTCCTATCGGTCTTTTTCTCAACCTTGGCTCGTGACTCTGGCTCACTACAGCTCTGCCACCTGCAACGGCAAGCAACGAAAATAACTGCCCGGTGGCAAGCTTTGTGGGTCAGGCAAACTTTACCGCTGCTAACAATTCTGCTTTTCGCGCAATATCACATGATTGTGGTGAAAAAGAGCAAAGTAGGGATTCGTTCGGTACCGATTTTTGGGAATGATCAGACGGTTTTATTGATCTTACCGAACAGACCGTCTGACATCCCGCATATAGAAACCGGTTTGCAAGGGTTTAACAACGAACTCGCTCACTAGCCTGCGACCGTGGGCAGAGATAAGTAACACGTTGACTCACCGCAACCCGTCGGCCAAACCCATTTTGGCCAGAGCCATTATCAAAAGGGGAACACAAAGATGAACTTGTGTGGAAGGTTTGGGGCCGCGGTTGTTGTCTTTGCAGTCGGGGGAATCGTCACTGCTGAGGATCTCTCTTCGCAGGCATTTTACGTAACTGAGCAAAACAGCACACTTCAAGAAACCTTTGACGCAACCTTCACCAGTTATCAGTGCGAAGGTTGCGGCTGCGGGTTAGAAGAGTGCGGATGTGGTACCTGCGACTGCTGTGATGGCTATGGCTGTAATGAATGTGGATCAAACCGGTGCGGGACTAGCGACGTTCTTACGGGTGGCTCGTGTGGCGATGACTGTTGCCGGCAGGTCTTCGTTGGAGTTGATTACCTGTACGTGCGGGCCAACTTCAGTGAAATGGTCGCCTACGTCGAGCAGGACGACGCGGACCCATTCAAACATCAAGATACGTTCCATCAACAAAATTTCCAGGCCGATAGTTCCTACCGCCTGTACGGTGGGATTCGCGACTGTTGCTCTGGATTTGAATGGCGGCTTAACTTTACCCGGTTCAACAGTCACGCACCAGGCATCACCAAGGATGCCACCGACACAACAAACAAATTCCCCCTTAGTCCAAACTTGTCCCCAGGAAACGAGATCACGGTTTCGGCTGGGACTCGTGTCAACTCCTACGACATTGGGTGTGCCAAGACAATTCTGCTGGGATCCCCTGTTTGCTACGACCCTGGTTGTGGTGATTCGTGTGACAGTTGTCAGTGTGCCTGCCCCACATGGGACTTTACTTGGGAAGCTGGTGTTCGTTACGCCGATGTTGCGTGGCAGCAGGACGTTTACTCGCGGCCACCCACATTTGGGTTTGACACCCACGGGTTAAATCGCATGCGATTCGAAGGAACGGGTCTCCGCTTTGGGTTAGGTGGCCGCCGCTACTTCGGTTCCCAGGGTTGTTTCAGCGCGTTCCTCAATGGTGACATTTCGCTCTTGGTTGGTGACGTGGAAATTACCAGTACCCTATACTCCGCCGACAGTACTACCACTGCAAAAAGCACACAACAACTGGCAGTACGCAACGTGATCCCGGTTACTGAAATTGAAGCCGGTGTGACAGGCCAAATCACACGCGGCATGTCTTTGTCGGCCGGCTACATGTTCAGTGCCTGGCATGATTTGGGCGTGCGGCAAGAATTCTTCCCTCAGGATCAAGAAGTAGAACTTGGAATCTCGGCCTTCGACGATGCAAACATCCTGGCTTTCGACGGATTCTTTGCTCGTCTGGAAGCTGAATTCTGATCCGTTTGATTTGACGGCGAAATCGCCCCACAATCTGCAGTTGCTCAAAAAAACATCCGCTCGCCAAGGTGGGTTGGTCCGTGCGCGACCAACCCTCTTTTTTTATTCCTCCAAGTCGCGACTAAACTCCAGCAAACACAGACTCTCGCAGTGGAACTGCCGTGACCGACAGTCTGACCTGGCTACCGCTGGGCGGTTAAAACGAAACAACCCTGCTCGGCCGCACGCTATTGCTGGGCTACCACCTCGGGGAGACCTCTGACCAGGGACTCCCCCTCTGACCAGAGACTCACGGTGCCGTCCCGGCTATAAAGATCGCATGAGATCGCCTTGAACACGGCATCGAGATCTAGTTGGGTTTCCGTCTTACCTCCCACCCGCTTATTTGATCACCCAGGATCCAATGACGAAACTTTTGTTTCTTTGTACGGGAAACTCTTGCCGCAGCCAGATCGCCGAGGGTTGGGCCCGGGCACTCAAGCCCGACCAATACGAAGCCTATTCGGCTGGCATCAAACCTCATGGACTCGATCCGAATGCCGTGCGGGTAATGCAAGAAGCAAGCGTCGATATCTCCGGACACCAATCGACATCGGTTGACCAACTGGGGCCAATCGAGTTTGACGTTGTCGTGACCGTGTGCGGTCATGCCGACGAAAACTGTCCTGTCTTTGTTGGTGCCCCACGCGTGGTCCGTGTCCCTTTTGAGGATCCTCCAAAACTCGCGGCCAGGGAAACAGACGAGCAGAAGGCGGTCGACCACTATCGACGGGTCCGCGATGAAATCCGCGACTTTGTGGCTGGCCTGCCAGAATCGCTCGACTCGCAAGCTTCGACCGAGCCACCAGAAAATTGAATATGCCGCGAGTGATCCTCGTCCCGCGTGCACCAGGCAGAACCAGGTCTCCTACAGACCTGTAAGCAGCAGCGACCCCCTGGTGGTACCGTTTTGAGTCACCAACACCGCCAGTCTAAGCCAGCGGTACGCAGAGAACCTAACGGACAAGCAGGACTTCACGACGAGCGCGGCGTTGAGCGCTGCATCGCCGTTGGCGATCATTTCGGGGCGGCCCCAGAAGCAATCAGGCGGTCACGACGAGCGCGGCGTTGAGCGCGGAGACGAGCCCGGCGCTTGGTCGCGCTGGGCTTTTCATAGAATTCGCGGACCCGCATCTCTTTCTTGATACCACTCCGCTCAACCAATTTGCGAAAGCGGCGGACCGCTTCCTGGGCTGTCTCTTTGTCACGCAACGTCAACTTGACCACACGTCGTCTCCTGGGATTCCAATGACTCAATAACCGCCTGGATAGGCAGGCCGCAACCGCCTGGATAGGCAGGCCGCTCGGATCCCACCCACACAGAGTGCAACCCGAACCAAGCCCAGAGTAGCCTGGTAATATAACGCGTTTTATGCAGCGTCGTCTATGCCGCAACCCGAGTTTTTTCTGCTGTCGGCAAAGTTGGCTAAATTCCTCCTGCTGGGCCCGGTTTGGGCAACGGGTACAACGAGCGTAACCGATATTTTGGTGCTAACCCACAAATTCTGTGCAGCTGCTACGACCCTGACCCGGTGTGGGGCGACTGGCCAAATTCAGGCGTCAGGAATGCTGCCACCTCATTTTTCCGGCCGATGGAACCGTTATGCGGTCAGGTCCTGACCGCACGGTCATCCCCCGAGAAGAAACCAATGGCCCGACCTTCATCGGCAGACCTCCTGCAGCGGATCGAATCCCGACACCGCGACCTGCTTGAGCAACTCGACCAGCTCGACGACCAGGTGGCTCGTGCGCTGGAGGAATTCAGTGGCGAGGAACAGGCATCGCCCAGCGACATCTCAGCCCCGGCAGAAACAAGCTAATCGTGGTGCCGCGTCTCTCGACGACGAACATCGCCCGGCCAATACGACAACTCAATTGCGGCGATCGAGACGTCCCGACTTGCTAATGGCTCGCAGCAGCCGCAAACCCAGCGCCAAGCTGATAGCGCAGCCAACCACACCGGGAATCGAAACACCGTGGACTGGCCAAATCGAGCGGGTCAGCATAAGCGACGACCCTAAAAAGAGGGCACTGGCAAGCATACCCAGGACGAGTCGATTCACCGAGGGCTCGAGACCACGATGGTCGAGATGAACATCGAATTGCCCATTCTGTATTTGTTGGAGAATAGCTCGCAACCGCCGCGGCACGATTTCGGCCAGTTGCTCCAGCTCAAAGTAAATTCGTCGCATTTTTTTCATGCGTCGTACGGGTGACATCCGTCGCATGAGCATTTTTTTCTGGTAGGGTTGGATGAGTTCCATGAGGCTGAAATTGGCGTCGAGCAACTGCATGGTCCCTTCCAACATGACGAGCATTTTGAGCAACAGCGCGACTCCGGCCGGAAGCACGATGTGATACCGCTGAACAATTTCGATCATTTCGGTCAACGCTCCGGCCAGGTCGAAGCGGTCGATTGGTTGATGACCGTAGTGCGCCACAAAATCGGAGAGATCGCCCCGCAAAGCGATTTCGTCGAGTTCAACTGGTGTTACTCCCACTCGCGTCACAACCGTGGCAAGATGTTCGGCATCGTGCGATATGATCGACAAGAGCATCTCCTCAATGTCCTCGCGCAGGCCATCATCCAGTCGGCCTACCATACCGAAATCGAGCAAGCCAATTTGGTTGTTTGGCAGCAGGACCAGATTTCCTGGATGCGGATCCCCATGGTAGAAACCGTGTTGAAAAATCATCTCGATGTACATTTCTGCACTGAGGCGGGCGATCTGGCTCGAATCGATGTCCGGACACGACTCCAAGACTCCGTCAGCAAGTTTCCACCCGTCAAGAAATTCGATCGTAAGTACCCGCGATGTTGAAAGATGCGGATAAAAGCGAGGAATCCGAATATTGGCATCTTCGGCGAAACAGGCAGCGAATTGTTCTAAATTTCGACCTTCTCTAGAAAAGTCGAGTTCGCGCCACAGTGTGCGCTGGAACTCGGCCACGGATGTTTGGGGCCGATAGGGTTGCAATTCCGGAATCCGTTCGGCTAACTGGGCCAATCCCGAAAGAATCTCCATGTCAACGCGCACCCGTTCTTCAATCCCGGTGTGTTGTACTTTGACAACCACATCATCGCCATTGTGAAGTCGCGCGCGGTGGACTTGCCCAATCGATGCCGAGGCAAGTGGCTCGTTATCAAAGTCCGCGAATATTGTGTCAATCGACTGACCCAGGTCGGATTCAATACGGACTCGTACAGTCTGAACGTCGTCAGCCGGAACTTGCGTTTGTAGTTTCTGCAACTCCTGCGCAAGTGGCAAACCAATTTGATCGGGACGCGTACTGAGGATCTGCCCGAACTTAATAAACGTGGGCCCTAATTCCTCCAAAGCAAGACGGATTCTCGACTCATGACTCAAGTGGGCTAACTTCGCGCCGTCGCGATTTTTGAAAAGGCCCTTGGCGAAAGAAAAGTCAAAATGACTGATCCAGCCCGCCAGCCCATATTTACTGAGTACGGTCAGAATCTCCCCCCAACGGTTCACATTGCGGTAAACCTGGGGAATCGTTGTGATTTTCATCAGCCTACCCGAAAGAACGAGACCTGGTTTTGGAAATCCGGCTCCAGCAAGGTGCCACTGTCGTGGGGAATGTCACGCTTTGCCAGTAGATATTGTTGCGTGGGTTATTCTATGCGTCACGCCCCCGCGGTGGCAATTCACCACCGGACAACGATACCCTGTGCAATACGCTACCCTATGCAATACGCTTCTTTCCATCCTTGCCCAACCTCATCCTGCCCCACCCACCTGCTGCCACAGGGGCTCACCTGCCGGCGACTACAACCGTTCGAAAATCCAGCAAAGCGACCCTTCCGTTCTACTCTCAAATCACGCGGTGAACTTCCCAGGCAGCCTGCACCGCGGTTAGAATGAAATGCTGCGGGCGACCTCAAATACCACGTCAGGCAACAGGATCCCAATGCCTGGGGCCCGTCTGCAGTCGGACGAACAACCGGGATCATAACGTTTTACAAGCAAATCGCGGAAAAGCAACTCATGAAACACCCCAAATTCGCGCGCGTCGTTTCGATTGGCCTGATCATGGTTCTGGGTAGCAATACGATCGGGGTATCCGATGAACCTGAACGGCTATTTAACGGCAAAGACCTCACCGGCTGGAGCGGTGACCCGGCCGTCTGGTCGGTGGAAGATGGTGCGATCACCGGTCGTACCACCGACCAAACCAAACTTCAGGACAATACCTTTTTGATTTGGAAAGGTGGCGAACTGGACGACTTTCAACTCAAACTCGAGTTTTTCATTCGTGGCGGTAACAGTGGTATTCAATACCGCAGCCAGGCCACCAACAAAGAGAAATGGCGGGTCGGAGGTTATCAGGCTGATATCGACTCGACTAACCAATATACCGGAATCCTTTACGATGAACTCGGCCGGGGCATCCTGGCAAACCGCGGAGAACGAATGCTGATCGCCAAAGATGGCGAACATTTAGTGACGTCGTTTGACACCGCAGCCGCATTGGAAAATGCGATTCGCGACCGGCAGTGGAACAATTACACAATCGTCGCCCGGGGCCCCGTTCTGCAACACATTATCAATGGTCAGCTGATGAGCGAGACGGTAGATCAACAGACGGACGCCCGGGAAGCATCCGGCATTTTGGCCTTGCAGGTACATGCCGGGCCACCAATGGAGGTTCAATTCCGCAACCTCGAACTAACCCGTCTCGACACCGGGAAGGAAGAATCGGCTAAAGACTAGGAATGGGACCAGAACGAGAGGTTTGCTGCGCCGATCAAGTCGCTACCCGGGTGGAACAAGGCGTCAATGCATGCGACCTTGACCAGGTGGTCCCGGGTTCTCCTCTCGCACGAAGGGCATACCGCGAAGCTGTGGTTGCACCTGCCCGGAAAGGCAAGACTCGTGCCCTACGTCACCCGTCTAGCACTCAACCCATTGCCCATCTTTTGCACTTTCGAGAACAGCGTCGCAAACCTGCTGAGTTTCGAGCGCATCTCGAAAAGTCGGACTGACGGATTCTCCCTTGGCATAACCCGTGAGAAAGTCGGCGACCTGGTGGACGAAACTGTGTTCGTAGCCAATTTGCAAGCCGGGCACCCACCAATTCCCCATGTAGGGCATATCGCTATCCGTCACATGAATTGACCGCCAACCGCGAACCAACGAATCGTCGCGGTGATCGAAGTACTGAAGGCGATGCATGTCGTGAAGGTCCCAGATAATGGATGCATGCTCACCGTTGATCTCAAATACGTACAGCGCTTTGTGCCCTCGTGCATAACGGGTCGACTCAAAGGTAGCCAGTGATCCGTTGTCGAACCTGGCCAGGAACGCGCAGGCATCATCAATCTCAACAGGCTCGACCTTTCCGGTTTCAGTGTGCATACGTTCTTTGACAAAGGTTTCGGTCATGGCGGTCACGCTTTTGATCGACCCGTTAAGCCAGAGAGCCGTATCAATGCTATGGGCGAGCAGGTCACCGGTAACACCGCTGCCAGCGGCGGCAGCATCGAGTCTCCAGAGGGCTGTGCCACCCTGCGGTAAATCTTCCTTGATTGTCCAGTCCTGGAGAAACACTGCCCGGTAGTGGTAAATACGTCCCAGGCGCCCTTCGTCGATCAGTTGTTTGGCGAGTGTCACCGCCGGAATGCGTCGGTAGTTGTACCAAACCATATTTGGAACACCGGCTTTCTCAACCGCCGCACACATTTCTGCACCTTCAGTCGAATTCATGGCTAGTGGTTTTTCGCAAAGGACAATCTTCCCGGCTTCAGCAACGGCGATGGCGATTTCTTTGTGAAGATTGTTGGGAACACAAATGTCGACCACGTCAATGTCATCGCGCTGGACTAATTTTCGCCAATCCGTTTCGACGTCCTCGTAACCCCAGTTGGTGGCAAACTCTTGTGCCTTGTCACCACTTCGACCACAAACGGCCTTGAGAACGGGCGCATATTCAAGCGGGAAGAACTGGTTGACTTTGCGATAAGCATTGGAATGAGCGCGGGCCATAAAGCCGTAACCAATCATCCCGATACGAAGTGGTTTGGGCATGTTATTACTTTCAACTCACGAGGGTCTGCTGTTTCAGGAAAACGTTGGCCCCAGAACAGAGATTCACGTCTTACAGGGCAAAAAAGGTCTTTTCCGCGGTTAGCTCCCATCCCAACCATAGACATCGCCAACAGCCAACATGGCAGCCAGGACATCATTGTGAAGCTTGGAAACCATCAAGATTTCCGATAATCACCGACCTCGGGGACTTGGGGGTGGATATCGGGACCAAAATAACGGAGACCGACGAGCGGTTCGCTCCCGGTGTTTTCAATCTCCAAACCGGCGATCGCGGCCTGGGAGGTGATGTAAACTTCGTCCTCCGTTCGTTGTCCAAATTGAATCATCGCGGGCGTTTGCAGCGGGAGCGGTCCCATACGCCCCCGTCCCTGAACAGTAATCCAACCACTGGCACCCGGGTCGGCAAGGCGACAAGTGGCCCCTGGTTCAACCGTGAGTTCCTTCGCGCTGAAGCGCTGGTGCCCATCGACCGTCCCATACACGATCCAGCGATCGGTGAATCCGTCGCCACTATTGGCAGGATCGACGATCGGCTCCAAATAGTTGTGTTCCTTAAAGTGCATATCGACGTTGCGCTCCCAATCAAGCTGACCGACGATAAAGTCCAGGTCTTGATGTTTGTCGGATGGCATATCCTTCACCAACAGAGACCAGGGAACCTCCCGGCCTTCGACCAGCGACTGATACATGCCAAAGACATCGCTACCCCACTGCGGTTCATAAGTACAGAGCGAACCTGGGGCATGCAGGACCCCTGGCGGGATTAACCACCCTGTACCTCGCTGCAATCGGTAGGCGCGAGACAGGTCAAGAATGCCGTTGTCTCCCTGATACCAGTTTTCCAGACAGGTCCGAACCTGA
>Ga0315336_1007293_pt1 | contig 10698 bp, 7 predicted proteins | sample ASW5metaG_FD_204512 | JGI IMG/M metagenome (GOLD analysis project Ga0315336, IMG submission 204512) | Ammonia-oxidizing marine archaeal communities from Monterey Bay, California, United States - ASW #5 | ecosystem: Environmental > Aquatic > Marine > Intertidal zone | place: USA: California... | reverse complement strand
TTGGTGCGTGCGATGGCGTACTTTATAGTAACACTAAAACTTTAGAAGATTATTTTGGATTTACCGGAATATTGATTGAACCGCAGCCGGATTTCTTTAAAAAACTTACTGAAAACAGAAGTGATAGAAACGAATTATATAATTGTGCGGTATCCGACATCAGTGATGAATATATAGAATTTATAGGAGATAATCCCGAGGGAGGGATCGCTGAAAATATTAATACGGATTTGAGCAAATACAATTGGTCAAAATATAAAGTTAAAAATCGTAAGATGAAGGATATCTTGACCGAAAGTAAATTCAAATATATTGATTTCATGATAATTGATGTGGAAGGATCGGAATTATCTTTATTGAAAACAATTGATTTTAGTTTTCCTATATATTGTATAATAATTGAGGCGCATTCGGGCGAACAGGAAAAGAATGCAATATTTGGAAGATACTTGAAGGACCATGGGTTTACGTTTAAGGAGCGCCAGCGCGGCAATGAAGTGTGGTTGAATCATAGCTATTACCGTAAAGGATTATTGTCCCACTGAGCCGACACGGCTGGCGGATGGTGTGGATCACATGTTTATGTCGAAGGTACGCCTAGGGAAAGCGAGGCGGGGCGCGTGCCGACAGGGAAAAGCATGACTTAAATAAAATTATTATTGCTATCAACCATAACCTACATTGGCAGCGAACTCGCTTATTGGAAGCACTGCCTGTTCTAGTACCCCACACCGGACCTTGGTTCTACTACAGTCCAAACTCGTGAGCGCGCACTCGTGAGTTCGGCGGTGCGACCACTGACATGTTAGTAGCGCTGAGAAACTCTTTGTGTTTGGGGAGGAGGGAGGATGGGTCACGGGATCGCTCACGGGATCGCCCACTGAAGCCGGGTCCGTCAAGAAATTGACTTATTGCGCGGTTGTCATAACCACAGTTATCTATATTTTCTATTAAGTCTTTTCTTAATGCTAATAGTGCATCCTCAATTGGGTCAGTGTTACCCGAATCAACATATAAGTTTTCTAAACTTAATGCTTTGCCTCTGATGGTTTCTCTGCGCCTGCCTTTATTCTCATAAGTAACTAACATTGCGTCAAGATTCATTATTTTACATCCATCACTTATACCAGCTACTTTTAGGTAAGTACTATGACTTACAATTACATTTAACGTCCTACCTGAGTCTAATTTTTCTAAAATGACTGTTTTAAATTTCTTATAATTTTCCTTTCCAGGGGGTAAATGATAATGATAATCCTTGTGCTCGTGTTTTGTTTCATGGCCAAGAGGCACTTCTTCTGATACGTTTAACCCAATCTGGTCGTACATAGCGTTTAAATTTGCCGTGGATGAGAATAATTTATTTAAAAATTTCGCATGTTTTTGGCTATCTTCAAAGGACACAGAATTGGCTGTATTATATTTTTTTTCAAGTCGCCATCTAACAGGGTCGCTTCCCCCACTTTCTGATATATAATTTATTCTTTTAATGATTTTATTGTCAAAATTAACCGGTAAGCCCCGTGTCTCCTGTGCCGGTGCCTTAAAAAAATATTTAAAACCCGCTGTCATCATTTTTGCGGTGCACATTGCTCTCATCAATGTAGATGAATAAAAATTAATATCCGTATAATACTTAGAACGGTCGTATTGTTTAGCTAATTGATACCCTTGTATATATGCTTGATACATTCCTGTGCGTGTACACAATGGCTGAATTTTAACATATTTCTTTATATTCTGAAAACCCTTTTTAGGTATGGCGGTATTTTGGCAAGATTCACAATGTCTTACCCACAGAACACTGTAATCATTCTCGGCAGTGTTACGCTGGACCAAACTACCATATGTTTCACCATCAATCAGTGCCACGTTACGAGAGTACTTCCGTTGTATAAACGACACCTCGGGCGCATAATCAGCCAACAAATTGACGTCCATTGACCCCTCACATTGTTCCAATTTCTCTACTTTGTCTATACTTAAACTGCTATACTTTTTTTTCTCTGTCTCTCTCTCGTCTCTCGGTCTCTCTCTCTCGTCTATCGGTCTCTCTCTCTCGTCTCTCTCTCTCTCTCTCTCTCTCTCGCCCTCGCCCTCGCTCTCGCTCTCGCTCTCGCTCTCTTTTCTAGTCCAGAGACCACCAAACCTTTTTATTGATTTACATTCACCTTGGTTACCTTTTGAGTTCCATATGCATTTTGGCGTATTGCACCGTTTCTTAGCTCGGCCGTCACAGTCTGAGCTAAACATTCCACCACCGCGTTGCTTTTCGGCTCTCCACATTTCCGCTAATTCAGCGATGCGCTTATTATTCTCAAGTTTTTTAACTTTATAATAATTATCGCTTATAAATTGTTGATAACTGTTCATATTATATATATATATATATATATATAATTCTGATAATTTGTAAAAATAATTAAGTAATTAAATTAATAACTATAAAATGTTCTATTAAAATAAATGAAATGGCCGTAATCATTCCAATAAATAAAATAATTAAATAGTATTTAATATTAAATTTGTCATATGAGTTATTCTTTTTATAAAAAAAAGAATCACTCTTGTGCATAATATATTCTATAAATTTATTGGGTATTAAGTAAGTAAATAATAAACATATAATTGAAATTATAAGTTTTATATAAACCGATTTGTTATTATTGTGATATAAAATTATATAAAATATAGTTGATATTGATATAAAATTAACTAGTATTTTTGACAAATAACTATATATACCAAAATCTTCAGAATAATTGAAAGAGAACATTCTTGTATAATACGGCCCACCATTGTAATTTAATATGGTTGCTAATAGATCTATATTAGAAAGAAAAATTAATCCTAATAATTTATTTATGTTATATATAAATTTAAATAGACTTACGGATAATATAATAAAAATTATTATACCGATTACATTATATAAATAAAAATTGTGTCCATAATTTACACCTCTTTTACTAATTTCAAAAAAAGGAGTAAATGTGCTTTCTAAATTACAAATATCCCAGTAAGTATCGGTTGCGGCATTGCGTTCGCCACAATTATCTTTAGTTTGACACCATACTCCAACTTTTGAATCCGTCGTATCGTCTATGCATTTATTTTTGTAGGCAATCCCTTTGTATTTAAACACATCTTTACACTTACATCTATACCTGGTATATTCCTGGTTATTGTCTATGGATACTATTGTATTAGTATCAGCCATACTATATAATTATATATAAAAGAATTAATAATAGTAATTATATAATGGATTTATTTATCTCTACTAAAAATAATAAAGTTTATTGCGGAATAACAAAAAATATTAAATGTTATAGCTATCCTTTTGATTCATTTCACGCACATAAATAATTTATGGAATCTGTTACATCATCTTTTTATTATATACAAATTCGTTAATAAAACTAATAGTAAAATTAAAACCGTCTATCCAGTATTTTTAAATGATCTTTATAGTAGGTCCTTTATAGCAACACTAAACGTAAACATTTGTTTAATAATTAATTAATATTTAGATTAAATACGAGACCAGATCAATTAACAATTCTTACTTTAAGTGCAAATGGAAATTGCAGTTTTATTGAATTTATAAAGTACTAAAAATTACTTATATTTTAACTACTAAAACAACAAAAAAAATAGTTTAAAAATAAGTATAAATAGTATATTATGAATTTAACAATAATTCAATTTTTAGCACGGTTTGATTTAATGGCAAAATATTTATATATTAAATACAAGGATTTGAATATTAATAGCAATTACTTTAAAGAATTATATCACAATCATATTATAACTTTCAATAACTGCTGGGAACACCCTGGAACTAAGACAAACATTGATGATTTTTACAAAGCATTCGACGAATTAATCAATAATATTAAAAACAATGGATTTGATCAATCTTGTTCAATTCCGTTGGGTAAAAATAAAGTAATCGTTAATGGTGCTCATCGTTTCGTAACGAGCTTTTACTATAAAATAAAGCCAGAATTTGTAAATATAAATGAATTTGGCAACATAGAGTATGATTATAAATTTTTTTTGAATAGAATACCTAATCCAAAATTAAATGTCAAATACACAGATTCCATGGCATTAGAATATATAAAATTAAATGAAAATATTCGTTGTATGATTGTATACCCTTCGGGGTATGAGAATGCCGATTTTCTTAAATTAGAAAATATATTAAGTGATTATGCTGTAATATACTACGATAAAACAGCAACTTTAAATAAAACTGGTGTTAATAACTTAATTAAGGAATTATATAGACATGAGAATTGGATTGGTGGAACATTTCCTAAAGGATATTCTGGAAAGGCACAACTATGTGTAAATAATAAATGTAATCAAACCAGAATATATTTGTTTCATATGCGTAATTTGAATAAACTTATTGAACTTAAAGAAAAATGTAGAAATTTATTCGGAATTGGTAAACATTCGCTACACGTTAGCGATTACACCAAAGATACTTTTCGTATTGCCAGTTCTTTATTAAATAAAAATTCAATCTATTTTTTAAATCATGGTACAAATGATATCAGTGAAAATACTAAAAGATTACTAACTAATTATTTCAATAAAATATGTAATAATAGTGAGGAATTTTGTTTGACTTCCAGTTTAATTATGGAAATGTTTGGATTACGAAATGCAAAAGATATAGATTATTTACATATGTCTAATCATAAATTGAATGACACTGAAATAGGATTACACGATGGTATATGGGAAAAATATTATTCAAAAAATAAAGATGATATTATTTATAATCCTGATAATCATTTTTACTTTAATGGAGTAAAATTCGCAACTCTTGAAATAGTTAAAAAAATGAAAGAAAATAGAGGTGAAGAAAAAGATTTCAGAGATATTAAATTGATAGAGAATCAATTGATAAAGTTATGAATATTTAATTTTATCTTTTTCAATTCTATTTTTCCAATAACTAATTTTTAAATAGTCGTAATTATATTTTTTTTCTTTAAATTCAACTAATGTTTACCATTATCTAATCAATCGGTAAACTATATACATAATCACAAATTCTGACATATTTTTAAATTACATATTAATTCTTTCTAAGGAACTTTAATTTTCAGATTATATAATAAGTTTCAATAATTATATTTTTTTAGTTATATTGCAATTACTAGTAAAATACTCTATTAATGAATTATTTATTTTTTTTTCATATTTATTAATATATTTATTATTTACTGCTAATATAAGACCATCCGCTGATACTGACTCTTCTATAGTATGTTCAATTAATATAGTAAAATTATTGTTATTTAAAAATGTTATACATAAATTATGTTTATCACCATGTGTAGATACTACAAAAAATCCAATTTTATCTAATACATTTAAACTTCCTTCTAACATTTTTAATTCAGCACCTTGAATATCACTATGAATTATATCTATAAATATTGAATTAGAATTAATTAAATACTCTATATTATATTGAGGAATATTAAATTCAGTTTTATCCCAATCAATAAAAGTATCATTTTCTTTATAAGAATTGCCTATGAACCCATTATAAAATTTGAAATTTTGTAAATTATTTAATTTAATATTTTTTTTTCCTTTATTTAATTTTAAATTATTTGGTTCTACACAGATATTAATTCCTTTTTTATTTATTTGTTTAAAACACATTGAATAATAAGCCCATGCACAACCTAATTCAATCATATTTGAAGATTCATCTAATAATTTTATTAAATAATAAAAACATAATTCTTCTTGTGGTTCATGATGACCATTTAAATTTGAAATAATCATATTCATCCATGGACTATGATAAGAATCATAATAAATTTTAATACCATTATACATATATTGAATTTTATAATTATTTTCTATTACAACCAATCCGGCCTTATTATGTTTTGGAATTTTATCACAATCTCTACAAGATATAGTTAAGTTAATTCTATTTTGTGTAGAATGTGATATTAAATTTTTTTTAAAAATTTTATCACATTTGATAATTGTTATTAATTCATATCCTTTTTTTGTAAAAAAATCTATAATATTTCTATCATTATAATTATCTTCTATGGTTATTACGTCAATATTAAATTTATTAAAGTCCAACGTTTTTAAAATATCTAATTCACTACCTTCTGTATCTATTGATAAAAAATCAATATTATATATATTTTGTTTTTCTAATATATTGCTAAGTTTTTCTGTATTGACTATAATTTTATCATATCCTTTATTGTTTGGATTTTTAACCTCGTTACGAATACGCTCAATATGTCTTTTATCATATTTATTTATTAATCCTGATAATCCTATACCATATCCTTTAATATCCAAAAATTCTGTTTCTTCTTCTTTATCAGATAATACTGCATTTACACATAAACATCCTCTATTTTTAATAAGTTTACTATAAGCATCTTTACGTGCTTCTATTGCAATACCATTCCATCCTAAATAATCTTCAAAAAATTTACAATTACTAAATCGTACACCATCGTCAGCACCAATTTCTACAAATGTTCCATTTGTTTTATTATTAAAAAAAGTATTGTATATATATTTGTCTTGACTATATTGACTATAAAATTGAATTTTATTTTGAATTTTATTTTGAATTTTATTTTGAATTTTATTTTGAACTGTTGACCATATATTATATTTATTTAATATTAGTTCGTGTGCCTTTTTTAAAGCTGAAATATTTTCTTCAGATACAGGTTTATTTATGATATCCATAATTTTTTCATAACAATTTATATCATTTATATCTACAACATAATAACAATCGTTAGGAAAATAATCAGAGATATTTGGACACCCAAAATATATAGGTATGCAACCAGATAATATAGCGTCAGTAAACTTCTCTGAAAAATAATTTTTTCTAACACAACTTTCAATACATATTGTATATTTATAATTTTTCAAAGCGTCGTATTTGGATGTATTATTAATATTTTTATTGTGATAATGGCCCAAACTTCCTTTATACGAACTTCCTATTTCATTTGTCCATCCAGCACCATATATATCGCAAATATCTGGATATATTGTTGATAATTTTATGAAAAAATTACGTCTCAGTTCATAACTTGGTCCTAAATTTTTATTGGAAACTACTGCAGATAGTAATTTATCCCGTTTATTGTAATCAAAAGTAAGTTCATCATATGTTTTATTTATAAATTGTGGATCAGTAACAACATGATAGTGATTATTATAGGTATATCCATATTTAAGTGATAGTTTTTCCCAATTTTTATCCCCGAAAGGTTCTCTAGGAAAACATAAAATATCCTTAATATTTTTTAAAAGGGACGGATTAAAATTATTTGGTATCCCTTCCAAAAAAACAATATAGTCAGCATTATTAATATTGGTTACACCTTTTAAATTGTTCCAAATTCCTAAGTTATTAGGGGTCATTTTCGAATATCTATTTAATAATTTTTCGGGGTTATTTTCCCAACTTGAATAAAAAATTATATTTTTCATTTTATAATAAATATATTGATATATATTTAAGTTAAATTTCATTTAAATATATATTAAATATAATATAATGAAAATTATAGTAAATGTAACATCAGGATTATGTAATCGGTTAATTCCATATATAACCGGATTACGATTATCTAAAAAATTAAATGCTGAATATCTAGTATATTGGGATGAACATTGCGGAGATATTGATTATAAATATAGTGGTATTAAAACGCAATATAATGATATGTTTAAAAATATAGAAGGAGTTACTTTTATAAATAATGAAAAATTAAACAAGTATATAAATAATAATAATTATAAAATCCTTAAAATAAATTATTTACAAAAATATAAAAATAAATTAAAAGATTTAACTAAATACGATATAATATATTTTAATCATTATGTACATCCTATTTCAACGGATGTAGATAATATTACATTTACATATTATACTGAGTTTACCGAAACATATTTAATTAATGATAATTTATATATAAATGAAATACAAAAAACTTTTGAATTATTAAAACCTATAGATATTATTCAAGATAAAATTAATGAAGTTTATTCTAAATTTAATGATAATACTATAGGTATTCATTTAAGACATTGGCCCGATAATTTTAAACCTAATTATAAAGAGTTATTTGAAGATAATGAACAAATACGAGTAAATATAATGAATGAAATGATTAAAAGAAATAATAATATAACATTTTTTATCAGTACAACTGATTTAAACGAACTAACAAATCTTATTAATATATTTGGTAAAAGAATTATATATTTTATTAATAGAATTGGAGATGATTTTGAGGATGGTTTTTATTCTGAGGAGAGATCAAAATCCAATACAAATAAAAATAATAATTTAAATGGTGTTGTTGATTTATATTTATTATCAAAATGTAAACTGATTATAGGAGATGTTGGTAGTTCATTTTCAACTAATTCGTATTTACTTAATTCTAATAAAAAAACATATATTCCACTAAAAAAATATATACCTTTAACTGTTAATTTTAATAGCGACGGCAGATTACAAATTAATGATTTTGAAAATCCTTGGAATATTAGAGATTTATGGTGTAGCTATTTGTCGATAGAATTTATTAAATCACAATTAGGTAATTCAATAAACAATATAATAGAATTTGGTTCATATGATGGTGGCGATGGTATAAAATATAAATATCATTTTCCATTAGCTAATGTATATTCTATAGAACCTTCACCTTGTTGTTTTAAAAATACAAAATTATTAGAAAAATATGGATTAAATGTTTTTAATTATGCAATAAGTAATCAAAATTCTGTAATGGATTTTTATGAAACTATCGATTCAATAAAAAACAACAAGGCTCCTTGTGGAAGTTTAAATAAGGAATATATATCAACAACAACCGGTAATAAACCATTAGAAATAACTGAACCTATTAAAATTAAAACCATAACGCTTAAACAGTTTTGTGAAGATAATAAAATACATAATATTGATTTATTACATGTTGATGTTGAAGGTTATTCTTGTGAAGTAATTGATGGTATGGACGATTTAAAACCAAGAATGATCTATATAGAAGTAATGAATGAAACACATAATCATTCTGATAAAATATCAATACTTTTATTGAAAAAAGGATATAAAAAATTATACGCTTTGGGTGCTGATGAAGTATGGATATATAATAATAATTAATATGTTAACCATTTATCAATATCTCCAAATCCTCTTTTTAAAAAAACTTCACTTACCCACCAGTTGTTTGGTTTAAAATAATTCTTTATACAATCTTCTTTTGATATAGAATCAATTCCTAATTTATCAAATAATTCCTTTTTTACAAAAATAGCATTCCATCTTACAGTTGTAACAAATTTATATCCTTTTCCTCAGCAAGTAAATAATATGCTAATAAGTTGGCACCAAAATATCCTCTATCACCATGATTAGTTTTCATGTATTTATCAACAATTAAAGGAATATTATTTGGTAATCCAGGATTATATTCAATAATAACTATATTTGGATAAAATTCGGTTAATCCTCTCCACGTATAATAATCATAACTATCTATATCAATAGATAATATATCAAATATTTCAGGAACATTATATTTTTTAAATAATTCATTGATATTATCTTCTGTCACAAACTCATTATGTAAATTTATTTTTTTTCTTTCTATTTTACTAATAGAATTTACTTTATTATAATCACCTTCTAATAATAATCCATTCCAATTTTCAAATTCACGAAAATAATGTGTATTTGAACCAAATGACCCATCCCAAGCACCATATTCTACAAAAAAATTATTAGTAATACCTATTTTATTAATAATGTAATTTAATACTCCATCTTCTCCATTTTCAGATTTAGATAATATTTTTTCATTTTTATAAGGTTCTTGTATAGTCCAATTAGAAACATAAAAAGAATTATCAATCGTTAATGAATTAATATTATAATTTTTTAAAAAGTAACAATCAAATCTTGTTATAAATGTAAAATCATAAATTTCGTTAACTTTTTTCTCATATTCTTCTTTTAACTCAATTACTTTTTTATGAGATAACCATCTACTTTTAATAGAACTATATCTAATTTTTCATTAATAAAATTCTGTTTATTTTCAATAATATAATTTTTTGGTTTATATAAATTTACTAGATATTCTTCTTGACTGTCATTATTTTTGTTATTTTTCCAAGTATGAAAAAATATATCAAAATTACAATCATTTACAATATTTGTTTTTATAGATTTAAAACATTCTTCTATTTTATAAATAATTTCATTTTTATCATTTAATCCACCAGATAATCCATAAAAACATAAGGCTATATTTTTCATTTATATATAATCAAATATTTTTTAAACTAATTTTAGCACTCAACATATATCCCTCTATCCGTTCAAATGGTAAATTTGATAATTCATACTTATCTTGTAAATCTACAAGTTGTGTAACTTTAAAACCATTTCCCTCCATAATTTCAATATTTTTAACTTTGGCACGATTATAATTATTGTTTGACAACATATAACCACCGTTTACTATATTTTTTGCCGCCCAGTTTTGCGCATGTTCCTTTAATTTTGGCGTAGTCGCATAATTACCTAAATCATTATGACAAAATGCTATCTCCATTTTGTCATCATCTGTCAATTCCATA
>Ga0315336_1007291_pt1 | contig 10700 bp, 5 predicted proteins | sample ASW5metaG_FD_204512 | JGI IMG/M metagenome (GOLD analysis project Ga0315336, IMG submission 204512) | Ammonia-oxidizing marine archaeal communities from Monterey Bay, California, United States - ASW #5 | ecosystem: Environmental > Aquatic > Marine > Intertidal zone | place: USA: California... | reverse complement strand
GTGTTTTCGTGAGTATCTAAATTTCTTCGGCTCGCCCAACCGTCTATTCTATTCTAGTTCGCAAAGACACAACATTCACGCTTTCCCGAAGGCTATCCAGATAATCAGCCCAATACTGCATCATTTATCGGCGTTCAGACAGATGCACCGTTCGATTATAGGCACGGCCGTTGGGGTCACGTACCGCGAATTGAGACCAGAAACAAAACAACACACCACATTTTCCTCTGGCTGTAAGGAAGCAGTTTCATCCCCCCGCTTTAGTTATTTTTTTAGTAGATGCAACCTTTTTGGTTGCTAAATCATCCCTACGATGATATAGGGAAGGTGAATGAGATACATTCTTAAAACTACGAATTACAAAAAAACAAAAAAAATCATAAAGTTAGATAGATTTTCGAAATATCATGTATTAACGTAGCTACAATGCGACGATGCAATCAAAGTCTAATGTGATATCAAACTGCTGGGAGAAATTAGTGATGAAAATTAGTGTAAACCCGTCGGGCCTTTCTATTCTAGCCTGCGGAAGTGTGCTATTTACGATACCTGCGCTGGCCCAAGAAGAGCAGGCAGACCTACTGGAGGAGGTGGTAGTGACAGGCTCATACATATATACGGGCCTTGATTCTCCATCGCCAGTCTCTGTGCTATCCGGCGAGGACATGGTGAATTTCGCACCAGCAGACCTCAGCAGTTTCTTCTTTGATAATGTCCCACAGAATTTCGCGTCGGAACCTATCAACCAGACCGAAAATGACGGCCAAAGCCGGGCCCGATCCATGCGTAATGCATCCATTAACCTGCGGGGTTTGGGTGACGAGAACTCGTTGGTGGTTTTGAACGGGCGCCGAACGATTGCCTACCCGGTCCCTGATGGAACCGGCTGGAACCGCGTCGATATCAATTCCATTGTGCCGAGGATCGCTGTGCAACGAACGGAACTGTTGCTCGACGGGGGTTCGGCCACATTTGGATCCGACCCTGTGGCAGGCGTAGCAAACTTCGTTACTCGCAATAACTTCCGCGGGTTCGACTTCTCGATGGACAATCGTATGCTTGAAGATGCCATGGACGCCAAGAACCTGACGATATCTGCCCTGTTTGGTGCCGGTGACAACCAAACAAATGTGATCGCGGCCATCGAGTTTCATCAGGAGGACCTGATTGAGCTTATCGACATCGATCCCGAATTCAGCTCCTCCCCAGACGTTACCCCTGAAACGGGCGAGGGACTCGAAGAACAAAGTTATCTGTCCTATAAAGGTACGGGTAGGGGTGCTCCTACCTGGGTCGATCCAGATTGTGGAAACCCGGCGTTCGGTGCCCCGTATTTCGCCCATTATCCGGCGTACGAAGATGACGACGGTTATACCCGCGAGACCACGATCGGTGACGCCACCCTGTGTGCGAGACCCAGCGACTTCGATCGGTCTGGGACGCTGCTCAACAACAACGTTAAACAAATCATCGCTTTCGTGCGAGGCGAACATAACTTCAGCAACTCGCTGCGGGCCAACGTAGAAATCAACTTCTCCCGGCAGCGGTTCGATGATATTGATCAGTGGGGTGATAATGGCTCTGAAAGATGGGTCGTGCAACCAGTCTCGCGGGGTAGCGATTTCTCCATCCACCCCACTAATCCCGGGTTCGTTCGAGCTCAAAGTCTGGGTACAGGCTTCGGACTCAAAAAAAATAAGAACACTGAAGCCTATATGGTCGGAGAGACTCTGCCATTTCTATCGGAAGCCTCCGCCTTCAACAAAAATGATGTTCTCCGTGTCGCATTAGGCATTGAGGGCGACATCAACCAAAGCTGGTCCTGGATGTTAAATACTTCTGCGGCGTACAGTGAGGTAGAAAATGGTGCGCGCGACATGCTCATTGCACGCTATCCTTTGGCGATTGCCGGACTGGGCGGAACGGATTGCGGAGTTGCCATCGATGCCGCTAACGCCGATTCAAGCCGTGGCCAGGGAAATTGCTCCTATTACAACCCGTTCATGAGCTCGGCATTACCGGATGCTCAGACTCTAGGGGTAGCGAATGATCCGGCACTCATGGAGTGGTTGACGCCGCTCAGAATCGACCGCTTCCTCGGCGAGTTCTATGACGTTGATGCCCGCGTGGTTGGCGAATTCGGCAACCTGCCGGCCGGCCCCATTGGCATCGCCGCCGGCGTTGCTTTCCGCTCAGAGTACGTCGAGAGGGATGCTGATGCACAAGTGAACGGGGGTGACTTCGCAAGCCTAGGCGTCTTCAATGATTTCTCGGGCAGGCAGAGCGTCAGCTCACTCTACGTAGAGGCCGCATTACCGGTTCACGCAGATATAGATTTACAGGTAGCGGCCCGGAAGGAAGATTACGAGGAGGGATTCAGCGAAACTTCGCCCAAAATAGCGGCGCTGTGGCGAGCCAGCGACCGACTAACATTTAGGAGTTCTTGGGGTACTTCGTTCAAGGGACCTTCAATTAGCCAGACGAGCGCGGCGACCATCTTCACAGGTATGGGGCCAGCGAGAATGACGGTCGGCGGGGTTAGATATGGGTCAATGGGAGGAGCCCCGTCCTTTAGCTTTGAGACTACGCCGGAGCCGGACCTGAAGCCGCAGACGTCGGACAATATAACGTTGGGTTTCGATTTCGTGGTCAACGATCAAATTGACGTGGGCGCAAGTTTTGTCCGTATCGAGTTCAAGGACCGGATCGTGGCGCCTTCAGCCAATGTCGTACTGGGCAGCTGCGTTTTGTTAGATGGTGATGGTATTCCCGTAACCACGAATGGTAAGCCCAGCGGCGCTCTCCAGTATCGGATCCAGCCGGATGGCCTCTGTGTGAAGGGCGTGATCGACTCAACCCTCATAAAGACCGTCAACGGAGTCGATGTTATCGACAACACCAACCTCAACGTGCTGGCCTCCAAACCCAAAAATCTGGGGTTCCTGGACGCGGACTTTCTGGATGTACGTACCAATATGCGGTTCTCAACCCCGATAGGGCTGGTCACCTTCTCGCCTTCGGCAACCTTCACGCTCAGGTATGAGTTTCCGGTGGATGACGTCGTGGGAAGAGCTGGGCTGTGTCCGGATGGGCTCTGCAGCGCAGTGGGCCGACAACTCGGCAGGGGCTTCGCAAACGGTGTCAACTCCATGCCCCACTGGCAGGGCGTCTTCCCGGTCATGCTGGGTGTTGGCAACCACAATATACGGTTCATCGCCCGATACCGGGACTCTCTAAATGGCGCTATTGAGGATTTTGTGCCATCTGACTCGACGCCGGTCTTTATACACGAAGAAGGGCAGTGGACCGGTGATCTGAACTGGAACTACGCCTTCAATCAGGGCGCAACAACGGTTGGTTTGTCCATCAATAACCTGTTCGCCTCAGATCCGCCCGATACCGGCTCCTCACGGTATGATCGACGTAGACGAGAGTTCGGCCTGCAGTTCAGACACACCTTTGAGAACTGATGACCGTAACTCAAGGGCGATAACCCGAGCCGACCCACTTTTGAGTGGGTCGGTTTCGTTTTTTCAGGGAGCTGGTTAAGGCAGGTATTTCCTACTGTATTGGAGCCGAATCCCTAACCTTACCGCCCTGGGATAGTTCGTCATTAAGCCATTTCTGGGTACGCTTTGCCTGGCTCTCGAGCTGTTCTTGGGTGTAGCAGACCCGCCTTGGAATGATAGAGCTGACAGCGGTTTCCCTAACGCAGATAACGCGTTCCGACTCGGAATCGGGAGCCGCCGAACCCAGAATAACCGTCTCGACATCGACTGGTACCACTGAAACTTTGCGGATATTCGGTGAATCACCGGAGAGTGCTGCGGGTACTTGAACCTCAGGCTGCACTGCACACCCCACCAGTAGTGCAATGGAAAAGCTGAATACTCGGCTCAAAATTCTTTTCCCTTATATACCTCAATGTACCTTAGTGTAGCATTCGTTATATCGGGGAGCATTTCTAAATAAAGGCCACGGCAGTGAGTACCATTCTTGCAATCCTTCAAAGAGGGCCTTTCTAGGCCTCACTTACTCTGCCTGAGAAACAGCCACCCAGCAGGACAAATACACCGCCCCATCGGTGATCCTTCGTCTGAGTACTTGCTGAGGTAAGGCTACTACCGGTCCTCGGGCTCGAAAATCGGTGCCAGCTCGCTCCCCGAACTGATATATTTAATCGTGATCTTAATCGCATCTGAATGATCTCGGAGTGACTGAATGCGAATTGCGGCAACGTTACCTGTTTTTCTTTGCGTTTGTTCTGCTCAGTTCCTTTTACCCAGCAGCGTGCTGGCACATCACTCACGCGCCAATTTTAATAGGGATGATCCGGTTGAAATGACCGGTACGGTGACGAATTACAAGTGGCTGAACCCTCACCTATACGTAGATCTGGAACTTACCGATGGGGAGATCTGGGTGCTTGAAGGCCACAATTTGCCGGGTGCCATGAGGGTTGGCTGGACTGAAAGCACGCTAGCAGTCGGCGACCAGGTGCGTGTTGGTGTCACTGTCGATCGCAATCCCGACAGGAAGTTTGCTCTTATGGCTTGGGTGTTGACGCCTGACAAGAAGCTTCTGGGTGTATTCAGCAACAGGAATCTGCCCGACATCGAAGGTGCTGAGATAGTGCAAGTAGAGCCAACAGGCAGCGCCACCTCCTCGAAGGACTTCTCTGGCACCTGGAGAGCATCGGTAAACAATTTCCCTCTTTTCGAGCCACCTCTGCAATGGCCTTTAACGGAATTGGGTCGGCAGCAGGCGAGTAGCCATGACCGGGATGATGACCCGCTGAATCGTTGCATCATGCGTGGAACACCAAGAACAATCTTTGCTGTGTCCTCATCTAAATGGGAGCGCTTTGACAGCCACATTAGGATAACCAAGGATCTCGACAACACTGTACGCACGGTCTGGCTGGACGGACGGGATCGACCGGATGATTGGCAGCCGGATAGACTCGGTTTTTCGGTTGGTGAGATACAAGGCGATACCCTGATAGTAGAGACTCGAGGATTTTCTCCCGACAAATGGGGTAACGCTGCCGGACTGGATTCAAGCGATAAAAAAATTGTGACCGAACGCTATGAGCTTAGCCGAGATGGTCTCAAGATGGACGTGTCCTATACAATTTCAGACCCTGTCTATCTCACTGGATTAGCCACTGTGGGTGGAAACTACCGGATAGTACCGGATCACATATTTGCCGATATGGATTGCAACATTGAGTCAAGCACGATGCACTTGCTTTTCAAGTAGTAACTTTGCCGGGATATTGCACTCGAGTGTCTGGATGCCCTGCGGTGAGCTTCCTGTGCAGTACTGCTCCGTTACTCTGGATTCAAGCCCTCTTCGCCAAGCTCAACCGCCAGACCTCCAGTGATGCCTTCGACCTGGTTTCCGACCTGAATCGATCTGGTGATTGCGATCTCTGCAGGCGATGAGCCCTGGGGGTCGACGGGGCCACAAGAGAATGCTCTCAAGGTGCATTCGGAAGTGGTGTGTTTGATTCCCCGCTCCACCATCATCCGGGTCATCAGTTCTGTGGCCTCGGCCATGTGTAGAATCGCGTTGTTCGGCCGGAATGTCCCCACACCGATGGCATAATCAATGGGCATCAATGGTTCGATGCTTCCACCGAACGTACCATCGTTTTTCTTGCCGAGGTCATGGGCTGACAGGTCTGCACCCTGGTCCACTAGGTATTGGATGATATCGGTCACTCCAAAATTGGCTGCAACCATCAATGGCGTAATACCGTCGTTACAGGCCCAATTCACATCAGCCCCAAGGTCTACCAGCAGCCGGATGGTCTCGAGCCTCTCCTCGTTGGATCTTCCCTGGCTATAGCCATCGATCCACCCATACCCGGAGGCGGCTAGGAGTGGTGTCTCGTTGTCGCTGTTCCTGGCAAGTGGATCTGCGCCGTACTCCAGCAGGAGCCGAACCAGTTCGACGTCTCCGGAATATGCGGCGCGCATCAGCGAGGTTGCGAATAAGATTCGCGGCGAGCCCCCGAAGTTCCGACGGGATCTTGGCCTGTTATTGAAGAAGGTATTCGGGTCTGCGCCAGCATCCAGAAGCTTCCGGATTAAGGGAAACGGATCCGCAGTCACCGTCCACGGAAAACCGGGACTCCATTCCATATTGCGCCGATCCACTGCCCAGAATAGAGGCGGAAACCCTTCGGCATCGGCATGATTAACGTCTGTTTCGTTGTCGACCAAAAATGATGCCAGTTCATAGTGGCCATTATAGATTGCTAGCCCTAACGGGTTCTTGCCATCGGCTGCGACCGCATTCACATTCGCGCCAGCCGCAATCAGTAACCTCGCGGCTTCGAGCTCGCCTTCCCTTGAAGCGAAGAGTAACGGTGTGAGCCCGCCATTCGCATAGCCCACCCGTTCTTGATCGGGGTCGAAGTTTTCCGGTTTAGTTCCCTCGACACCACGGCGACCTGGTACCGGAACAACCTTCGAAGTGACATTGACCTCGGCACCGTACTCAACGAGCATCTCTACTGCCATCGGGTGGTGCTCGGAAATGGCCCACATCAGGGCAGTTGTGCCACCCCAGGCCTCCTGAGTATTGACCTCGGCACCGCTGTCTAACAATACCTGAATCGCGTCGGGTTTCCCGGTGCGCGCTACCATCATGAGCGCCGTATCCCCGTGCTGTGTCAATGGTGCATTAGGGTCCGCTCCCGCCTCTAGGAGTGTCTTGATCATGGTCGCACTGCCGTTGATGGTAGCGAGGCGCATGGGTGTGGTCCCGGTGCGGTTTGCGACGGACACACTCGCCCCGGCATGGATCAGCAGTTGTGCAGCTTCTATGTCATCAAAATGAACGGCCCAGTGCAGTGCGGTCGTGCCATCGATTTGCGGTTCATCAACAGCGCCCCCCCCTTCAATTAGAGTACGGATGGCAGTGTTATTGCCCTTCTGAGCAGCGTTCGCAATGTCACTACTATGAGCAATATCCATTGAAGCGAGTAGGGGTACACCCACCGTGATCATCAGGACACTTAACCGCATATACTGATCCTTATTATTAAGCTTGCAATGTAAACTATACCCCAAGTTTGCTTACTGCTACCGGAGCCTTGGGCTCATTTGCACATAACCATGATATATTTGAGACGATTCTATCCGAGTTCGAGGGGGCTCAGATGAGGATAACCAGGACTCTGTTTTCAATCGTAGCGCTTGCATGCGCCGGATGTCAGCCAACGCCTGAGGAGGCGTTGATTGCGCGCCACGAGGCGACGATTGTCCAGACTTGTCTTAATTGTCATAACCGAACGAATCGCGAAGGCGGGCTCGTACTCGCGGGTATTGATTTAGACAGTGTTTCCGAGCACGTTGAGCTGATGGAAAAGGTCGTTCGAAAGTTGCGTGCTGGCATGATGCCGCCACCGGGTGAAAAGCGTCCATCTCTGACCGACTACGTCGCGCTCACGGATTGGCTGGAAGAGGAAATCGACCGCACCGCGCCGGTGAATCCCGGGACGAAAGTACTCCATCGTCTGAACCGAACCGAATACGCTAACGCTATCCGTGATCTGCTGGATCTGGAGATCGATCCTGCGATGTTCCTGCCCCCGGACGATTCGAGCCGTGGTTTCGATAACATCGCTGGTTCGTTGACGATATCCCCAACGCTATTAGAGACGTATGTGACCGCGGCGACGAAGATTGCCCGTATGGCTGTGGGCTACTGGAAGTCACCGACCGAGGCACTCTATATTAAACGGACCGATAGCTCGCAGGTCTACCAATTGGAGGGCCTACCTTTCGGCACCCGTGGCGGTACTCAAGTTCGACATGTCTTTCCTGCCGATGGCGAGTACAAATTTACGGTCAGGAATCTTGGTGTTGGTACTTATATTCCCGGTGAGCAACTCGAACTCAGCATCGATGGCCAGAGAGTTCACGTATGGATCTATACCGACATGGGGACGGCCGGAGGTATGAATTCGGCGGGGGACGGACAGCTAGAGATTAACATTCCAGTGAAGGCCGGCTCGCGCTTGGTGGGAGCCACGTTCGTAGCGACGAACTACCGGCCAAGTCTCGATGTGGCCCAGCACTTCGAGCGGAAGTCGCTTGAGAATGGCAAGGTCCGAGAGTTGAGCAACTATCCAGTAATCGGCGCCTTAAATATTCAAGGTCCCTTCAATGCCACGCGTCCGACAGACTCGCCGAGCCTCCGCAAGGTCTTTACATGCTGGCCGTCAAGTGCCGTGGAAGAGGAGCCCTGCGCGCAGGAAATTTTTTCGGTATTGACACGCAGAGCTTTTCGACGTCCCACCACTGCGGATGACCTTGAACCCATCATGGCCTTTTACCGGGCAGGTCGCCGTGGAGGTACCTTTGAGGACGGCATTGAACAGGCACTCCGGCGACTCTTAGCGAGCCCCCAATTCCTGGTACGCACGGAAAGAGAGCCGGCCGAGATGGTTCCGGGTGAAACCTATCGGATTACTGACTTGGAGCTGGCCTCTCGTTTGTCCTTTTTTCTGTGGAGCAGTATTCCCGACGGCAAACTGCTTGATGTAGCCAGCCAGGGAAGGCTTAGTGATTCAAGTGTGCTCGAGCAACAGGTGCGGCGCATGCTCGCCGATCCCCGCTCGGAGAGCTTGGTCAAGAATTTCGCCCAGCAATGGCTATACCTGCGAAATCTAGCTACAACGGCCCCGGCTCAAACAGTCTTTCCTGACTGGGACGACGAGTTGAGGGAGGGATTCGCCCGTGAGACGGAACTGCTGTTTGAAAGCATCATGCGCGAGGATCGCAGCGTTCTGGATATGCTGACCGCGGATTACACGTTTCTCAATGAGCGGCTCGCCAGACACTACGCCATTCCCAGCATTTACGGATCCCATTTCCGCCGTGTTCGTCTAGGGCCAGAGCTGGACTACCGTCGTGGGGTGTTGGGGCATGGAAGTTTTCTTTCAACCACCTGGGTTCAAAACTACCGAACTTCACCCGTCAAGCGAGGTGTGTGGGTATTAGAGAATATCCTCGGCACACCTCCACCGGAGCAACCACCCGATGTTCCGGCCCTGGAGGATACGGAAGCGGAAGGGCCTGAGGGGATACTGTCATTGCGTGAGCAAATGACACTGCACACAACTGAAGAGCCTTGTGTGAGTTGCCACAAAATCATGGATCCGATTGGGTTTGCACTCGAAAACTTCAGCGCGGATGCTAAGTGGCGAACCATGGACGGTGGCGAAGGAGGAACGCCGATCCATGCGGCAGTCGAACTGTGGGATGGCACCCAAGTTGATGGGCCGCGCGAGCTGAGAGAGGCGCTGCTGCAGTACTCGCCGCAATTCGTCCGGACGTTAACCGAGAAGTTAATGACCTACGCCCTGGGTCGGGGGGTTGAGTATTTTGATATGCCCGTGATTCGTTCGATCGTGAGGGAAGCGGAAGACAACGATAACAGGTTCTCGTCGATTCTATTGGGTATCGTGAAGAGTGCCCCGTTTCAGATGAGAACAAAGGTGGGGGCGGAAGAAGCCGCTGCGTCCATCGGAAGTCAACTAGGAGGCTGATGATGTTTATTACAAAGAAGTATCTTCCTCGTCGGACGTTCCTGCGTGGAGCAGGAGTTACGCTAGCTTTGCCGTTGCTCGACGCGATGTTACCCGCCATGACAGCATTTGCTCAAACGGCGGCCGTAGGTGTGAAACGTTTTGTTGGCATTTGGCATCCCCACGGCGCAGCACCTGGCTATTGGAGTCCCCTCAAGGAGGGGCCGGACTTCGAGTTTTCGTTTATTACGAAGCCGCTTGAGCCATTCCGTGATCGCACGGTGCTGATCAGCGGCCTGGACAGTTCGGCGGCAATTTCTACCCCGGAAGAGCCCGGCGGTAATCACGCACGTGGTGCGGTCTTTTTATCTGGCACGCGCCCACGGAGAGATGCCGTGAGCCCGTACCTGGGTGTGACGATCGATCAGCTGATCGCCCAGAAGCATGGCCGAGACACGTTATTGCCATCCATCCAGCTTGGCATCGAGGACGCCAGTCACAACAGTGGTAATTGCAACTGGGGTTACAGTTGCGCGTACACGAACTCCGTTTCCTGGCCGAATCCCTCGACACCGTTACCTACGGAAGTCAATCCACGTGTGGCCTTTGAGCGCATGTTTGGCGATGGGTCGAGCCCGGAAGAGCGGCGGATCAGACGGCTGCAGAGCGCCAGCGTACTCGATTCAGTGACGCGCGAGATTCCTCGCCTTAAGCAAGGCCTCGGTCCAGGTGATCAGACTCGGCTCGACAATTATCTTGATAACGTCCGCGAGATAGAGAGACGAATCCGTAATGCGACTAATAATCCCGCGGCAGAGGTGTCTACAGAGGTTCCATTTGGCGTACCAGAGAGCAAGGACGCACATTTTAAAATCATGTACGACTTGATTGCATTGGCTTTCCGGGCTGATATCACGCGCTCTGCCACACTCATGTTGGGCCGGGACCTCTCCGGCACCAGTTTTCCCGAGTCCGGCCATGATGGAGGGTGGCATGGAATATCGCACCACGGAGACATTCCGGCGAACAAGGCCAGTTATTCCAAGGTGAACCAGTATCACGTCGGGAACCTGGCGTATTTCTGCGAGAAGCTACGCAATACACCTGATGGCGACGGCAACCTTCTGGATCACGTGCTGATATACAAAAGCAGTAA
>Ga0315336_1007290_pt1 | contig 10704 bp, 11 predicted proteins | sample ASW5metaG_FD_204512 | JGI IMG/M metagenome (GOLD analysis project Ga0315336, IMG submission 204512) | Ammonia-oxidizing marine archaeal communities from Monterey Bay, California, United States - ASW #5 | ecosystem: Environmental > Aquatic > Marine > Intertidal zone | place: USA: California... | reverse complement strand
TGTCAAAGCATCGTAAACTTCGAGCTGCTTGATCGTCCACCCAGTGACCGGGCGCCTGACAATCCATGGCCGCAGTGGCCACTGATCGTGCGCACTGATTACGCCCATTCAGAGGCACAGCACCGATTTGGAAAAGATCCGAGAAACTACAGCCTGCTCTCCAAGTCGTTTCTGGCGGGGGATCAGGGTGAGGTCCGTGCAGTGCAGACGGTCGAGGTCGACTGGACCCGGCCAGGTGCCAAGGCACCCTTTACCGAAGTCGCGGGTTCTGAACAAGAGTGGCCCTGCGACCTGGTTTTCCTCTCCACGGGGTTTACAGGACCGGAACGGGCAGTCGTCGACGAGTTCGATCTGGAATGTGATCCACGGTCCAATATCCACGCAGGTGGGCCCAGTTACCAGTCGTCGCGTTTGCCGATTTTCGCTGCGGGAGATTGCAGACGCGGCCAGTCGCTGGTGGTCTGGGCAATTCACGAGGGCCGGGAAGTGGCTCAGGCAGTGGACGAGTATCTCCGGAAGCGATCCCAGACGTCTGCGGTTGCCTGACCGAGGGCGCCTATGAGCCGGCCGGCGATCCCCAACGACCAGCGGCTGATTGTTGCTCTGGATTTGCCCAGTGGTAACGAGGCCCGAGAATTGGTCGAAACGTTGGGAGACAGTGTCAATTTCTATAAGGTTGGGCTTGAACTTTTTACCGGTGCCGATGGTTTTGCCGTTGTCGACTGGCTGAGCGCCCATGACAAGCAGGTTTTTGTCGATCTTAAGTTTTTTGACGTGCCTGCCACCGTAGCCCGAGCCGTGAAACAGCTGCGCGGGCGAAACATCACCTTTGCGACAGTGCATGGCAATGACGCCATCATGCGAGCCGCAGCCGAAGTCTCGGGTGATGTGGGGATTCTCGCGGTGACCGTGCTGACAAGTCTTGATTCGGCTGACATGCGCGACCTTGGATTTGACTGCGATATCCCGGCGCTGGTGCGGTCCCGGGCACATCGGGCTTTAACCCTAGGCTGTGCCGGTGTGGTTGCCTCTGGAGAAGAAGCCGCAGTACTGCGTACTACCTTGGGAGACAACGGGGTGATCGTCACGCCGGGAATTCGCCCGGGACATCACGATGATGATCAAAAGCGTGCGGTAACGCCAACTCAGGCACTGCACGATGGTGCCGACTATCTCGTGGTCGGTAGACCCATACGGGATGCTGATAGCCCCAAAGCGGCGGCGGAACAGATACAGGCCGAGATCCGCTCGGCGCTAGCGGTATGAGCACATCCCCACCAGATCTAAAAAACGACCGCCTGATCCGAGCGCTGCGCCGTCAGGATGTCGACTGCACGCCGGTCTGGATCATGCGCCAGGCCGGCCGATATCTTCCCGAGTACCGTGCGACCCGTGCACGCGCCGGGGATTTCCTTACGTTGTGCAAGACCCCGGAGCTTGCCTGTGAGGTGACGCTCCAGCCTCTGGAGCGCTTTGACCTTGATGCGGCGATCCTCTTTTCGGATATCCTGACCATTCCCGATGCGATGGGTCTGGGGTTGAGTCTCAACGAAGGCGAAGGCCCCCGGTTTGCCCGTCCCGTGCGGACTGCCGCGGATGTCGAATCCCTCATCCGGCCCGACCCCGAAAGAGATCTTCGCTATGTGATGGACGCTGTCAGATTGATTCGCCGGGAACTGAACGGCCGTGTCCCGCTGATCGGTTTTTCAGGAAGCCCCTGGACTCTGGCGACATACATGGTGGAGGGTCAGAGCAGCCGTGACTTTTCGATCGTCAAGAACATGGTTTACCAGGAGCCCTCGGTCGCCCGGCGGTTGCTTGGAATATTGAGCGAGTCAATCGCTTTGTACCTCAGAGCGCAGGCGCACGCCGGCGCACAGGTGCTGATGGTGTTTGATACCTGGGGAGGGGCGTTGGGCCACGCTGAGTACCGCCATTTTTCACTGGATCCCATGGCACAGATCGTCGAGGCGTTGCGGGCCGATCCGGTTGCGGGTGCTTTGCCCATCATCGTCTTCACCAAAGGAGGCGGGCAATGGTTGTCGCGAATTTCCCAAATCGGATGCGACGCACTCGGTTGTGACTGGACCACCTCGCTTCGGGAGGCACGGCGTCTTGTGCAGGACCGGGTCGCACTGCAGGGTAATTTGGACCCGGCGGTCCTCAATGCGTCTCCCGAGAAAATCCGCTCAGCGGTGGGCGATGTACTGGAAGATTTCGGACCCGGTCCAGGTCATATCTTCAATCTGGGTCATGGCATTACGCCAGGTATTGACCCCGATCACGTCAAAGTCCTTGTCGACTCTGTTCACGAACTGAGCCGAACCGCGAGTTGATCGAAAAGCTACTGGGTCTGGGCGCTCACTCGGGTACCGGTACCGTGTAGTTCAGGGCGAGACGGCCGCCGTCGGCGTAGATACACTGCCCGGTGATATAGGACGCATCGTCACTGGCGAGAAACAGGGCGATGCTGGCAACTTCATCGATGTCGCCGAAGCGACCCATGGGTGTGCGAGAGAGGATAGCGCGGCGTTTGGCGTCGTCCGTTATGACCTGCTGCAACATTTCCGTCTTGATGGTGCCAGGACCAATCGCGTTAACCCGTACTCCTTTATCCGCAAGCGCTACCGCCATGACCCGGGTCAGTTGATCCAATCCACCCTTAGAGACGTTGTAGGGCAGGATATTGGGAATCGTCATGATTCCATTGACTGAGGACATGTTGATGATACTGCCACCGTCGCCAGCGACCATATGCCGACCGGTCGCCTGGCTCATCAGGAACGCGCCTTTAAGGTTTACCGAGAGGACTTTATCGAAGTCCTCTTCACTGATTTCCAAGACATCGCCCGAGCGCAAGATCCCCGCATTATTGACACAAATATCGATGCGTCCCGAATTGGTCATAATCTCATCGACGGTATGATCAACTGCGGTTTTATCGGATACGTCCGTGCAAAAAAACTGTGCGTCCGAAATGTCCGCAGCAGCGCGTAGACCCACATCCTCGTTAACATCAAGCATCATGACCTGCGCCCCTTCTGCTGCGAAGCGTTGCGCAATACCGAGGCCGATTCCCTGTGCGGCACCGGTGATAACAGCGATCTTGTCCTGAAGTCTCATTGGTTCCCCATCTAAGTGATAATAACGCTACGGTGATTCTATCCCTTGTCCTCAGTTCGTAGCGGCTTCGGGTAAAGAGGCGTCAGAGTGGACCCAATGTCATCAGATCTTGATAGTCGGTTGGTAATCGAAAAGGCAGGGCCTTCCCGGATCGATGTTGTACGGGACTTGTTTCAAGAATACGGACAGTCGGTCGATGCGCCGTTATGTTTTGAGGATTTCGAACACGAACTCGATAGCCTTCCCGGTGAATATCGCCCGCCTGTGGGGGCCCTGTTTCTCGCTCTGTACAACGCAGCGCCTGTCGGCTGTGTGGGCATACGTCTGCGGGACAGCCTCACAGCCGAAGTAAAGAGGCTCTTTGTGCGGGAATCCTGCAGATGCTTAGGTATCGGCGCACGTATGATGGCGGCCGCGATCACACATACTGGGCAAGCCGGCATCAATGAGCTTGTTCTGGAAACCCTGCCGACCATGGACTCCGCTATCGGCTTGTATCAACAACTTGGTTTTGTTCCTGCCCCGGCCTATCATCACCCCACAGCGCCTGGCGCAGAGTTATTGATTAAGAGATTGGGTGCGCAAACGTAGTAGGGTTGACTTCTTTTTTTGGAAAGATGGATAGGTGTGACACTTTATGAGACTCGGTGAACTTGCACAGCAACTGGCCGGCGTGTGTCATGGCGATGCGGACCTTGAAATTACCGCGTTGGGCACGCTGGAAGACGCTGGTATTGGAGAGGTGACTTTTCTAGCCGCATCCACGCCCAGTGAGGAGTTGGCTGGGTGTGCCGCGTCGGCCGTTATCCTTCGTCAGGAAGATCTTGAGGCTTGGTCCGGTGCTGCCGTGGTCTGTGAAAACCCTCATCTGGGGTATGCCCGCGCCGCCCGGGTGCTGGACAACACGCCCACCCCCACGCCTGGCATACATCCGAGTGCGGTGGTGGCCAACACCGCACAGATTAATTTGACTGTCTCGATAGGCGCAAACTGCGTTATCGAGGATCATGTCGTGATTGGCGAAAACGTGGTTATCGGACCCGGTAGTGTGATCTCGGAGCGATCAGCGCTCGGTGCGGGTACGCGCCTTTTCGCTAACGTCACGGTGATGCGGGGGGTGGTCATTGGTGAGCGCTGCTTCATCAAGAGCGGGGCGGTACTCGGCAGTGATGGCTTCGGTAATACGCAGGAAGAAGGGCGCTGGGTCCGAATCCCGCAACACGGCGGACTTCGTATCGGCCATGATGTTCAGATTGGGGCAGTCACAACAATAGACCGTGGCGCTATCGGTGATACGGTCATCGCTGATGGCGTGGTGATCGATAATCTTGTTCAAATCGGCCATAACTGCCGAATCGGTGAGGACACGGCGATCGTATCCTGTGTAGGTATTGCTGGCAGCGTTGTTATCGGCAAGCGCTGTATCCTGGCGGGCGCAGTCGGTGTGGCAGACCATGTCACCATCTGTGATGACGTTCACCTGACCGGGATGGCGATGGTCACTGGCTCGATTGATCAGCCGGGGATGTACTCTTCGGGCACAGGTCTTTTGCCGACAGCCGAGTGGAGAAAGGCAGCCGTGCGGTTTCGCCAGCTCGATGATTTGGCGAGGCGTATTAAGGCGTTGGAGCGGAGCCTTAAATAGTTCGTCGGGTTCTTTGCTAGGCAAAGAGACGGTCGCCAGGGTTCGGCAGAAATGGTGGCGGCAAAACCGTGGCTAGAAAATACTCAGTTTTGAAAGGGCAATGCCATCGTAATGTAAGGTTAGAATCGCGCTTTTGTTAAGTTCGAAGTTTCTTTGGATCGATACGCAAATTAGAAGAGACGCAAAATGGAATGGGCTTCGGAAATCTCTCCCGCACTCTGGATAGCAGGGTTTCTTGCTCTTTATATGGCATGGGCCATTGGAGCAAACGATGTTGCCAACGCTATGGGAACCAGTGTCGGCTCAGGAGCGTTGACCGTTTGGGGTGCAATACTCGTCGCGGGTATTTTCGAATTCTGCGGTGCTTTTTTCGCTGGGGGGCACGTTACCGACACCGTACGCAAAGGCATGCTCGATCTATCGATGATAGATCGAGATCAACTCATCTACGGAATGTTGGCGTCACTGGCTGCCGCTGGCACATTATTGGTTGGCGCAACCCGGTTTGGCCTGCCGGTATCGACGACACATTCGATTGTTGGCGCCATTGTTGGTTTCGGCGCAGTCGCCATCGGTCCCGATGCAGTAAAGTGGGACAAGATTACTCATATCGTATTATCGTGGCTGAGTTCGCCTTTGCTCTCCGGTGTAATCGCATTTTTCATTTTTCAGATTACACGATCTCGGGTTCTAGATAGGCCGGATCCGGTCGCTCAGATTCGAAAACTCGGGCCCGTATTTTTCTTTTTCGTGTTCTTTATCATCGGCCTAGTCACCCTTTTTAAAGGGCTAAAACCACTTAATTTGGATCTTAATCTTGGAGAGGCCTTGATCGGCTCTATCGTGCTGGGATTCATCGGAATGGGATTAGGAATATTCCTCATTCGTAGAGTAAATCTTGGTCCAGAAGACCCCAAGAATCGCTTTAGCCGAGTTGAACGCATTTTTGTTGTGCTCCAGATTCTGACGGCCTGCGCGATTGCGTTCGCCCATGGATCTAATGATGTGGCGAACTCGATAGGACCTCTTGCGGCTGTCGCCCATGCAGTTCAGGGTATGGATTTAGGGAGCAAAGCGCCAGTAGAGCCTTGGATGCTCGCCATTGGTGGGGTAGGGATCATCGTTGGGTTAGGAACCTGGGGTTATCGAGTGATGGAGACAGTGGGTAAGCGCATCACGGAACTGACGCCGAGTCGAGGTTTTGCCGCCCAACTTTCGGCCGCCACGACGATCGTATTGGCGTCGCAGATGGGTATTCCTATCTCAACAACGCATACATTGGTAGGAGCCGTACTGGGGGTAGGTCTTGCCCGCGGTATTGGGGCGCTGGATTTACGGGTGGTCGGCAAGATCATCGCGTCATGGGTAGCAACATTGCCAATTGCCGCAGCACTATCGATATTCTTTTTCTATTTCTTTAAGGGCTTGTTAGCTCCTTAGGAGGTTATTTTGGCTTGGATAGATAAATTGGTGAGTAAATCACCGATAAAACCGATGCAGCAGCACATGAGCGTAGCGATTCTATGTGTCAGAGAGATTCTCCCGCTGATCGACGCCATGGCAGCAGGAGATATCGAAGTTATTCGGGACCGGCGCGCAGAGATAGATCGTCTCGAGCATGAGGCGGATCAGATCAAGCATGAGATTCGTTCTCACACGCCGAAGCGGTTCATGATGGCACTTGATCGGCGAACTATTCTGGAGATTCTTGATTATCAGGATTCGATTGCGGATATCACCCAGGACATTGCAGAACTTGCGGATCAGCGGAATATGCACCTACCTGAGGTGATGAAAGAGCCAACGATGTCCCTTGCGAGAAGCGTCGTAGCCGCGTGCGAGCAGGGCCAGCGCATCATTGATGAACTGGACGAATTAGTTGAGACAGGATTTGGCGACGCTGAAGTCCGTAGGGTAGATGAAATGATTCTGGAATTGGGCCGGCTGGAAACTGAGACCGACCGACAACTCGACACGGCCGCACGAAAACTTTTCGCTATTGAAGATGAGCTCGGGGTCGCGACGATCTTTTTACATCAGGTGTTACGACAGATCGCGACACTTGCAGATCTTGCAGAAAGGGTAGGCAATCGCCTACGCCTCCTGATGGCGACTTAATCAGGAGATAGCTTTTCAATGAGCGACCATAATCGTTGGTAGGCCAGAGAAATGCTTCAGTACCCGGCCACACCTAACAACGAAATCACCGCACGACGCAGATCTCAGATGATGCGCCGGTAGGTGCTCTTCAGGGGTGTATCGCCAGACGCCTCTATCTGCCCTTTGTCGATCAGATAAAGCAGCGACGCCAGGATCGAACGGCTGGCGCCACCGATCAGTCGAGGATCCAGACCCGGGTAGAGTGGTTTCACCATTTGAGCCGTACTCATAGGCCCTTGCGCCAAAAGCTCGAGGATGTCATCCATACGTTGGTGGCGATGTGCAATGAGCGCCTCAACGTAGGCGGCTGGCGTCCTCAACGCTGGGCCATGTGTGGGCCAGTAACATTTATCGTTTCGTTCTAGCATCAGTTGCAGGCTGTTGAGGTAGTCAGCCATGTTGCCGTCAGGTGGAATGATGACGCTGGTGGACCATGCCATCACATGGTCACCACTGAAAACATCGCCCGATGCAGGCAAGGCAAAGCACATGTGATTGCTGGTATGGCCCGGGGTATGAATGCATTCAACCTCCATCTTTCCGACAGCAAAGTGCTGCCCGTGCACGAGGCGCACGTCAGGGTCAAAATCGACATCAACTCCTTCTTCGGAATCCGCATCCCGCTGCTCTGATGTGACCCCATGGGGTCCGAAAGCATAGGTCGGCGCGTCGCAAGCGGCCTGCAGGGCGCGCGCACCTGGCGAGTGATCCAGGTGGCAGTGCGTAACCAGAATATGGGAGATGTGCTCACCCTCAAGACCCCTCATCAGCGCGTCGAGATGTGCTGGATCATCGGGTCCGGGATCGATGACGGCGACGGTTCTGGTTCCGATGATGTAGGTGCCCGTGCCGTGATAAGTGAAGGCGCTTGGGTTACGGGCGGTTAGTCTGCGAATGCTGGGCGCCAGCACTTCTATCTGTCCGTACTCAAAATCATGGTCGCGGACAAAGGGAATCTGGGCCATGTAAAACGCCTTACTGAGACTGGGGGGGCGACCAGGTCTGGGCCGCTGGATCAAATGCCTCAACCGGCGCAAACCGGGTTTTGTAGGACATTTTGGGACAGTCCTCGATCCAGTAGCCAAGGTACAGGTTCTCATAGTCGACCGAACGAGCAAGTTCGATCTGGCGCAGGATTGTTAGTATCCCTGGGCTGCGGTACGACTCCGCCGGGTCGTAGAAGGTATAGACCGCCGAAAGACCGTTCGCTACATGATCAAGTACCGAGACAGACAGCAGTCGTCTGCCGATACGCAGCTCGATCATGAAAGTGTCAACGCCCGAGTCGGTTAAGAACTTCTGGTATTTTTCCGGGTCGGGGCTGTCCATGCTGTCGCCGGGATGGCGCACCGACTGGTAGGTGCGGTACAGAGAAAAGTGTTCCTGACGAAATCCCACCGTCTGAATCTCCATCGAGACGTCCTGATTGCGCTTGCAGATCCTCCGAAAGTTCCGGTTCATCCCGAACTCCTTGACACGGATGCGCACCGATTGGCATTGACGGCAGGATGAACAATGTGGACGGTAAAACAGCTTGCCGTTGCGTCTGAAACCATTTTGGATAAGGGTGTCATAAAGCGCCGACGACACTGGATATTTGGGGTCGATCAGCAGATTGGCTGCGGTTTCTTGTGGCAGGTAAGGGCACGGGTGCGCCGTTGACTGATAGAGATCCGGTGCGCTTTGTTGGCGGGTCATGATAACTCCCGCGCTGCTGTGGTCCAGTTCCAGGGAGTTCCGTTTACGGGAATCTCGACAGCCTGCTTGAGCTCAGAGGAGAAGCGATATCGTGGCACCGCCTGCGCGCCTAAAGAGTTCAGGTGCTCCGAGACCACCTGGCAGTCAATAAAATGATATCCACCGGCGGCGAGCGATGTCGTAAGACCGACGAGCGCGGTTTTCGAGGCATCGGTGATCTGGCTGAACATACTTTCGCCAAAAAACGCTTTGCCGATCGCAAGACCATATAGACCTCCGACCAGTCGGCCGTTCTGCCAGGTTTCCACGCTATGGGCATACCCCATTTGGTGCAGGGCGCAATAGGCCTCCTGCATACCGGAGGTGATCCAGGTACCTTCGCGCGCATTGCGGGATTCAGCACACCTCTGGATGACGTGATCAAACGCACGATCTGCTGTCACTTCGAAGCCCTGTGTCCGCATGCTTTTGCGCAAACTCCGGGAGATATGCAGATTTGCGGGATATAGGATCGCCCGAGGGTCGGGTGACCACCACAGGATGGGTTGTCCGTCACTGAACCAGGGAAAGACGCCTTGGCGGTATGCGCTTAATAGCCGGTCGGGGTTGAGATCGCCACCGACAGCGAGCAGACCTTCAGGAGACGCGGCCTCGAGTGGGGGGAAGGTATAGGTTCTCGGCAGGCTCGCCATAACGGAACCATTCTAGCACTCGGTATCGGTCTGACCGTCTCGCCTGAAAGGCGAGTGCGACTCAAGAATCTCTGTGTAGTCCGCCAGGTGATTTTCCTCTTCCTCGGTATATCGGCGTACCGCATCATGGAAGCCTTCGTGGGCGAGCCAATGCGCCGACAACGTCGTTTGCGGAGTGAGGCCTCGACTCAGCTTGTGTTCTCCCTGTGCCCCTGCTTCAAAACGCCCTAAGCCGTGATCAATGCAATATTCAATAGGCGCGTAGTAGCACGCCTCGAAGTGCAGGTCGGAAGCATGCTCAAGAGCACCCCAGTAACGGCCATACAGGGAATTTTTACCGCGGAGAAAAAAGGCACAGGCAATGGAGCGGCCCCCTTGTTGTGCGACCAGCAACTGTACCCCGTCAGGAAAGGCTTGCACGAGTGTTTCGAAAAACTTTCGGTTTAAGTAGGCATACGAGCCATGCTCCGCGATCGTATTTTGGTAGCATGAGAACAGCAGATCCAGGTGTTCATGCGTGATTTCGTTGCCGTGATGCCACTTAAGGGAAATGCTCTGCTCGATAACCCGGCGTCGTTCACGAAGGATATTTTTGCGCTTTTTCGAAGAAAGCTGCATCAGAAAATCACTAAAATCCTGATACTGGTCGTTGCGCCAGTGGAATTGACGCCCCTCACGGCGCGCAAAACCATTTTTAGCAAGGACCTCAAGGTCCTTTTCTGTGCAAAAAATACAGTGCACAGAAGACGCTTTGAGTTCATTGGCTACGACCGGGAGCGCGCGTGCGATGTTGTCGCGGACGAGCATCGCCTCATGGTCTGGATGATGAAGTATTCGCTGCCCGCCAACGGGCGTGAACGGTGCCGCAATGAGCAGTTTTGGATAATACGGCACGCCCTGGCGCTGATAGGCATTGGCCCAGGCCCAATCGAAAACGAACTCCCCGTATGAGTGTGTCTTCAGATAACATGGTGTGCCACCAATGAGCGCCCCGTCAAGATGAACGGTGAGATGACACGGTGTCCAGCCCGTCTCAGGACAACAGCAGCCGCTCTCTTCAAATGCAAGGAGGAATTCGTGACGCAGGCCGGGATTTTCTGCATCGACCATGGCGTTCCATTGTCCTGCGTCGATGCTGTCCATCGAGCGGTTTGTTGTGATGCTGACCTCGCCCGCTTTATCATTGGGGTCGAGGCCTTTTGAGGTCTGAGACTTAGATAGATAATTATTCATTCGCGATGAATCGCCTTCCTATTGCAATTGCGCAGCTCAATTTTACCGTCGGTGATGTCGACGCGAACGTTGACAAGATGTTGGACGCGGCCCACCGTGCGCGCTCGGAACTTGATTGCCGTGTTGTCATTTTTCCAGAACTTTCGATTACCG
>Ga0315336_1007289_pt1 | contig 10704 bp, 12 predicted proteins | sample ASW5metaG_FD_204512 | JGI IMG/M metagenome (GOLD analysis project Ga0315336, IMG submission 204512) | Ammonia-oxidizing marine archaeal communities from Monterey Bay, California, United States - ASW #5 | ecosystem: Environmental > Aquatic > Marine > Intertidal zone | place: USA: California... | reverse complement strand
GCTTGTTCGGAATCGCGGCTCCGTTCCAAGCGTCTGCAATGTCTGATGCAGATAAAGACAAGTATCTTGAGGTTCTAAGGAAAGGTATTGATGGGGAGTCCACGTTGGCGCTAGCAATTGATGCTGATGGGTTCTGGACGTGGCACAGCGGTACAACCCCATTTATGGCGAAGACCAACGCTCTTAATTATTGTAAGCAGAAGTCCAAAAGACGTGATACCTGCAAGATTGTTGATGTCGATGGAAAGTCGGACTTCATTAAGCAGAGAAGTTCTTACAGTTCCCCCAAGAACTATCAAACTACCTCACCGTCAGAATCTCCCTCTGATGACGAGATACACAAGTGGTGCGAGGTCTTGGGAAAGTACACCTCTGTTGCTAACTGCAAAAAGGCCGGAGGCGGAGCAGAAACCGCAAAGACATTGATGTGGTGCGCTACAAAGTTCTCCGTATCCCGCCAATACCCTACCACCTGCAACAATAGAGGCGGGAAGGTGTTTACTTTTAAGTTGGAAGCCGATGCTGAACACCGACGGCGAGCAGGGAAAGTCGATACTGCTAAGACGACTCCAACAACTCTCGAAGCATCCTCAGCAACCAAAGAGGCGACTGACATTGAGTTCTGGCAGTCCATAAAAGATGACGATAACCCTGATCTATTCCAAGCCTATCTGGATCAGTTTCCTGATGGTGCTTACGTTTCTATAGCGAAGATCAAGATCAACGAACTCCGCGGAGATAGTCAGTCACCTGATGACTCCTCACTAACAGAAAGACTCAAGACGCTAAAACAACTCTTCGAGAGTGAGTTAATCTCATCTGAAGATTACGAGGCAAAGAAAGCCGAGTTGTTGAAGGAACTTTAGTTGTGGCGACCCAATGTTGATGACTAACTTGTAACCTGATGAACCGAATCCTTATTCTGTTGGCTAGTCTGGTTTGATTTTGTGACCAGTTAAAACGGCAAGTTCTATTTCTAATTATTTAGGAGAATTCGATGAGGTCAATTACTTTTCTCGTTTTAGGCGCTTTGATAGTCGGTTGCGCGACACAGCCTAGTGACTTGCCCACAACTTATGTATCTCCAAATCAGTATCAACACTATTCGTGTGAACAGATTACGATGGAGATGAACCGGACAAGTCGCAAAGCCAGTGAGTTACAGGCGAGGCTTAAAAAAGATGCAGATAACGATACGGCTCAAATGGCTATCGGAATCGTCATCTTTTGGCCAGCGCTGTTCTTCCTTGAGGGTGGAGATGGGCCAGAAGCCGCTGAGTACTCTCGTCTCAAAGGCGAATTCGAGGCTCTCGAGGAGGTGTCAGTCCAGAAAAAATGTGGAGTGGAAGTTCAGACCACCACTTCAACTGTAGGCGCTTCTGATGAGTCAAGCGATGACACCAAGACCCTCAAAGAAAGCCTGAGAGAACTGAAAGAAATGCTAGAAGAGGGCTTAATCTCAGAAGAAGATTACGAGAAAAAGAAGGATGCGCTCCTTCATGATGCTGAATAGCGAAGAATTAGAGATAACGGAAGAGAGGAGATGAAAAATAAATTTATTGCAGGATTCCTGATGCTCGCTACAGGATTTATACCTCCAGCCTTTGGCTCACTCAAAGACTGTCAAACACTGCATACATATTGGCCAAGCGCAAAAACTTATTGGGAAAACCAACTAGATGGAAGAGGAGGCGGTAACTTAGTAGGAATTGCGATATTCCGGTCAACGTGGCACATGTTTCTAGAAAAACAAAGTCCCGAAGGGCCTGAGGCGTTTGAAAATACTATGAGTGAAATGAACGATGAAGATACTGCTCTGTTTAACTACGGGATGGAAATAATCATCGGCAACTGGCTAGAAGAAAACCCCGACACAACCAATCTGAGTGCAGATAAGTGCCTGTTTGAAGCGCTGAAAGAGCCTCTAGGTTTGAAAGAGTTGCGCTGAGTGGATCTCCCAATGAAACGCATGCTTATTCTGTTGGCTGGTTTGTTGGTGGTGGGGAATGTTTATGGTGAAGCACTCCTAACCCAAGAAGATAAAGAAGGTCTTGTTGGCGACTACAGGTTTGAAGGTGATTTTAAGGATCGTCGTGGTTTACTAATCGAGTTGACTATCTCGCTTGATGATCAGGGAGAACTAGTCGGCCACCAACGAGCCAAAGCCGCTTCTAAGCCAAGGTTAACGAGTGCCATATACGAGTTCACCAACTATCGCCGGTTAACCGCCAGTGAATGGACGAGCCAATGGAAAGTGAAAACAATTCCCGGTGATCGTTGTGGACGAGATCGCCACTGTTTTGTGGCTGACCTAAAGTATACGTACACATGGAACAACTCAATGGAGTACACAAAATACTATAAGAGGCTCCAGCAATATTCTCGCGATTTCCAAGAAGTACAAAACTACACAGTCGAAAAAATGGGGTTAGCAGGTGGGTTGAGCGCCCCTTATCGGAAGATTTCTGGCGGAAAGGTCACAACAGTAACGAATCAAACTGAAACCCAAGCCACACCAGAAACTGATTCAAGCAATACCGTATCAAGCCTTAAAGAAAAACTCCTCGAGTTAAAGTCCCTTGTTGAGGAAGGTTTGATTACCGAAGAAGATTATGAAAAGGCTAAAGAGAAGATTCTTAATGAACTGTAGTTAAGTTCGGGAGTATCCGATGCAACGAGTGTTGTTTCGTATTGTCATCTGTGTTTTGTGCCTGCCATTATTGTCATGTGGCGGAGGTAGTACCAGTGGAGGCGTTGGTACGTCGACCTCGGGTCTTTATAGAGGCACGATCAGTTATTCTGGATATAACACCTGCGGCGGGAACATCCCGGGTTCTGGAACCGTAGAAATCGTCATCACATCCAACGGTGACTTCGGTTTTAACCCAATTGGCTTAACGTGGAAAGGTGGAAAATATGGTTCGTTCAATTTTCTTGGCGCAGTCTCAGGCTCGAGAATTCAATCTAGTTTTACCTGTAACGGAGGCAACTGTTCTGAAGACGACGGTTACAAATACCGTCTAGATGGCCGAATACAAGATGGCGGTTCAACAATCTCAGGAACTGGCTACATAGAAGGAAACTACGGAGGTTGCTATGAGAAGTTTCAAGGTGCGTTTGCCGCAACCAGAGTTGGATAGAAAATCAAACAAACCATAGCAGTGAACCGCATCCTTTTTCTGTTGGTGTTAATGCTGAGCGGCCCAGTGATGGCGGACTCCTATTGGTGTGACAATTCGATCCGCGCTAGAACTCTTAATGTGAGTTGGACGGAATGTCCGAGACATCATTGGTCACCCTACGTTAAGGTGTTGTATGACGGCCAATCCATGGACGGCGTGTTTCATGGCGGAGGCACTTACACATGGGAAGATGGCAGTGTCTACATCGGCTGGTGGAAAGACGGCAAGATGAACGGCAGAGGTACGCTTACTTTCCCTAATGGGGACAGGTACAGTGGTGACTGGCGTAATGATCAACTGTTTCAAGGAATGGTTCACACCGATGCAGAGAATTGCTTACTCCGAGTAAGTAGCAACTATTACCTTCCTCACGAAGACTCCTGTTTTGAAAGTACAGGGCGCTGTTGCAAGTCCAGCAGTAAAGAGACCGAAGAGTAGAGGTGAAAACAGAAACCTTTACGATGTTAGTAGGGTGTTGGGAGTGAGTGATGGCGTATAAATACCAAACCGGAGACTATTTTTCCGGGGTTCTGCTGGAAACCTGTAAGGACGCGGGGATAAGTCGACCTCGAGTTCGGCCAATAAGTGTTTTTCCAACTGATATTCGCGTCGAATTTCCGAGGAAGTTAAGAGAAGAGCATCCAGTCGGCACACGATTTCGCGCCTTGGTAAAGGTTGCGCAAAAGACCGATAAGAAAACAGGGCAACTAAGGGGGAATCCATACCTTGTAGCGACTGTTTCTAGCATTACGCCGGAAGACGAGTACTCTCCCACTCGGCAGATATTTGCTATTCCAATTGGAGACAGGAAGCATGAGTATGTCGAACAGTCGCCGGCCCTAGAAGAGTCGCCTTTAGAGACACTAAGGAAAGCGGCATATGACGCCTCGGTGGATGAGGTTGCAGTGACGAGAACGACAACTACTGTCCGAAAGAGAGATCCAATAATTCGTGCTTATGCAATCGAAAGGGCAAAAGGAGTCTGCGAGGGATGCAAGAATCCCGCTCCCTTTGAAACCAAAAATGGTGATCCCTATTTAGAGGTGCATCATATAACTGCATTATCTGAGGGCGGATCCGATCATCCAGTCAATGTCGCCGCTATTTGCCCAAATTGCCATCGACGCACTGAGAAATCGGTAGACAAGGAAGACTTTAACGAGTCACTTCGGATAGAAATCGCGGGAATCGAAGCGGCACTTTGAGGTGGTCAATAGATGAGAAATCTTCCGTTTCGGTGTCCGAGTTTTCGATGAAGACCTAGGCAGAAATAAGGGAAGGCTCTGAAATGATCATTGCTAAACCACGCTACCCCAATCTCTTAACCAAATCCTCTGTCCTCAAGCACCTCTCTACGCAACAGCGTCAACCTTACCCACACTGACTTCTATCTAACTCTTATGTGATCCACATCACACTCACAAGTTGTGCGATCCCCAAGACAGGCGTATTGTTGGGTAGTAATCCAAGGAGAACCTCATGTCTGACTTCCAATCCTTCCGCACAGCAGTCCTTGAGAACGATGACCTTCAGGATGAGGTGATGTCTGTCGTTATGACAGCAACCCGTAATGGGTCAGGTCTTGGTGACGGCATTGCCACCCTTGCCAAGAATCATGGATACACCATCACATCAGATGAGGTCTATGCCCATGCTGACTTCCTTGGACAAGATGGTGATTTGACGGACTTTGAGTTGGAGATGATCAGTGGTGGTGTTAGGAGTGGTGGGCGCAGTTAACCCCCCATTCATCCCAACCTCTTCACCAAATCCTCCGCTCTAAGATGCGTATAGCGCATCAACATCCTCGTATCTTTATGCCCTGTAATGGTGGCAACCTCTACAGGGTTTAAACCCTTTTCAAAGAATCTTGATGTGGCCTCGTGGCGTAAGTCATGGAATCTCAGATTCTTTAAGCCCCGTCTTTTACAAAGCCTTATAAAGGCTCTAGTGACGCTATCTGGTTTATACGAGAAGAGGGTAGTTTCCTCTATTGGGATGACGTTCTGAGAGCCTCTCAGTTGCTCTCTAATCGCCTCTATTGCTCTTGAAGAAAGTGGGATAGTACGAGGTGTATCAGTTTTGGTAAGAGGTATGAGAAGGGTCTGACGAGCAAAGTCTATATGACTTCTTTTGATGTTCAGAATCTCGCCCCTGCGCATCCCTGTTTCCAGTGCAACGATGATGATTCGCTTCAATTCACCAGATACAGATAACAGTTTTTCTTCCTCTCCCTGTTCTAACCTTCTATCTCTGCCTCTACCAACTTTAGGTAATGACACCATCGATACAGGATTGTTCTGAAGATTAATTCCCCATTCCTTGATTCCATAGTTGATTGCTCTTCTCAAGACGGCTAACTCTCTACTCACAGTACTTGGCGCTACCGTCTTAAGGCGTAAGTCGCGATATTCTCGAATATGTGCTGTGGAGAGAATTGAGAGCCTGATGGGCGGAATTAAGCGTTGAATCGTGTGTACTTTATATCTCTCTTGTCTAGCGCCTTTGTGTTGGGGTATGACTTCTTTCTCAAAGCGCTCCAGAACATCAGATACCGTTATGGAGGTTGGGACTGTCACCAAAAAATGGCGTTCCAAGTCAGACTCTGTATTTCTCGCCCACTGTTTCGCCAACGCCAGATTTTTAAAACTTTTCGTTATTGCGGGGAAACCAATCTTCCTCACTTGAGCGTGATACGAGGAACCGCGTTTTCTGATGGTTGCCATTTAAAATTACTCCTGTGCCAAAAATGTGCCAAACAAGAAGTAATCAACGGCAGTGAGATATTCATCTCACTCAAAACTCGAGAAATAGAGGGAAGAATTGGTGGAGCCGAGGAGGATCGAACTCCCGACCTTCGCATTGCGAAACCAACCTTCACACTAACAGTTACATTTAATCAACAACATACGCACTCCGATCCCGCGTGTATGTGACTCAATGTGACCCTAATGGACTGGAGTGGACACATTTCGGTCACATTCTGGTCACAGTGATCCGCTGTTACTGGCTGTAACGCAGACGGGCAGGGGGAGGGGTAATAAAAAAGGTGGTGCAGGAGGGGTATAGCCTCAACCCAGTAGTAGCCCTTGCTGAACCCCATAATCCCGTATACGCCCCCCTTATATTCGCTCTGAGAGCATATCTCGAGGTCTTTGTTCTAAAAATAAATGGTGACCGGGGGTATGGGGGAAGGGTCGGGTGACCTACCTGGAAAGGAGGTAGAAGTAGAAACAGTCGAAAATGTTCTCGTCGATCCTTCCTGGTTTACTTCTCGTTTTCCCTGAAAAAGTAGAAACCGTTACGGTGTTAGTGGGGTGTTGGGAGTGAAGAAAGTCATTTACGTTCTCTTGACGATCTTCCTTTGTTTGATGCTGTTGTTTATCTTTAATGCGGTTGTCGCCATACCAACATGGGTACAGTACGTTTTCCTAGTTGCAGGAACTGTTGGCGGATATTTTCTCGGACAGCACTGGTGGAGAGTCGTATACATTCAACGTCGTCATTGGTATTTCAGGATGAAGGATCGCAACGAAAACAGGGAACTGGTATGAACCGAATCCTTAGCAACGGGCAGTGTCGTCCCGGTTTATGTGCCTCTTCCCCTTATAAGGAGTACGACTATCCTCATCCCAGACTGATACTTTGGAGGCACCCATGGCAAAGAAACTCTCAGGCCAGACATTTGTCGTAACCGGCACCCTAAAAGGTTGCTCCCGGGCCGAAGCCAAGAAAGCGATCGAGGCCCTGGGCGGTAAAGTCACAACTAATTTGTAACGCCAGGAATTTTCAGCCAGACATATGAGTGTCTGACGTCAGACACTCAGCAGCTCGTCTATCTGTCGATGACAGAAAATTTCATGCCTATTCGTACGGCTCCTCTTTGGAGCTAATGTGGTGTCGCACAAGCCGTCGATAGACACGGGACAGCGGTCGAAGAAAGGACAGCCTACAGCGCCCATCTTGACGCCCTGAGCGATGCCGCTAAGCGCTTCCTGCGTCTCCATTACATCTTCGAGCCAGCCTTGTCGAAGCTCAGGTACTGACGATAGCAATAATTTCGTGTATGGATGAAATGGAGGGGAAAGAACTCTCGCCGTTGGTCCCTGCTCGACTACACGCCCGGCATAGAGCACGACAATGCGATCCGCGAAGGCTGCCACCGTCGACAGATCATGACTAATGAATACGTAGGAAACACCTAACCTTTCCTGAAGACTCTCTAGCAGTTTTATGACTGACGCAGCAACGACAGTGTCTAGTGCTGAAGTTACTTCATCGCAAAGGATGACGTCAGGTTCTGCCGCCAACGCACGTGCAAGATTGACACGCTGCTTTTGCCCCCCCGATAATTCACCGGGATAGCGCTTTGCAAACGCTTTGGGAAGTTCGACAAGTTCCAACAGCTCACCGACCCGTTCTTTGCGCCGAGCCGGATCCATATGGTGATAGAAAGCGAGTGGGCGACCCAGTATTTTGCCGATCGTTTGACGCGGATTGAGTGCCACGTCGGCCATCTGAAACAGAAATTGAACTCTCTTGAGTTGGTCCTGGTTTCGCCCTTTAACCGCGCCAGCCAGGGATTGCCCGTCTAGACTGATATCGCCGGCAACCGGCGGTAACAATCCCGAAATCACTCGCGCCATGGTGCTTTTGCCACATCCAGATTCGCCGATAACCCCCACCGTTTCCTTATTCTCGACCACCATGTCAACATTTCGAAGAATTGTCACCGGACCATAAGCCGCAGTAACGTCGCTAATCTGCAGCAGAGGGGTTGCAGAAACCCCTTCGTCATCGTCAGAATGGCTGGCCTCACCCTGCGGCGTTTTGCGCACTGCAGACATCAATATCTTGGTGTACTCATGGGTTGGCCGGTTAATTATTTGGTCGGTCGTACCCTGTTCCATCATCTCACCGTTGTAAAGAACGACAATATGATCCGCGACCTGTGCAACGACGGCCAGGTCGTGCGTCACGTAAATCGCAGCGGTATTTTCGCGCCTGATGATATCTTTGAAGGCCTTCAGCACCTCGATTTGCGTGGTAACGTCCAATGCGGTTGTCGGTTCATCGAGAACAAGAAGGTCGGGGGTGCAAGACAGCGCCATGGCCGCCATCAATCTCTGCAGCTGCCCACCGCTAACCTGATGAGGGTAGCGCCTTCCGATCGTATCGGGATTGGGCAAATCCAGGCGCCTATACAGGTCGACGGCATGATCTACCGCCGAATTTTTATCCATCAGGCCGTGAAGCACAGGGGATTCCGTCACCTGTCGATTGATTTTCATAGACGGATTGAACGCAGCAGCTGCACTTTGGGCAACGTAGGCAATCCTGGAACCTCTGAGGTCACGCCGGCCCTTCAAATCCAGTTCCAGTACGTCTTCGCCCTTGAGTAGCACCTTCCCCTTGGAAATGCGGCAACCAGGCCGGGCATATCCCATCGTCGCCAACGATATCGTAGACTTCCCCGACCCTGATTCTCCAATCAGCGCCAGAACTTCGCCCGGTTTGATGGAAAAGCTTACGCCCTTAACAATGGGTATATATTCACCACCGGGTGGGCGACCTTCTACCCAGAGGTCTTCAGCTTTAAGAAAATCGCTCATTCCATTAGCTCCCCGGGTATCATTGTGCTTGAACGGTGCAGGAACCAGTCAACCAACAGATTGGCCGCCACCGAAACAGTCGTGATACAAAAAGCTGGCAGCAGCGCCGCGGGCGCTCCGTAAAGTAACCCTTGCAGGTTTTCTTTGACCATAACACCCCAATCGGCACCTGGCGGCTGTACGCCCAGGCCAAGAAAGCTCAGCGAGCTGATGAACAAAATAGCGAAGGTGTATCGAATCCCGAATTCGGCTGCTAAAGGTACAATCGTGTTGGGTAGAATTTCGTGCAGCATGATCCACATCACACCTTCGCCACGCGCTTCCGCAACATTGACGTAGTCCATCACAGAAGCATCTAACGCCAGTGCGCGAGACAGACGGAACACACGCGTGGCATCGACCAAGGCCACAGTAAAGATAACAACCGTGAGCGAGGTACCGACACCACCTATAATTATCAGTGCCAGCATAATTGAAGGAAATGCCATGATGGCATCCACCGTTCTACTAAGTGCCTGGTCGACCCAGCCCTTCGAAATCGCAGCAACGAATCCCAGCACAATGCCGGTAGAGAAGGACAGTAGCGTCGCAATCAGGGCAAGCCCGAGAGTCATGCGAGCTCCGTAGATTATCCGCGAAAGCACGTCACGCCCCAAATAATCGGTGCCAAGGAAACTGGCTTCTTCGACTACTTTGAAGCTCTCCATCGACACCATTTCACCTTCGCCGTGGGGTGCCAGTAGCGGCGCAAACACCGCGATAAAAAGCCAGAACGAAAGGATGGCAATGGCAATCCAGGCCGTCGTTGTGAGTCTCAAGTTGTCTGTTTTAGCCTTTCCGTTGGATTCTTCGGAGGGTGCCATCGATTTTGTTGAATCGGTGTTACCCGTGCTCATTGTGACGTCCTCAGACGCGGATTACTCAAAATGGAGAGAATGTCAGCCAAAAGATTTAGTAATACGTAGGTTGCGCAGAATATCATTCCACATGCCTGCACCAATGGAATGTCCCGTGTCGACACAGCGTCAACCATAAGGCGCGCCAGACCAGGGTAACTAAATGCTGTCTCCACAATTACGACACCGGCAATCAGATAGGCCAGGTTAAGTGCGATTACGTTGATGATCGGGGAAAGCGCATTCGGGAATGCGTGAAGCAGGATAATTCGATAGTTGGGAACACCCTTCAGCAGCGCCATTTCAATGTATGCCGACGACAATACGTTTATAACCGCATTTCGCGTCATTCGCGTCATATGGGCCATCACCGCAAATGTGAGCGTTAAAACAGGAAGAGCCAGGGACCACAGGGAACTCAGGAAGGACTGCCCCGGCCTGAGTATAGGCAGCGCGGGTAGCCATCGTAATTGTACTGCAAAGACAAAAACCAACAGCGCGGCCATAAAAAACTCGGGCACGGATATCACGCAAAGGGTCCCGATGGAGATGGAGCGATCCAGTATCGTCCCGGCTTTCATAGCGGCAAGCAGGCCAAGGAATACAGAAAGTGGCACTGCTATGACCGCTGTGATCGCAGCCAAACGCACAGTGTTCCAGATGCGATCGTCAATCAATCCCGTTATCTCGCGACCGCTTCCGAGCGAGACGCCAAGATCACCAACCATAAGCCCACTTAACCAGTCCCAGTATCTTACCAATGGGGGACGATCAAGCCCTAATCTTTCTCGCATCGCAGCGACAACTTTGTCAGGTGCGTCCTTCCCAAGAACGGATTCGGCCACGTCGCCGGGAAGAATTTCCGTGCTCGCGAAGACAAGCAGCGAGACAACCCACATCGTGACCAAACCAAGACCCAGGCGCCGAAGGATTGCAAATGTCATGAAATGCTCCCGATACCGTCCAGTTCAGCGGCCCCATGTCTATTGCAGTGGCGCCTCGGACACGGAGGTT
>Ga0315336_1007288_pt1 | contig 10706 bp, 10 predicted proteins | sample ASW5metaG_FD_204512 | JGI IMG/M metagenome (GOLD analysis project Ga0315336, IMG submission 204512) | Ammonia-oxidizing marine archaeal communities from Monterey Bay, California, United States - ASW #5 | ecosystem: Environmental > Aquatic > Marine > Intertidal zone | place: USA: California... | reverse complement strand
CAGTCTCGACCCGTTCAGCTCGATCGACTCGCTCCGCAGGTTCTACGACCTGGAGCGTCAGGTCGCGTCGGGCCAGGGCGCCGATTGTGGCTCGACCGTCACGCTCATCCCGAGCGGCAGGCGAGAGGCCGCCTAGGCCCCGAACGGGATCCGAGTCGGGCGGGCCGCGTATCCTTCCGGGCGTGACCGCCCCCCCCACCACAGTTCAGCCCGCGAAGCTGGAACGGACGTGGCGGGTCTTGGGCGGGTTCGTTTCTGTCGGGGCGCTCGGCGTGCTGCTCATTGCGGTGATGCTGCGGCCCTCCGGCGAGGGTCACGGGACCCACACGCAGCTCGGGATGCCCGATTGCGCCTGGGCCGTCACGCTTGACACGCCGTGCCCGACGTGCGGCATGACGACCTCGTTCGCGCACGCCGCGGGGGGTGACCTGCTGACCTCGATCGTGACCCAGCCGCTCGGGTTCCTGCTGGTGATCGGGACGGCATCGACGGTCTGGGGCGGAGCGCACACCGCCATCGGCGGTGTGCGGCTCGGACCGCTGCTCGGGGCGATGACGACCAAGTGGTCGATGTGGGGTCTGGCTGCGGCCGCCCTGGGGGCCTGGGTCTACAAGATCATCACCTGGGGGTGATGGCGTGGACCGCCCGAGCTACCGTTCAGTCGCGAGACCTCGCGGGCCAGACGCCCGCACGGAGAAGCTGACCATGAGACGTCAGAACCGGGGACGAAAGACGTTGAGATGGGCAGTCGTTCTTGTCGGCGCTGTCGGCACGATGGGCGTGCTCCAGGGGTGCATCATCGGAACCGCGATCGGTGGCATGGCCGAGTCCGCGAGACGGACCGGGTCAACCGAGTTTCCGGCGGACTATTCAGGGCTGCAGGGAAAGAGCTACGCGGTCGTTGTCGCCGTCGATCGGCTCACCCAAGCCCAGCACCCCGGGCTTGTAGCACGGCTCACGAGCGGCGTAAACGATCGTCTCGCCCACCCGGAGAACGGTGTCGGCGCCAGCGCGTTCATCCCGAGCGTGGACCTGCTGAATGTGCTCTACCAGACGCCTCAGTGGCCCGCTATGCCTCCTGGAGAGGTCGCCGAGATGCTCGGGGTCGAGCGGTTGATCATGGTTGAGCTCTTCGACTATCAGCTCCATGAGGCGGGCAACCGATACGTCTGGAACGGTGTTGCGGCCGGCGCAGTGACGCTGTACGAATCCGACTCCGGCATCCCCGATGATCCGGTGTACGAGCGATCGATCCGCGTGACCTTCCCCGACGGGACCGGGTTCATGGCTGCGGACATCCCCCAGTCCGGTGTGACGAGCGAGTTGTCGCGCCGGTTTATCAACCGGGTCGCGTGGCTGTTCTACGTTCATGAAGAGCCGAACACCATCGCCTACTGAGTGAGCCTGGCATGAGACGACATCGAGCCTCATTGATTCAAATGACCGTGGGTTTCGGGATCGCGCTGATCGGGTGCGCTGCGATCGTCGGCTGCAACATCGTGACGCCGATCGCCTACGCGGTTCACGGCCCGGGCAGGGTCAAGGCTCAGTACAAGCTGAACGCTGAGGCGACCACGGTAATCTTCATCGACGATCCGTCGAATCGTGTCTCGCAGCGACGTCTTCGGGCGCAGATCGGCCAGAGCGCTCAAGACGTGCTGCTCGCCAAGAAAGCGGTCGTGGACATGATCGACACGCGGGCAACGCTGACCGCCAGCGCCAAGGAGCGCCACGGGAAGATGCTCTCGACTCAAGAGATCGGCGAGGCCGTCGGCGCTGACATAGTGATCTGGGGCTTGCTCTCGGAGTTCACGCTCTCGGCGGACGGAGTCTCCAACCTGCCCGAGGCAACGATGCAGGTCAAGGTGATGGACGTGGCCACCGGGGAGTCCTGGCCCGAGGGTGATGACTTCTTCCCTCTGAGCCTGCGGCTGGGGCAGCAACCCGGATTCGCGCCGCGCTCGACGTCTGACACGCTTGAGGGCGAAGCGAAGCTCGCCGATCGACTCGGGGTCGCCCTCGCACAGATGTTCTACAACCACGACATCACCGAGTCCGTCCGCAGGTAGGATGCCCGCAGGATGGTTGAGGAAGCATCGCCCGAGGGCACGAAAGTTCTGCATCTGATCGAGCCACCCCGCACCAGCGGCGGGGGGCGGGAGTCGTCGCTGTTCGCGTGGACGGCGCTGCGAGACGTCGGGCTTGTTGAGCACGGCGCTGTCGTCCTTGTCGGCGATTCCATGAGCGAGCGATGGGCGCGGGCGCACGGGATCGGCTGGGACGAACGGGTGGCGCCTCCGACGGGGCGGGTCGGGCTCGCGTGGTCGTCCATCGCACGCGTGATCCAGGCTCGGCGCCCTGAGACTGTTCGGTGCTGGTCCGCGCCGACGCTCCGCCTGGTTGCCGGAATCTCCCGGTTTCATCGCGCCTCAATCCGAGCGACCCTCGTCGAAGGACCGGAAGTATGCGAGCGCCTGATCATGCGATCCGCGGCTCGGATCGAGTCGGTCGAAGTCTTCGACGAGGAGGATCGGACGGCGTGGACCCGACTCGGGCTTTCGGCACGCCTGGTCGATCTCGATGACGATCGTCCCATATCCGACACCGGATCGGAGCGTCGCTCGCTCCAGGATTCGCTCGGCGTCGATGAGGACGCCCGACTGCTCGGCACGCTCTTCGATCACCCGAGCGACACCGACCTTCGCCGATTCTCGTTCCTTCTGGCCATCCTGGCGGTCAGCGAGCGCAACACGGTCGGGCTCGCGCCGGCGGGCGCCCGGCTGATCGAGGCCGGTCGGCGGTACGCCCGGGCGATCAACCGCGACTTCCGGGTCCTGCTCTCCGATCGACCGCTGATCGAGCAACTCCGGGTGATGGACGCGTGCGTTATCCCGGACCCGACCCGCCTGCACGCCCGGGGCGCCGACCGCCTGCTGCGCCGGGCCGCGCTCCGGGCGGGCGTCCGCGCGTTCGCCCACCCTTCGTTCGCAGAGATAAGCGGGCCGTCGCCGCCAGAGATGATCCGCCCGATGCTCGACGTGCTCGGGAGCGCCCCCGCGAGCCAGGAGCGGCTCGAGACCGTGGGCGGGGGTGCTCGGTGAGCGAGACGACGGGCGTGCTGTTTGTTTGCCTGGGCAACATCTGCCGCTCTCCCCTGGGCGAGGGGATCTTCATCCACCTGGCCCGTGAGCGCGATGTTCTCGACCGTTTCGATGTCGATTCATGCGGCACCGGCGCCTGGCACGTCGGCGAGCGGGCCGACCCGCGCTCGGTCGCGATCGGGAAGAAGCACGGTGTTGATGTACCGTCAATCGCGCGAAAGTTCGAGCCACGGACTGACATCGAGCGGTTCGGGCTGATCCTCGCGATGGACCGCCAGAACGAGCGTGACCTCCTGAGTGAGGGCACGCCTCGAGAGCAGGTTCGTCTGATGCGATCGTTCGACCCGACGCTCAACGGAGCCAGCGGCAAGGACATGGAGGTGCCGGACCCGTATTACGGGCGCGGCGACGGCTTCCAGCGGGTGTACGACATGCTCACTCGGGCGTGCGAAGGGCTGCTGTCCGATTTCCTGTGAGTCATTGGGTTGCGCTTCGGCCTGCGGCCATTTCGAGATACAATCGGGCGAATCGCTCTCCGCGACCGCGGGTGGAGCGTGGGGGGACATCTGTTATGAGTCGTTCATCACTGCTGGGCGTCGGTGCTGTTTCGGGCCTGTGTCTCACCGCCCTGATCGGGATGGGAGGGGCGAAGGACCAGCCAGAGGTGGCAGGCCAGGCTGCAACCCCCGGCGCGGCGTACGCGATCGGGTTTGATGTCGGCATCGACACGATCGCCCAGCTCAGCGCTGACGAGGTTCAGGCCAACGCGGACGATCTTGTGCGGGGATTCGCAGATGCCGTCCATCGCGCCGAGCCGGCCATGTCGGCGTCAGAACGGCGTCGGGTACTCGCGACACTTGAGCGTGAGGTCTCGAACAGGCTCGCGGAGTCACGCCTCGAGGAAGACCCAGTCTTCCGGGCGATGGCTGAGGCAAACGCCCGGCGGGGCAAGGCGTTCTTGAATGCATTCGGCGAGCGCGAGTGTGTGAGCAAGCTGGAGGGCGGCATCCTGTACCAATCTAGGACGGCGGGAGCCGGCGCCTTCCCGAGCGCCGAGAGCACGGTGGTGATCTCGGGGCAGGCGCGACTGATCGACGGGACCCTGGTCGCCGACATGAACAGGCGTGAGATGGGCGTCGCCGACATGCTCCCGGGCGGCCAGATCATCGCGAAGGGCATGAGGGTCGGTGATCGCTGGATCGTGGCGATCCCCACGGAACTCTCGTTCGGGCTGCGCGGGCGAACCCCGGACATCGGGCCCAACGAGACGCTGCTGATGGACGTTGAGCTCATCGAGATCCGTTGATGCGACGACCGATTCTGTTACTGACGCTCGGAGGCATCGTGGTTGCCGCTGCGTTCTCGCAGAACGCGCTCGACCGATCGCTCGCGGTCGGGCGCGGGAGGGTCAATCCAGCGGCGCCCCGCCCAGCGATGGCTGCCCCGATCTACTCCGTGAATCACAACACCGGAGGGATGACGTACAACAGGGCGAACGCGTTCAGGGATCCCGCGTACAACCTCTACCAGTCCCGAGGCTTCAACCTGTTCCAGCGGACTAAACCCTACGAGCGACGGGATTTTCAGGGCGTGGCGCCGGCCCAGGGGGTCGCCCTTCAGCCCGCGACATACACACGCAACTCCGTGAGCGCCGGCTCGTACGCGCCCAGGGTTGCGAGACCTCGCACCGCGCCGCCGTCTTCTGCGGTTCCTTCAGTATCCAGCCCGGCAATACCTGCGCCGGTGATCGCAAGATACCGGCCCCAACGTCGCGGGACGCCTGAACGCTCCTCGATGCTTTCGGGCAAGACATTGAGTGACGATGTGTTGCTCGCGCCGGTGTACCGCGTCCACACGTCCGTGTCGTACCGAGGCGCACTCTCAGAGCGGTAGCATCGGGAGCGCCGGTCGGCGCACGCCCGGCGCATCAAAGAACTACAACTCCAGCATGAGCCGCCGCGGATCCTCGATCGAGTCCTTGATCGACACGAGGAACTGCACCGCCTCGGCGCCGTCCACGATCCGGTGGTCGTAGCTCAGGGCGAGGTACATCATCGGGCGAAGGGCGATCTGGCCCGGGTTGTCCAGGTCTTCGGCGGGGCGCTTCTTGATCGTGTGCATGCCCAGGATCGCCGACTGCGGCGGGTTGAGGATGGGCGTGGACATCAGGCTGCCGAAGACGCCGCCGTTGGTGATTGTGAACGTGCCGCCCTGCATCTCCTCGAGGCTAATCTTGCCGGCCTTCGCACGACCGCCGAAATCCTTGATGGTGGACTCGATGCCCGCGTACGAAAGAGTCTCGGCGCTGCGGATCACGGGCACGACCAGGCCCTTCGGGCTGGCCACGGCGATCGCGATATCGCAGTAGCTGTGCTTCTGGATCGCGGGCTTGCCGTCGGCGTCGGCGGTGATGTAGGCGTTGACCGTGGGGAACTTCTCGATCGCGCCGCAGACGGCCTTGACGAAGAAGCTCATGAAGCCGAGGCCGACGCCGTGCTTCTCGGCAAACTTCTCTTTGTACTGCTTTCGGAGCGCCATCACGGGGCCCATGTCAACCTCGTTGAAGGTCGTGAGCATGGCCGCGGTCTGTTGGGCCTCGACGAGGCGGCTGGCGATCTTCTGACGCATCGGCGACATGCGCTCGAGCGTGATGTTCCGGACGCCCGCGGCTGCGAGCGCGGCGCCTGCCGACGCGACGGCTGCGCCGGCGCTGTCGATGGCGTGGAGCACGTCGTGCTCGGAAACGCGGTCGCCGACGCCGGTGCCCGGGATCTTGCCGAGGTCCACGCCGTGCTGCTCGGCGAGCTTACGGGCCAGGGGAGTGGCCTTGACGTCGCCGTTGCTCGGCGCGGGCGCGGCGGCTGGTTGGGCAGCGGCGGGCGGCGCGGGTGGCGCCATCGTCGCGGTCGAGCCTCCCTCGCTGGCCTGGGCCTGCGCGGGGGCGGCGCTGGCGCCGGCTGGCTTCTCGGCGGACTCGTCGATCTCGCCGATGACGGCGCCGATGTCGATGTCGGCTCCCTCGTCCACGGTTCGCTTGAGAGCGCCCGCGGCGGGGGCGAGGATCTCGACCGTGATCTTGTCGGTCTCGACCTCCGCGACGATGTCGTCGCGGTCAACCCATTCGCCGTCGTTCTTGAGCCACGCGGACAGCATTCCGCTGACAACGCTCTCGCCGGCTTCGGGCATGGTGATCGGGGTGGGCATTGCTTCGTCCTTGGCTCAGCGTCTCATGCGGAGGCGGGCACGTGTGCCTTGGTTGCTTTGTCGGCGCCGGCGTCCAGGGGCTTGGGGCCGATGACATCAGTGAGGAGCTGCTCCTGCTCGCGTTTGTGCCCCTTCTTGGAGCCGGTGGCGGGCGAGGCGGCCGCGGGACGACCGATGTAGCGCGGGCGATCCAGCCCCATGAGGGTCTGCATCTGATCGCACACAAACAGGTAGGCCGCGGCGTTGCGGGGCTCTTCCTGGGCGTAGACCGTCTGGGCCCCGACCGGGTAGCGCCGCAGGATTTCGGCGAGCAGTTCCTGATGGAACGGGTAGACCTGCTCGATGCGCACGATGGCGACATCGGTCAGGCCCAGCTCACGCCGGCGCTGGTCGAGCTCGAAGTAGAGCTTGCCGCAAACGAGCACGACCTTGCTGACCTTGGAGCGGTCGGCGCCCTCGCGCTCGAACATCGGGTCGTCGATCATCTCGCGGAACCGACCGTTGACCAGCTCGGACACGTCACCTGTCGGCACGCGGAGCAGGCTCTTGGGCGTCATCATGATCAGCGGCTTGCGGAAGCTCCGCTTCACCTGGCGCCTGATGACGTGGAACGTCTGCGCCGCGTCGGTTGGGTAGACGACCTGCAGGTTTTCCTGCCCGCAGAGCTCCAGGAACCGCTCCATGCGGCAGGAAGAGTGCTCGGGCCCGGCGCCCTCGTAGCCGTGCGGGAGCAGCATGGTCAGGCCCGACCAGCGCTCCCATTTGGCCTCGGCGGAGGCGAGGAACTGGTCGATGATCGCCTGGGCGCCGTTGACGAAGTCGCCGAACTGCGCCTCCCACAGCACGAGCATGTTCGGGTCCGAGAGCGAGTAGCCGTAGTCGAAGGCGAGCACGCTCGCCTCGGAGAGCGGCGAGTCGTAGATGCAGAACTTGGCCTGCCTCGGGCGCCCGTCAGAGCCGGCTGAGCCGGGCGGCGTGTCCGTGCCCAGGATGCCCATCTCGCGGATGTTGTTCAGCGGTGTGAACGCATCGGCTGTCTCAGCGTCACGGAGCACGGCGTGGCGGTGACTGAACGTGCCGCGCCTGCAGTCCTGGCCAGAGAGTCGCAGTGCGGTACCCTCGACGAGCAGGGCGCCGTACGCGAGCGTCTCGGCGTCGGCGTAGCTGATCTTTCCCGTGTCCGCGAGCTCGGACCGGCTCTTGAGCAGGGCCCTGAGCTTCGGGTTGACGTTGAAGTTTTCGGGCGTGCGTCCGAGGCCGGCGCAGATCTCGCGGAGCGTCTCTTCCGAGATGCTGGTATCCACGGGCTCGTGCGAGTAGGCGTGCTGCTGGCCGTCCCAGCGGGCAGAGCCCGGGTCGATGGTCGGGTCGTTCGGCGCCTCGCGGGCGGCCGCCTGGGCCTGCTCGAGCGCCTCGTCGCGCCGGTGACGGATGGCCTGGACGTCGGCCTCCTGGATCAGCCCCTCGGTGAGCAGAAGTTCGGTGTAGGACTTGAGCACGCTGGGCTTGCTCTTGATCATCTTCACCATCTTGGGCTGGGTGAAGGACACCTCGTCCTGCTCGTTGTGCCCGTAGCGCCGGAAGCACTGGAGATCGATGAAGACGTCGCGCCGGAACTTCTGGCGGAACTCGACCGCGAACTGCGCCACCGCGACGCACGCCTCCGGGTCATCCCCGTTGACGTGGAAGATCGGGGCGTCGATCGCCTTGCCGATGTCCGTGCAGTAGCGGCTCGAGCGTGCGTCCTCGGGGAGCGTCGTAAAGCCAATGTGATTATTGACGACCACGTGGATGGTGCCGCCGGTGGTGTAGCCGTCGAGCTGCGACATATTGATCGTCTCGGCGACGACACCCTGGCCGACGACGGCGGCGTCGCCGTGCATCAGCACGGGAATGACGCGTCGGCGTTCGAAGTCGGCGCGGAGGCGCTGCTTGGCCCGACACCGCCCCTCAACGACGCCGTTGACCGCCTCGAGGTGGCTCGGGTTGCTGGCCATGGCCAGGTGGACCATCCGCCCGTTCGGGAAGCGACGCGTGCCGGAGTAGCCTCGGTGGTACTTGACGTCGCCGCTGGAGTCGACATCGTCGCCCCAGGTCTCCTCGAACTCGGTAAAGATCTGCTCGTTCGTCTTGCCGACGATGCTGTTGAGGACGTTCAGGCGACCGCGGTGGGCCATGCCCAGCACGACCTCTTCCACGCCCGTGTCGCTCGCGACCTCGAGCATGTGGTCCAGCAGCGGGATGAGCGCCTCGGCGCCCTCCAGGCTGAATCGCTTCTCGCCGGGGTACCGCCTGCCCAGAAACTTCTCGAAGAGCTCCGAGCGGACGAGCAGCTCAAGGATGTGCGCCCGCTGCGGTCGGGTCAGCTCAAGGCGCCCACCGGCGCCCTCGAAGCGCTCGAGTAGCCAGGCGCGCTGCTCCTCGTCCTGGATGTGCATGAACTCGACGCCGACCGTCGAGCAATAGGTCGACTCGAGGCGTTCGATGACTTGGCGGAGCGGGAGCTCGCCGTCGATGCCGAGCGCCTCGGCGTCCACCAGGCGGTCCAGATCACCTTCGTTCAGCTCGTGGTATTCCAGCGAGAGCGACCGGGGGCGGTCGCGTTCACGATCGAACGGGTCGATCTTGGCGCTCAGATGCCCGTGGTCGCGGTAGGCGCCGATGAAGTCATCAACAACCGCCTGGAAGTGCGACGCACGCCCGGCGGGTCGGCCGGCGGCGGGCGTGATCTTCACGGGACCGGATGGCGCTGCAGCGCGAGGCGCCGGGGCGGCGCCTTGTGAACTGGACTGACCCGCGCCGGGAGAGAGGTTCAGCTCCCCCGCGTTGGCCAGGTCGAAGCCTTGGAAGAACGCCCGCATGTCCGCGGGGACGGACCCCGGGTCACGCTGGTACTGGCGGTACTGCTCATCGAGGAACTCGGCGTTCCAGTTGTTGAGCGACGGCGGAACGGGTCGCGGAGCCGAACTCATTGTCTGCCTCGCCAGGGGTATCAGTCACCCGAGTTTGGGGGCGAAGAAGCGCTCACGAGACGCCACACCGGCGACTCAGGCAATGGTAGTCCGAGATATCGGTCTCTGGACTGTGGGACTGCTGATTTCATGGGTACATTGGGGCGATCCGCCCGACGCGCAGAATCAGCCGAATCGGCCGGTGACGTACTGCTCGGTCTCAGGCAGGAGCGGCGTCTGGAAGATCTTGGCCGTGGGGCCGTACTCGACCAAGCGACCTAGGTACATGAAGGCCGTGAAATCGCTGACACGGGCGGCCTGCTGCATGTTGTGGGTCACAATCAGAACCGTGTACCGGTTTGAGATCTCGTGGATCAGTTCCTCGATCCGGATCGTGGCGATCGGATCGAGGGCCGAGCATGGCTCGTCCAGGAGAAGGACCTCGGGGTCCGCAACCACCGCCCGGGCGATGCACAGACGCTGCTGTTGGCCTCCGGAGAGCCCGAGGGCAGAGCTCGAGAGGCGGTCCTTGACCTCGTCCCAGATGGCCGCGGCCTTGAGGGCCCTCTCGCAGGCGTCACGAAGGACGGACTTTCGGTTCTCACCGTCGATCCGGAGTGGGTAGACGACGTTCTCGAAGATCGACATCGGGAACGGGTTCGGGCGCTGGAAGACCATGCCGAGGCGCTTGCGGAGCTCGATGACGTCAACGTCGGGCGAGTAGATGGGCTCGGCGTTGAGCGTGATATCGCCCTCGATGCGGACGCCGTCAATGAGGTCGTTGAGCCTGTTGATCGATCGGAGCAGGGTGGACTTGCCGCAACCCGACGGGCCGATGAGCGCGGTGACCTTGCCACGAGGCACGCCCATCGAGACCTCGTGGAGCGTCTTGGCCTGTCCATACCAGAGCGAAAAGTCCTCGGCCTGGAGCACGCTCGGCGCCTGCGCGACCTCGTCATGGATGACCGACTCAACCGCGCGCCCCGCACGAATTGCCTCGAGCACATTCAGACGCTCGGGCGGCGCGCTGGTCATCGCGGGCGCCGACACGCTGACGGGAGACCTCGGAGTTTCGGCGGCGGGTGGGTCCATGATGCTCATCGCTCGATCAAGCTTAGACGCTCGCCCCCTGTGAGCGGGCGCGGAGACGCCCTCGGATGATGATTGCGGCGAAGTTCAGCGCGAGCACGATCGATATCAGCAGCAGGGTGGTCGTCCAGACCAGCGGCTCGGTGGCCTCCGAGTCCGGGTTCTGGAATCCGAGGTTGTAGATGTGAAACCCCAGATGCATGAAAGTCCGGTCGGCGTGCAGGAACGGGGCGTCCGAGCTGACCGGGAGCGCGGGCGCCAGGTTGACCGCGCCGACGAGCATGAGCGGGGCCACCTCGCCGGCGCCTCGGGCCATGGCCAGGATGGCGCCAGTCATGATGCCCGGCTGGGCCGCGGGAAG
>Ga0315336_1007287_pt1 | contig 10706 bp, 12 predicted proteins | sample ASW5metaG_FD_204512 | JGI IMG/M metagenome (GOLD analysis project Ga0315336, IMG submission 204512) | Ammonia-oxidizing marine archaeal communities from Monterey Bay, California, United States - ASW #5 | ecosystem: Environmental > Aquatic > Marine > Intertidal zone | place: USA: California... | reverse complement strand
CCTCAGGTCTCAGGCGCCTTGGGGAGATATCAATCAGGATGGGAACCTCGATGCTGCCGATGCACTCGCTGTGTTTCATCTCATCCTGGACTATCCCAACGCGCCAACTGTCGATACCCTCGACTCGGTTTCCACGCTCCCAACCTGCGGGGAGGGAGAGCTCCTCAACCCCGCCACAAACGTGTGTGTGACTATCCCAACCTGCGGGGAGGGAGAGCTCCTCAACACCGCCACAAACGAGTGTGTGACTATCCCAACCTGCGGGGAGGGAGAGCTCCTCAACACCGCCACAAACGAGTGTGTGACTCCCCCAACTTGCCCCGGCGGATAGGAAATTTAGGCCGCGTTTTCGACACTACGTCTGATAACGGGGCGGATAGGAATTTCAGTGCATAGGAAAGACAAGCCCCGGATTCGCTAGGCAAGAGAGTCACGAATCTGCCGGCGTGGCTCGGATGTACTCCAAAGACTCGGGCGGATGCTTCCCCGCGAGATGCGTACAGACGTGATGCCAGGTGGCGTCTGCGTCTAGGAATTTTAAGCGCCGGTGGGGGAGTACAAAAAGCGTCCTATAACGTTCTAAGTGTCAACTAGGATCAACGGCAGCGCTCGTGACCGCGGTTCATGGCCGATGCCCGGGCGCTCTGCAATTCCATCCGGCGTCATCCGGGCAACTCCAACCCAAAGGGGGGGGCCAGCGGGTCTAGCGCGTGAGTATATCGGTTAGGCGCAATTTCAAGTTGACAGAAACTGTAGTTGTTTGGCTCAATAGGTCGCCCCGCCGTGATGTTCAAAACCAGGAGTCTTCTTGATGACACACGTACGGCTTTTAACAGTAGCCACTCTGATCGGATTGACCGTCTCCCTCGTGCCGCTCGCGGCCCGTGCAGGCGACCCGGCCGTGAAATGCGAATCGGGCAAGCTCAAAGAATCGAGCAAGTACGCGGCATGCCGTCTGAAGGCGGATGCGAAAGCGGTGGCGAAGGGCGAGGCTGCGGACTACGCGAAGTGCGAAGAGAAGTTTGCAGACAAGTGGGTGAAGACGGAAACGAAAGCCGGGGTTGGCATCTGTCCAAGCGAGGGCGACCAGGTGAGCATGGACGCTCGTATCACGACGGATGTTGCCGAGATCGCCACGTTGCTCGCGGGGGGCAGCGTGCCGGACTATTCCGGCGAGCTGGCGATCTGCAACAATGACCTCGATGTATGTAGCGCCGGACTCACGGGTTGCAACGGAGACCTTGGCATTTGCGACGCCGGACTCACGAGTTGCAGCGGTGACCTAGGGACGTGCAACGCGGGCACGGCAGGGGTGGGCGAGGTTCTGAGCGGGCAGACGTTTTCGAGCGGTGCTGGGCTGGGTGTTACCGGCACGATGACGAACGTGGGTCAGCAGAACGTTACCCCTGGCACGGCAGGCGTATCGATCTCACTGGGTTTTCACGATGGCACGGGTTCGGTGACCGGAGACGCGGACCTAGTCGCGTTGAACATCGCCAGTGGCGTGGACATCTTCGGTGTGGTCGGTAGCTTCGTGAGTGACTGCGGTAATGGGGTGATCGATGCGGGTGAGGATTGCGACCTGGGCAGCCTTGGCGTTGCAACCTGTACTTCGCAGGGGCAGTACGGCGAGGGGCTATCATGCGGTGCCGGTTGCGTATTCGACACGAGCGCATGTTCGGCGACGCGCTATGAGGACACGGGCCTTGGCACGGTGATCGATCATGAGACGGGGCTTGAGTGGCAAAAGACCGATGATGTGGGTGGCCTGACGGATAAGGACAACAGTTACACTTGGACGGGTGACGGGCCTGGTGCAACGGCAGCCAACGGCACTGCTTTTGTAACGTTCCTGGAGGGGCTAAATGGGGGGACGGCATCGAGCGGCTCCGGCCCAACGACTGCTGGGTACGCGGGTCACAATGACTGGCGTATACCGCGTATCGAGGAACTAAAAACGATCGTCGATTGCTCGTTTGGCAATCCATGTATCGACCAGTCGGTGTTCGGTGCGACAAATGCGTCGTCCGTCTATTGGTCGTCTACTACGTTCGCGACCGGTCCGAACGTCGCGTGGGTCGTGAACTTCCTCAGTGGCTTCGTGGGCGGCACGGATAAGGCCAGCGACTTTCAAGTACGTGCTGTGCGTGGCGGTTCGTGATCGATCATTTGGTGATTTGAGAGATTGGGTAATTTGATTTGTGGGGGGCGTTAGTCCCCCCACGTCGGTCGCGTAAGCGGCCGACCGACGCCGCTGGCAGGAGGATGCTCCATGGCACGCAGCGAACACCTTCCGATCTACAAGAGCAGCTATGACCTGTGTCTGTACTTCGAGCAGGTCGTGCGCAACTTCTCCCGCTACCACAAGTACTCGCGTGTCTAGGAATTATAAGCGCTGGTGGGGAAGTACAAAAAGCGTCCGACCATGCGCGTTATGTTAACCAGGATCGACGGCGGTGCTTGTGACGAGGGTTCATCGGTGCGGATGCCCTGGCCATCGTATCAACTCACTCTATTGCGCCGTACCTCGGCTTTGAAAAGCCGGTCCAACGCGCGGGCCACACCCCGACGGTAGTCGTCGTCCAGCCAAGGGTACAGCACGGAGAACACGTGATGGAGTCCCGTTCGTACGTCTTCGTCTTCGACCTCCGCGCTCGGTTTGCGTAAACATACGAAGTCCAGCCACGCCAAAAAAACCACCCACGTTGTCGTAGTGACTTGGTCGAGTTCTTTGCGTGTCGGTCTGATCGCGGGGCTGCCAAAGCCGAGGGAAGCCTCGATGATCGCGCGAATCCGGTCGCGTGATTGCGTTTCGAGCCGAAGGTACTGGGCCCGCAATTGTTCGTCATTGCGCAAAAGCTGCGGGAGCCCACAGAAGAAGAACCGGTAGTCATACATGACACGGAACCCACCGAGGTAGTGTCGGGCGAGAACCTCCGGTCCGGTTGCATCCGGCTCGGGTGTTAGTGCCTCTACCAATCCAGCGTCGATACGAGGGAAGAGCGCGCGGATGATCTCCTCGCGGTTTTGGTAGTGATAGTAGAGATTGCCGGGGCTGATCCCGAGCGTTTGCGCGATCTTCGCGGTTCCGACGTTCTCCTCCCCGAGGCGGTTGAACAACTCGAGCGCGGTCTCAAGGATACGATCGCGATTGTTCCGGGTGGGAGATTTCCGTTGCTTAATCTCGACTTGTGACATTTCTTAGCCTTGGGATCATTTTTCTCTTGCCAGATTAGAGTATAGACTCTATAGTCTAGTCTGTCCAGCCCAAATAGAGAGGAACACGTGATGAAAATCGGTCTTCAGATGGTTTTCCAGAACTACGGACGTCGCAGCGCCGACGCGGACTTGGTGCAACAAGAGATACGGCTCGCAGAACTCGCCGAAGATCTCGACTTTGACGAGCTCTGGCCCGTCGAGCATCACTTTACTGACTACGCGGCCTGCCCGGACAATACTCAACTCCTTAGCTACTTGGCTGCGCGCACTTCTACCATCGGTCTTGCAACCGGCGCGGTCATCCTGCCGTGGAACGACCCGTTGCGCGTAGCGGAGAAACTGGTGTTTCTCGACCACCTGAGCAACGGCCGTGCTGTCTTCGGAATGGGGCGTGGACTTTCACGCCGTGAGTATGCGGGGTTCGGGATCGACATGGAGCAGTCGCGTGATCGTTTCGACGAAGCCTCGGTTATGATTCTTGAAGCTCTGGAGACGGGCTTCATTGAGGGCGACGGTGCTTACTATCCGCAGGCCCGCACCGAAATCCGACCCGAGCCACGCGGCACCTTTAATGGAAGAACCCATTCGGTCGCGATGTCCCCCGACTCGGTACAGCAGGCCGGTAAGCTCGGGGTAGGAATGCTTCTGTTCTCGAACAAACCCGACGAAGCCAGCGCTAAAGACATCGAGGCTTACAATGCGGTGTTTGCCGAGTACCACGACCATCCTGCTCCGGCTCCGCGCTTTTGTGATTTTATGGTTTGCGATCCCGACGCGAGCAATGCCGGCGATTTGGCTACGAAGCATATCGGCGGGTACTTCAGCGAGGTGATGCACCACTACGAACTCGGTGGCGAACACTTCAAGAGAAGCCGGTCTTACAAATCCTATGGCGAGCAGGCCAAGGAAATGGAAAAACTCGGTATCGACGGGGCACAAAAGGCTTACGTTTCGGTTCAGGCGGCGGGAACCCCCGAGCAGATCGTTGCGCGCCTCGAACGGCGGCGTGACGCCGTCGGCGATTTCGATTTGAACCTATGCGCGTTCTTCGGTGGGCTGTCGCCCGAGCAATCAGAGAGCAGCATGCGGTTGTTTGCACGAGAGGTGATCCCGGCGCTTCGGGCTTGGTGAGACCATGGCCAAGCCGACGCCGAAACGCGATCACGTCGCGATTGTTACAGGAGCGGGTTCCGGTATCGGCCGCGCTGCCGCTGCAATGTTGGCAGATAACGGATGCTCGGTGTCTGTCTGGGACTATGACGAAGCGAGTGCCGCACAAACAGCCGCCGAGATTGCAGCGACCGGAGGTAACGCCATCGGCATCAGGGTGGACGTTCGCGAAGACGACGCAGTCGCTGCGGCAGTGGCCGAAACCGTGGACCGACTCGGAAGCCTTACCGTGGCCTTCAACAACGCGGGGATTGGGCTGCCGGTTGCGCCACTGACCGACATTGCGCTTGATGACTTCGACAACGTCGTAGCGACCAACCTGCGTGGTATATTTTCTTGCATGCGCCACCAGATCCCACGCCTCGTTGAAAACGGTGGTGGCGCGATTCTGAACGCGGCGTCGGTTGCCGGACAGGTCGCACTCGCCGGTGAGTCTGCCTACACCGCAACCAAACACGGCGTGATCGGTCTATCGAAAGCTGCGGCGGTAGAGTACGGCCCCGCTGGCGTGCGCGTCAACGCGATTTGCCCGGGCGCGATCCGCACGCCGATGCTCGACATCCTCGCCGCAGGCGGGGTGAGCGAAGAGGCGCTGCTAGCAATGCACCCTATCGGCCGGTTGGGTGAGCCAACCGACGTCGCTGAGACTGCGACGTGGCTGTTACTAAACGCACCAACTTTTATCACCGGCGCGGCCATTGGCGTAGATGGTGGATGGACAGCGCAATGACGAGCGAGAACAGAACTGAACAAGACGAGTGGGGCGGCTGCAACCCGCTCTCGGATAGTTTTCGTGACGATCCCTACCCATCGTTGCACCACCTCCGTGAAACCTCACCGGTGAACTTAACGCCGCTCGGTACCTGGCGAGTGTCGCGCTTCGCCGACATTGACGAACTTCTGCGCAACGGTCCCGTCAGCCAGACCAACGCTGCTGGGATTAACCCCATGTTCGATCCTAAGGATCGAAGCCCCGGCAGTTTCGTTGACTTCATGTTGAACGAGGACGGGGAAACTCACGCTCGGCTGAGAAAGCTCGTGTTCAAGGCTTTTACGCGCCGTGCGGTCGAGGCGATGGAAGCCCAGGTCGAAGAGACTGTCGACCGGGCGGTGACAAAAGGTCTGAAGCAAGGAGGCCTCGACATCATCGCTGATCTCGCGTTGCCGGTTCCGGCGTCCATGATCTGTAAGGTTCTCGGCGTCCCCGACGAAGACCGCGACCAGTTCACGACATGGACTCAGGCGCGCACCAACGCATTCTTTGCGGCGATGTTACCGCCGGAGGTTTGCAAAGAGGTACGAGATGCAGGCCAAGCACTCGCGGACTACTTCGATGACTTGATCGCCGAGCGACGTAAGAACCTCGGCGAGGATCTTCTCAGCGAGCTGATTCGCGTTGAAGAAGACGGAGAGAAGCTATCTGTTGCCGAGATGATCCCTCAAGTTGTCGGTCTGCTTGTCGCAGGGTTCGAGACAACGATCGGTTTGATCGGAAACGGCACTCGCGCTTTCATCGAACATCCCGACGAGCTGGCCAAGCTGCGCGAAGACCCGACACTTATCGACAACGGCGTCGAAGAGTGCCTCCGCTACGACAATCCGATCTTGATGATATGGCGAGTCCTCACTGAACCCTACACAATCGGAGACGTGACCATACCGACCGATTCGGTTGTGTGGCCGATGCTCGCGTCCGGTAACCGTGACCCAGAGGCAAACCGCGAACCCGACCGCTTCGACATCAGGCGCGAAAAGATCCAGTACCACTCGTTCGGGGGGGGGAACCATTTCTGTCTCGGCCACCAACTTGCACGAATGGAAGCACGGATTGCGATTGGAGAACTGCTGCGACGTGCACCCAACTTGCGCATCGACTATGACGGACTCGAATGGTCGGATTCGTTTTTCCGGGTGTATGGAAAACTACCGGTGCACTTCGACGCATAGTTGAGTGCAGGAAACCTAGGAGGCGAACGTGTCCGCAACACCATCATTGGAGACTGAATTTCTGTTCCTTCTCAAAGGCGAGATCAGTACACCCGTTCAAGCCAACGAAAACTTGCTCATCTTTGAAGTCGGTCGCGCGAGTATCGAAGGCCCACGCATCCGTGGGACGGTTGTTCCGCCCATGGGGGATTGGATCCGAATCATGCCCAACGGCAATTGGAGGCTTGATGTCCGATTCACGATCCTCACCGACGACGGCGAGCACATCTACTGTAGCTACACTGGGGTGCTACGCATGGATGAAGGTCTCGCCGACCGTATCGCAGCGGGGGAGAGTATCGATGGCGACGAGATGTACTTCCGCAGCACACCGTACTTTGAGACGACCTCTAAGAAGTACGCATGGATGAACGACATCGTCGGCGTGGGTCGCATGGCGGCATTTGGTGGTGGCAAAGCGCGATACGAAGTGTTTCACGTTCTTTGAGTGAAACGATGAATCGCGTCTAGGAACTTTAAGCGCCGGTGGGGGAGTACAAAAAGCGTCCTATAACGTTCTAAGTGTCAACTAGGATCAACGGCAGCGCTCGTGACCGCGGTTCATGGCCGATGCCCCGGCCAAAAATTGACGGACGCTAAAGGCGCATAAGTCGCCCAAAAGAAACTCCGCTCGATCACTCTCAACTCGCGTCGGTTGGACAACCCGACGCGAGTTAGAGATCCCGCTTCGCTGCATCGGTCGGATCGACCGATGCAAGTTAGCTTGCAGCGCAACTCGCTTCGGCCGATGCACCCGCCGCGACTTTCGTCCGCCGAAGCGAAAGCTGATGTGATAGTTGCCGGAAGGATCGGTCTGCAGCCAGCGTCCCGAAGGGCGCTCGGTGCGAACTCTCTGTAACGCATCCCAAAGCCTTTGCACACAGCGGCCTCCGGCACGCAGGGTGGCACCCGAGTCATTTCCACTTGTTCATCAACGGCATTCAACGCGCAGTCCCGCTCGCCTTTACCGTGCCGCACAGTTCGCGTGTCTTGAACAGGACAAACGTCAGCGCGATCATCGCGCAGATCATCTCGTTGACCTCGTCCAGGTGATTGATCAGCATGTCGAACCGGTACGACGGGATCCAGAACTCGTGCATCAGGTCGAGGCTGGCGACGACCAGCAGGGGCACGAACCACCAGAAGAAGATCGGCCGAGGCATCAGATCCTTGAGCACGCCGCTGCGGTTGAGGGCGACACCGATCAGCCCCGCCAAGGCGAAGAGGATCGCGAAGATTTCGAGGTATTCTTGAAAGAGCTGGTGATTATGAAAGGTCGTCTCGTTCTGGGCGTTGGTCTTCGCGATGACCTCGGGGGTCTGCCATTCGAAGAACTGCTGGCCCCAGGATATCTCCTCCATGCCGATGACGAAGAAGCCCAGCCCGCAGAGGGTCAGCCCGACGAGCACGGGCTTCGTCACCCGCGACCGGACCCGGTAGGCGAGGATCAGCCCCAGGACGCCGGCCGAGGTCATACAGGCGAATGAGGCCAGCTCGACCGGGCCGTTTTCTTTGAGCAGCCTGACGCCGAAGTCGTGCGTCGGGTCGTACGTCAGCATCGCCGAGATGATGAAATAGATCACCGTCGGGACCGCCGCGAACGCGATGAGGCTGCGTGATAGTTGGGGCGAACTCACAGGTTTCTTATCGTCCGTTATGGCCCGCGGCATAAACCTGGGTAAGGGGGCGCGTCGCCTACTGATAGCGATTTGAATAGTCGGTAGTGGACCAAGAGTAACGCAAACGGGCGCGTCTAGGAACTTTAAGCGCCGGTGGGGAGGTACTAAAAAGCCGTATGACGTTCTAAGTGTCGACCAGGATCGACGGCGGCGCTTGTGACGACGGTTCATCGGTGCGATGCCCTGCCAACCGGGGGGGCGTATACATGGACAGGGCGGCGGCAGTGGTGGTAGGCTCGCGGGTCTTCTGGAGGGAAACCCACCATCCATCCACCAAGGTCCGGCACTCATGGAATTGGAATTGACCATCGGCATTGCAACAGCCGGTCGCCCGACCCTGCTGGCGCGAACTCTGCAATCTATGTCTGAGGCTGTTCTTCCAAACGGGTATCGGGAAACCATTGTCATCGAAAATGGACCCAGGTGTGGCGTGGAGGACGTTGTCCGTTGCAGCCCGAAGTCCCTCAGGACACGCTATCTTTATGAGCCACAAGCCAACAAGAGTGCCGCCCTGAACCGCTTGCTCGAGGAAACCGTCGACGGCTTGATCCTCTTCGCCGACGACGACATACGGATCGAACCGGAAAATCTCTGCTGTTATCGCGAGGCTGCAGTGAAACAGGGTCCGGGATGGTTCTTCGGTGGATCCACACGCGCCGAATATGAGCTTCAGCCGCCGAGTTGGCTCATGAAGTTCCTTTTGCGCTCAACAGGAAACACGACCCTCGGAAACTCTACACGTACGGTCCACCAACCGGTTTTTATGGGATGCAACTGGGCCGCGCATGTCAGCGACCTGAAGGCCACGGGAGGGTTTGATGTTCGTAAAGGACCCGGCTCAGCCACCAGAAGTGTCGGACAGGAAGCAGACATGCAGCAACGTTTTCTGAAGCGGGGCTTACAAGGTCTTTATCTTCCCGACGCGGTCGCCTGGCACCATGTTCCCCGTTCCCGTTGCTCGCCCCAGTGGACCCTTGATCGATCCTTCCGAGAAGGTATCTGTGGTGGAATCGACGCGGGAAAGCGTGGAACATCTCTGTTTCGTCGCCCGCTCAAAGACTCCCTGAAACTTTTTCGAAGCCTGGTCGGCTACGGAGCGACACGGCTCAGCAATAATCCGCGACTCCGTTTTTATGGAGAACACAAGTGGCACTGGCGCTTAGGCTATCGGCAGGGTTGCAAACTGGAAAACACCACTCAAGCGATCAACAACCCGCGCCACGCAGCCTGAGCGGCCCAACTCTCGCAGCGCTCGTGACCGCGGTTCATGGCCGATGCCCCGGACTGCACCGGCGTTGGCGTGGACCCGCGTAGGCTCACTCTGCTAGCGTGAGCCTTCCCACGGCGTCCATTGCCACGCTTCCGATGTACAGGTGATTGGCGTGCTCGAGCGCCCCACTTGAGCTGATGAATCGGCGCTGGGCGTCTTGAAGATTGCGGACCACATTCCCGTCTAGATCCAACGCGATGATGAAGCCCGGGTCTCCGATCCAATGCGAGTCAGAGTCGGGAAACGTATTGGCGACACACTTGGCGATGAAGTTCTTGACCCAGGGGTAGGGCTGTATCCAGTCCGCCAAGGCAATTCGCTCCCCCACCATCGCGACCCAGAATAGATCCCTTCCGTTGAACTGGATGTCGTCGGGCATCGCTGGAAAGTTCTCGGCGAAAACTTCGGTGGTTCCAGCCTGCGGGCCTTTCAGCCAGTGCCGCAGGGTGCGGTAGCCCAGAGTTTCGTTGGTCAGGAAATAGGCGTCGTTCGGCCCCAGCGCGATGCCATTCGGGAAGCGAAGATTGTCGAGCACGGTGCGGGTCTCGCCGCTCTCTGGATCGTAAGCCAGAACGCGCCCCGTTGATCTCGCCTCGAGCAGCTCGAGGTGAATCCATCCGTCCGCGTGGAGTGCGGTGGCATCCGTAAACCAGATGATTCCGTCAGCGGCAATATCGACGCCGTCGTTGAAGACGAACGACTGACCCTCGGAGGCGGTGGCCAGTGTTGTCACGGAGCCAGACGGGTCGATTGAAAGCAAGCCTTTGTAGGAGTCGACGACGATGAGATTTCCATCGGCGTCGAAACGCATCCCGTTGGCACGACCGTTCGTGTTCGAGAAGTCTTCCATGCCGGAGCCGTCGGGCTGGAAGCGAATGATGCGGCCGCCTTTCAGGCCTGTGTAGAGCATCCCGTCAGGGCCGAATGCGAATGATTCGGGCCCGTGGCCGCCCGGTACGGGCATGAGCTCGATTCCCGCGAGCCGATCGTTGTGTTCGTAGGCACCGTTGAAGCCCGCAGATGGCGGCGGTGTCCAGGCGACCGAGTCGATGGGGGACGCCTGCAGCGCGACCCACCCTGCGAGGGCAAGCATCAACATCATTGCGACGGCCAGGATTCGCCTCATCTCTACACTATAGACACGGTGTCTAGGCACTTTAAGCGCAGGTGGGGAAGTCAGGGCAGCGCTCGTGACCGCGGTTCATGGCCGATGCCCCGGCGAGGGCGAGACGCCCCTCACCGAAGTATCCACTCCACTTACTTAGAATGGCGCGCCCGGCATGATTCGAACATGCCGGGCGCGCATTGAAATCAAGCAGTTGCCGCATCGCGTTTCGCGTCGCTGACGTGCGAATCGAAATAGCATCCACCGGCTTTGGCAC
>Ga0315336_1007286_pt1 | contig 10711 bp, 10 predicted proteins | sample ASW5metaG_FD_204512 | JGI IMG/M metagenome (GOLD analysis project Ga0315336, IMG submission 204512) | Ammonia-oxidizing marine archaeal communities from Monterey Bay, California, United States - ASW #5 | ecosystem: Environmental > Aquatic > Marine > Intertidal zone | place: USA: California... | reverse complement strand
CGTTTCAAGCTATTTTCGACCTCATCACGCTTATTTTTACCTGCCAGTTTTTCAATTAGAGATAGTGCAAAATCCATTGCGGTACCTGGTCCTCGTGACGTGATTACATTATTGTCTTCAACAACTGGTGCTTGTGTAAAACTCACATTTTCAAATTGGTTTTCATCAACTGCTCCAGGGTAGCAAGTTGCTTTTTTATTATCTAGCAAGCCTGCACTTGCAAGCACTTTTGGCGCAGCGCAGATTGCAGCAATAAATTTATTTTTTTCATCATGTTTTTTTAGTAGTTTATGGATGCGTTGGTCATCATTGAGATAGTCAGCCCCAGGAAGTCCACCCGGCAAAACAATCATGTCAAATTCATCATCTTGAATTTCATCTAGAGATTTGTCAGCAACAATAAATGTTCCGCGGGAGCATTTGACAGTCGGCTCAGACAAGCTTGCAGTTATCACATCTATTTCAGCACGACGAAGCAAATTGATAATAGTAATAGCCTCAAGTTCTTCACACCCTTCTGCTAAAGGTACTAAAACTCTTTTCATTTTTTATGTTTTATTTTTACTGAGTATTTGTAGCCCTCTTAACACATTCAGGGCTTCACTAATTTGATTGTCTTCAGATAATAATTTAGAACTAGCTTTGGATTTTTTAGAAGTGTTTTTTTCATCTCCATTATTTTTCAAGTGCCCTTTTAGATTGGATTCTTTAACAGAGTCATCATTCTTGGCAATTTCCGAAGGTAAAATTGTGTTTAATAGTATATCTGGCTCTATACCACTGGCTTGTATTGATCTTCCCAACGGCGTGAAGTAACGAGCGGTTGTAAGTTTAAGTGCTGATTCGCCGTTTAATGGCACTATTGTTTGGACAGAGCCCTTCCCAAATGAACGCCTTCCCATAACAATTGCTCTCTTATGGTCTTGTAAAGCTCCAGCTACAATTTCAGATGCAGATGCTGAGCCTTGATTGATTAGCACAACAATTGGTGCACCATTTAACGAATCATCTTCATTTGAATTAAATTTTTGTGATGTCTCGTCTGCCCTTCCTTCGGTGTACACAATCAATTTGTTGTCACCTAAAAATTGATCGGACACCTCTATAGCCCCTGTTAAGATTCCTCCAGGGTTATTTCTCAAATCGATGACAAGACCTTTCAAGATATCACCATTTTCTTTATTTAGTTTTTCTATTGCATTTCGTACTTTAGAGCTTGTATCGATTTGAAAGTTAGATATTCTCAAATATCCAAATCCTGGTTCTAATACCTCACTTTTTACACTTTTTACTTTAATAACGTCTCTTTTTACGGTGATCTTTAATGGTTTATCATTCCCTTCTCTGATAATAGTTAGCACTATCGATGTGCCTTTTTTGCCTCTCATTATTTTTACTGCTTCGTCTAATGTTAGGCCTTTTACAGATTTATCATCTAAACGTATAATTAGGTCTCCTGCCATAACACCCGCACGCTGGGCAGGCGTGTCATCTATAGGTGAAATAACTTTAATTAATCCATCGTCCATTCCTACCTCAATTCCTAACCCTCCAAATTCCCCAGTAGTTCCTATTTGCAATTCTTTGTAGGCAGTTTTATCTAGATAAGCTGAATGGGGGTCTAAGGAAGTCATCATTCCATGGATAGCATTGGTTAAAAGTTTTTCGTCAGTTACATTTTCTACGTAACCACGCTTTATATGTGCGTAAACATCACTAAAGTCGCGCAATTCATCTAGGGGTAAAACAACTGAAGGAGTTTCTTTTTTTTCTATAATAGTCTGCTTTTCTGCAAGCACAATCTTTTGTATACCTAATTCTGAAATAATCAAAGATGTAGGTAGAAGAATTGCGCCTAAAATAAGATATGTTCGATGCATTTTTTTCATGTCTCCAATATCAATTATATATTGTTTTTATTCATATCTTTGCTAAATTTAACTTATTCTTTGATGAACACCATTTTGAGGGGTTTAATGGTTCTCCCTTTTTTCTTATCTCAAAGTATAGCCCTGTATTTTTTTGCCCTCCGCTGTCACCAACTTGAGCAATAATTTCGCCGGGCTCCACCCAGTCACCAATGGTTTTATACAAACTGAAATTGTATCCAAAAAGTGTCATGTAGCCTGCACCATGATCAATAATTGTTAATAACCCATAACCTCGCATCCAGTCAGAAAATACGATTCGACCTCTAGCTATTGAATACACAGGTTCATATTTTTTTGTTTTTATAAATATGCCATCCCATTTTAAATTTTTCCCAGCTTTGTTTCTTCCAAATAATGCATTTACTTTACCTTGAGTAGGCCAAGGTAGTTTGCCCATTAGATTTTTAAATGGCCTCAGCTCTTTTTCTGGGCCTGGGAGTGTTGTGATTACAGTTTGTAGAGATTTTAAAAGGTCTATTAAGCTCGATTCATTTGCTAATTGCATTTCCATGCTGTTTTTATCATTTCTAATTTTTATTTTAAGGGCATGCAAAGTTTTTATTCTCTTTATATTTTCTAATTTTAGATTTGATTTGCGCGTATTTAATGTTTTTAAAAGTTTTCTAGACTGGTTGTTTGAAATGTTAATTTTTTCTTTTATTCTTTCTAATTCTTTTAATTTATTTTTTGTGTCTATAAGTAATTTGTTTCGATAATTAGCGATATACTCATTATAAGCAAGCATCCGATTAGTGTCTGTTCGATTACTCTTACTTAAAAGTATTTTTAATTTGCTTTGTGTTCCTAAAATATATGCATATTTGAGCTGCCCCATAAGTAAATTCTTTTTTATACCTATCTCTTTTTCTAAGACCCTATCTTTTGTTTTCAATTCTTCAAGCTTTTTATTGTTTGTTTGTATTTTCCTTTGAGTTTCTTTTAAATTTTGGCTGATGTTATTTATATTAATTTCTACAGTAGCAAGATTTTCTTGCAACTCTCCTAGTTTTCCTTGTTTTTTTGATAGCTGTTGCCTTAGTTCTCTTATATGATTTTGTACAACTACTAGGCGCATATGCACATCTTTTGCATTCTCAGATGCGGCAGTGCTAAAGTCTGGCGTACACGCAAGAAATATAGCGAAGATTAGCGTTGTTTTCTTTAGCATTGGAAGTGATAAAACATTGATATTTCTTGGTTATTTTCCATATCTATACAGTTTACAATATGCTCAGAGAAGGTTAAATTTATATTAATTTATTAGACAAGTCTAATATAGATTGTTAGTATCAGGTTTACTTTATACTAATAAAAATTTTTTTTAATAATGTCTGTTTCAACCGAAGATTTTGTAAATCAATACGATGATAGTGATATAGAGCGAGCATCTCGTTCTTTGAAAGCGATCTCTCACCCTCTACGTTTAAAAATTTTATGTACACTTGGGGATAAGGAAGTGAGTGTCCAAGAAATAGTGGAAAATGTCGGGACTTCCCAGAGCAATATATCGCAGCATCTTGGAATTTTGCGAGACAAAGGAATTTTAGAATCGCGTAAAGATGCAAATCGAGTTTTTTATCGTGTTGGAGATAGCCGTATACTTCGATTGATTGACATGATGCGCCAGATCTTTTGTTCATCTCATCCAGCGTAGATGAACTTAAATTTATTGATTGCTTAATTAAGATTATTTTAACAATTTTAGAAAAGACCCAAGCAATATGGAAGCTTACCTAGATTTTCTTTTCGACAATCCTTTTTTGTCTATTCTTCTGGTTATTGCTATTATTTTAATCCTTGTTGTTGAGCTCAAAAGGTTCAATCAGGGATTCAAAGAAATAAGCCCACAAGAAGCTGTTTATATTATTAATAACGAAGATGCTTTTTTGTTAGATGTAAGAGAAGATACTGAGTTGCACCAAGGTATTATTCCTAATTCAAAACACATAGCAGCAAGTATTTTTAATAAGCGTTTTAGTGAATTAAATATCTCAAAAGACATACCCGTTATTACATATTGCAAGACAGGAGCAAGGGCGCCATCTATTTGTAATTTTTTAAAAAAAAGAGATTTTCAGAATGTTTATAATATAAAAGGTGGAATAAGTGCTTGGGTGGAAGATAGCCTACCTGTGAGCAAAATTTAATTATGATGAAACCAGATATTACAATATATACAGCAGCTCTTTGTCCTTTTTGTGATAATGCAAAAAACTTATTAACTAAAAAAGGTGCAGAATATAAAGAGGTACGAATCGATCTAGACCCAGTAGAGAGAAAATCAATGGAACAGTTAACTGGGCGACGAAGCGTCCCACAAATATTTATAGGCGATATCCATGTTGGTGGTTTTGATGATCTATCAGCTTTAGAGATTGAGGGCGAGCTTGATTCGATGCTTTCTGACCAATGAGTAGAAAAATTGCAGTTTTAGGCGCGGGTTCATGGGGTACCGCGTTAGCTGTTCATCTTTCAGGTAAAAATTTACCAGTTTATTTGTGGGATCATGATCTTAATCATATAGATACACTTAAAAAAGATTGTGAAAATAAAAAACATTTACCAAAAATAAATTTTCCAAAATCATTAAATGTTTCAACGAACCTTAAGAGCGTTATTATTGATGCCGATTATTTTTTGATAGTTGTTCCTAGTGAAGCGTCTCGAGCTGTTCTCGATTCAATTTTGGCTCAGACACAATCTAAACCAATAAGTGTGATATGGGCGGGCAAAGGTTTTGATAACCAAACTACCGGCTTGATCAGCTCAGTTTTTTCAGAGAAATTACCTCCTGAAAGTAGATTTGGCATTATATCTGGCCCCTCTTTTGCTAAAGAAGTTGCAGGTGGGCGCCCAGCAGCAGTCACAATTGCTTCTGAAGACCGAATATTTGCCTCAGAGTTAGCGGCTCTTTTTAGCACGCCTTATTTTCGAGTTTATACTAGCGAAGATGTCCCAGGAATCCAGCTTGGGGGAGGAATTAAAAATATTTTAGCTATTGCTGCAGGCATATCAGATGGACTTGGTTATGGTGCGAATGCACGCGCAGCACTTATAACCCGAGGACTGAATGAGATTTTGCAACTTGGTGACAAGTTTGGGGCAAAAAGAGAAACTATATTTGGTTTGAGTGGGCTAGGCGATCTGGTGTTAACTTGCACCGATGATCAATCGAGAAATAGGAGACTTGGTTTAGCGCTTGCAACACAAAAAACATTAGAAGAGGCAAAAAAAGATATCCAACAAGTTGCTGAAGGCGCAGCAGCAGCACAGGTTGTAAATAATATGAGTCGTAAGTTTGGCCTAGATATGCCTATATGCTCGGTAGTATACAAAGTTCTTTATGAACAAATGCCCCCAGAACAAGCAGTGACAGAATTATTAGAAAGAGAACAGAAACCTGAAGCTAGCAGTTGACTTGGCTAATTTTAATGTATATTAAGTTGTATATATGAATAAAAAAATTATTTTATTTGAATTAAACGAGGTCCCATACAGAATATTAGATGATTTTTGTGCGAGACATCCAGAGTCAACTTTCTCAAAAATTTTATCTAATTGTCACCAGTTTGAGACAATCTCTGAAGATGTGGGCCATTTATCGCCTTGGATCACCTGGCCATCTTTGCATAGGGGGGTGAGAAATACAGTGCATAATATTGGTGATTTTGGTGAAGATCTCCAAAATATAGATAAGAAGTTCCCTCCCGTATGGTCAATTTTGTCTGATCACAACATAAAAGTTGGTGTTTTTGGTTCTTTACACACTAATCCTTTACCGAGAGAAATTGATAAGTATTCATTTTATGTGCCTGATAGCTTTGCACGTAGTCCTGAATGCATACCGCATTACCTGCATGTTTTCCAAGAGTTTCTTCTCAAAATGTCACATGCGTCATCTCGCAACGTGAGACGCAAGATAGCATATTCATCATTATTTAATTTAATAATAAATATCAAAAAAGTTGGCATTAAGCATATAACTATAGCTAAATGCTTATTGCAGATTTTGCGTGAATTTATAGATAGCGGCAAAGTAATCAGGAGGAGAGTTTTTGCCTCAATATTATCTTTCGATGTTTTTATGAAACAGCTTACTGAAAAAAAACCTCAGTTTGCTACATTTTTTACTAATCACGTAGCTTCATCGATGCATAGATATTGGTCTGCAGCTTATCCTGATGACTACGATGATTTTGATTTGGACCCAGCATGGATTAAAACATATCGAAAAGAAATAGATTTTTCTATGAAAACAGCAGACAATTTTTTACATTCCCTAGTTAACTTTGTGCATGAAAATTCTGATTATAGTATCTGGGTTGCTACAAGCATGGGCCAATCATCAACAGAAACAAAAAAAATAAACACACAGTTAACTGTTACAAATATGAGCCAGTTTATGAAAGGGTTTGGCCTAGAGAACGATTCTTGGGAGGTTAAGCCAGCCATGCATCCTCAAGTTAATATTGTTGTTAGCAAAGACAAAGCAGAATATTTAAGTGATAAGCTTAATAGGTTGCTGATAGGAGGGGTGTATGTTTCCTATCGCCAAAAGGGCACCTTTTTTAGCATCGATTTAGGGCATATTGATTTAGGTGAAGACGAAGGCGTAATAAAGATAAATAATGGTCTTGATGAGTCTGACCCCAATTACCGTGCAGACTGTTATTCTTTAAAAGATTTTGGTCTTATTAACTTCAAAATACAAGAAGGAACGATGGCTAGTGCCTACCATATACCGCAAGGGTGTCTATTAATTTATAACTACCCGCTAGACAGCGAAAAAAAACGACAAACTATATCTCTATTGGATATAGCCCCTGCAATCATTCAGAATTATTCTATTTCTATCCCACATTATATGCATAAGAGAAATCTACTAAATGGTGAGAATAATGATACACAAGAAAATCTCTCATTAGTTGTGAACAATAAGGCAGCGGCAGTAGATGCCAAATAAAAAAAATAAGCTTTCAGTCAAGTTCGGCGGCCTTTCTCTTAATTCTCCGTTAGTGTTGCTATCCGGATGTGTTGGTTTTGGTGATGAATATACACGCATAAATGAATTTAAACATGAAGATGTTGGGGCAGTCTGTTTAAAAGGCACAACATTAGAAGCTAGGTTGGGTAACGAACCACATCGAATTTATGAAACATATGAAGGCATGTTAAATGCGATAGGTTTACAAAATCCTGGAGCAAAGCATGTTGTAGAAAAAATATTACCCAGTTTGAATTTTAACGAGACTCGTTTTATAGCTAATATCTCTGGATCTACTTTAGAGGAATATAAAACAGTTACTGAAATTTTCAATGATTCACCTATCGACGCAATTGAGATAAATATTTCTTGCCCTAATGTGGATTCTGGGGGTATGCATTTTGGCAATGATCCTGAGATGTCTGGACAAGTTGTTGCAGCTTGCCGAGCTGTTACTGAAAAACCGCTTATTACTAAATTGTCGCCCAACCAAACTGATATAAAAATGAATGCACAGAGGTGTATAGATGCGGGTACTGACGGCCTTGCTGTTATGAATACTATTACAGGTATGGCGGTAGATATTGAGAACAAAGCGCCAATAATAAGTAATGATCAAGCGGGGCTGTCAGGCCCTGCAATAAAACCAATTGCATTACTAAAAGTGCATGAGGTCTATCAAGTAGCAAAGAAATACAAAATACCAATAATCGGGCAAGGAGGTATTATTAATGCTGAGGATGCAATTGAATTTTTAATTGCCGGGGCATCAGCTGTCGGTATTGGTACCGGGTTATTTTACGATCCACTCATTTGTGGTGAAATAAATAAGAAAATACTTGAATATATGCACAAGCACTCTATAAATAATATTAAAGAAATAACTGGTAGCTTAGTATTAAATAAACCAAAAACAGAACCCGGTGTTATTTAATTAATTTTTGGAGTTGCCTTTAGTATTTAGTTTAAGGTCTTTTATTTTCCTAGTAAGCGTATTTCTCCCCCACCCAAGTAGTTTTGCGGCTTCGTGTTTTTTGCCATTAGTTTTTTTAATAGCAGCTTTTATTAATATCGATTCAAAAATAGGCAATGCTTTCTCAAGAATAGGTTTTTTGCTTTTTTCTAATTCAGATATAACCCAATTTGCAAGATTTTTTTCCCAGTCAGTTTTCGAGCTAATTTCTTGATCTTCTTTCAAAGTTTCAGGCAAATCTTCTAAATATATATTTTTATCCACTGTCATTATTGTGAGCCACCGGCAGAGATTCTGTATTTCACGTACATTTCCTGGCCAATTTAATGTACATAAGTAACCTAAAGCATCTTTATGTAATTGTTTTTGTTTTGTCTCAAGTTCAATTGCTGAACTATTCAAAAAATGATTGATGAGCAACGGTATATCTTCAGGTCTTTCACGAATCGGAGGTATATTAATACGCACAACATTTAGTCGATGAAATAAATCTTCACGGAACCCTCCATTTTTTACTCGTTGTTCGAGATTTTGATGTGTTGCTGCAATAATTCTTGCATTTGATTTTATGGGGCTTGATGCACCTATTCGGTAATATTCTCCTTCTGACAAAACTCTTAAAAGCTTAGATTGAAGTTCTGGTGGCATGTCTCCTATTTCGTCCAAAAATAATGTTCCACCTGCAGCTTGCTCAAAGCGACCAACCCTATTTGCATGTGCTCCAGTAAAAGCTCCTTTTTCGTGGCCAAAAAATTCTGCTTCAAGCAAATCTTTTGGTATCGCAGTAGTGTTGAGAGCGATAAACGGTTTCTCTGAGCGAGGACTATGTCTATGCAGTGCGCGAGCTACTAATTCCTTTCCTGTCCCTGTTTCTCCATTTACTAAAACTGTAATGTTAGAATTTGAAAGCCTGCCAACTGCGCGGAAAACTTCCTGCATACCTAAGGAGTCACCAATTATTTCTTGAGGATTCCCCCCCGGTTCCATTGAGTTGCTGCTATTGTCAGTTTCACAAGCACGCAATATCAGGTCAATGGCGTCATCAATATTAAAAGGTTTTGATAGATATTCAAAAGCTCCCTTTTGGTAAGCACTCACCGTTGTGTCGAGATCAGAGTGAGCAGTCATAATAATTACAGGTAAATCTGGGAAATCATCATGTATTTGTTTTAAAAGGCTCAATCCTTGAATCCCAGGCATACGTATATCGGAAACTATGACATTGGGCGTTGTTTTCTTTAGTTTTAGCAATACTTTATCACCAGAGTCGAAACCTACAACCTTCAAGTTTTGTTTCGTCAGTGCTTTTTCAAGCACCCAACGCATTGAGCTATCATCATCTACTACCCAAACTTCTTTATCTGCGACTATTGTCATTCTTAATTTTGGCTTACAGGTAAGATAATTTTGAAAACTGTTTTATTATTAACTCGCATATATTCTATGGAGCCATCATGATGGCTGATTAGTCTTTGAGAAATTGATAAGCCAAGCCCTGCTCCCCCTCCTTCTTTGTCCGTCACTAATGGGAAAAATATTTTTTCTTTAACTGTATCTGCAATGCCAGGACCCGTATCTATTATTTCTATAGCCACAAGGAGCGGATGTTTCACAAAATCAATACTCAAGTTTCTTTCAACACGAGTTTTAATCATTATTTCGCCTCCCCCTTCTTTATTAACTGCATACAATGCATTTTTAGCGACATTTAATAGAGCTTGAATAATCATATCTTTGTCTGCATATATCTCAGGTAAACTCGGGTCATAGTCTTTTGCAATACTTATAGTTTCTGGTTTTTGAGCGCTTATTAAATGTGAGACATGTTCTGTTATTTCATGAATATTGAAAGTACTCTTTTTTGGGATGTTATTTGGCCCAAGCAAGCTATCAACTAATTTATGAAGACGGTCTGCCTCGTTGATTACTATTTTTGTATATTCTTGGAGTTTAGGCTTTAGCTCTTGGTGGAGAAGTTGGGCAGCACCACGTAGACCCCCAAGTGGGTTTTTTATTTCATGAGCTACGCCTCTTATCATTTCGTGCGTAGCTTCCCGTTCTGTTTTTAACATTTCTTGTCTAGTAATCTTTAAGTGGGAGTCGACAACTGCCATTTCTATGATCGTAAAACTTTCATTTCTTTCCTGAATTATTGGAGTAATAGTACAATCTATAGTAATTTCAGAAAAATCTTGTAGTGTGACAATCGCACCTCTCACAGCAAATGATCGTTCTGAAAGGAAGGATTGATTAACTTTCGATTCAATAACAGACGCATTAGTTTTAAATAAGTAGTGAAGATTTTGCCCTATTGCCAGCTGAGCACTTGAGCCAAAAAGCATCTCAGCTGCAGGATTTAAGTATTCAATGCGAAAATCTGGTGTTGGTCCTACAAGAACGACAGCAATTTGAAGGTTGTCGAGCATTGTAGAAAAAAAACCTTCATTTTTATTTAATCCATTCCTTAGACTACTGAGAGTAGATTTAGCTGTATCTTCTTCTAAGTTCGCCGATACTCTTCGATCATGCAGATTAAATTTACTGAATTTTGACTTTAAATTTTCTCTCATTTTTAAAAATAAAGATTAATTCCTCAAAGTCTTTTAATTATGCCCTAATATTGGGCGTAAATACAGTATCAGAGAAATTTTTTGAACAAAGGTAAGGTAAAAAAACTAGTAATGCATTATTTTAGTGCATAATTAATAAACCAGATCTGCAACTCCAAAAAATTGAAGTCGCAGGTTTGGTTTTTATAAAGGGTCGTGCTTTTGGTGAGTATTTTAGAAATACAATGCTACAAGCTGTAGTACATTTCAAACT
>Ga0315336_1007285_pt1 | contig 10712 bp, 6 predicted proteins | sample ASW5metaG_FD_204512 | JGI IMG/M metagenome (GOLD analysis project Ga0315336, IMG submission 204512) | Ammonia-oxidizing marine archaeal communities from Monterey Bay, California, United States - ASW #5 | ecosystem: Environmental > Aquatic > Marine > Intertidal zone | place: USA: California... | reverse complement strand
CGTCTGGAAGGTCTACGATCCGAATGATCGCACCGGCGGCTCGGGAGCCTTCTTCCCCGATTCTGTCTTAGGACCAAAAAGTTTTGCCGACGGGATGTCCAATACGCTGATGTTGGCCGAGGTCAAAGCTTGGCAGCCTTACTCAAGAGATTCCGGTTCAGCCCCCCCTGCCCCTCCCGCAGATTCCAATACCATCTGCAACCTCGGTGGCAGCGGCAGCAAAAAGTACGATCCTCCCACGGGACACACCGAGTGGATTGACGGCCGAACGCATCAGTCGGGATTCACTGCCACCTTTACACCAAACACAGCCGCTCCCTGCGACACCTACGACGTCGATTTTAATAGCAGCCGCATCGGTGTTAGCGATACCACGGTCACTAACGCGGCGGTCACGTCTCGCAGCTACCATTCCGGCGGCGTGGTGAACGTGGCCCGGATGGATGGCTCGGTCGATACAGTCTCCGGCGACATCGATCTGCTGGTCTGGCGCGCCCTAGCCACGCGAAATGGCGAAGAAGTCGTTTCTGCTGAGTAGCTGTAGCTCATTGCTCAGCAAGAAGGGCACCGTACAAAACGCTGCTACGAAAACCGCAGCAAGGCGTACTTCTTCTTACCGCTACGCAGAACAATCACCGTTTCGCTGGCCAGATGCTCGGCTGTGAGCAGTGTTTCGATCTGGTCGATGCGGCAGTTGTTGACATACGCCCCGCCCTGTTCGACTGTCCGACGGGCGTTGCCCTTGCTCTTGGCCAAACCGGCTTCGACCAGCGCGTCGACAATCGCTAGCCCGCCTCCCTCGCTCAAACGGGCGCTGGGCAATTGCTTGCTGGGCACGTCGGAAAAAATCTGGCCCAGTTGAGCGTCGTCCAAATCCTCGATCTGGGCGCCAAAGAAGATTTCGCTCGCTCGCCTTGCCACGTCCAGACCTTCCGTACCGTGTACTAGCTGCGTCATCGCCTCGGCTAATCGACGCTGGCTTTCCCGCTGTCCGGGATCACTCTGTCGCGCGGCGTCGAGCGCTTCGATTTCCTTTTGGTCCAGCTCGGTGAGCATCCGCAAGCACGGCCCTACATCGGTGTCGTCGACGTTGTACCAGTATTGGTAGAACTGGTACGGGCTGGTCCTTTCGGCCGAGAGCCAGACCGTTCCGCTGGCGGTCTTGCCCATCTTCGAGCCGTCGCTCTTGGTGAGTAGCGGCCAGGTCAGTCCGACCAGTTGTACGCCGTGCATCCGACGGGCAAGATCGATGCCGGCCGTGATGTTGCCCCACTGGTCGCTGCCGCCAGCTTGCAACTCGCAGTCAAAGTTTTGATAGAGATGAACGAAGTCGTACGCCTGCAGCAGCATGTAGCTAAACTCCGTGTAGCTCATGCCGTCTGCCTGAGTCTCGTCGTCGCCGCCTAGCCGACTCTTGACTGAATCTTTAGCGAGCATCACGTTGACCGGAAAATTCTTGCCAATCTCGCGAAGGAATTCGAGATAGCTCCACGGCCCGGTCCAGTCGTAATTGTTCACCAGCTCGGCCGAGCAGCCGCCGCCGTCGAAATCGAGGAACCGGGCCACCTGCTCGGCCAGAGAGGCGACGTTGCCCTCCAGTTCCGCTTTGCTAAGGAGATTGCGTTCGTCGCTGCGGCCACTCGGGTCACCAATCATTCCGGTCGATCCACCCACCACAACGATCGGCTTGTGCCCCGCCCGCTGAAATCGCCGCAGCACAATCAGCCCTACCAGGTTACCGACGTGCAGGCTGTCGGCTGTCGGATCGAAGCCGGCGTAAAGAGTCCGCGGTTTTTCTTCCAGCCAGGCTTCCAGGCCGTCGTCAGTCGTCTGATGAATCAGACCCCGCCAGCGAAGATCGGAGAGCAGCGACATGAGGACCTATGGTGTGTGGAATACGCCGAGTGAGCACCCGCTTGAACCGGCATATTTCTGGTGAAAGCCGCTATTTTATAGCTCGAAAACATTGTTGCAAGACTTATCAAGCATTCGTACTCGCTGCCATTCGGCTGGCAGTCAAAGCTGCCAAGCATCATTGGGGTAATGTGAGAACAGTGCTGACCGGACAGCAGGAATATAACGAATAATGGGGGCATCGCTGTCTGTCCCGTTGGCTTCCTCTGTATTGATCGGCTGAGCCCCTCCCTGCGGAAGGAAGAGAGAGTCTGGAAATAGAGCGTCTTTTTCAAGCAATCATGCCAATTTGCAACCTACCTATTAAATAGGAATGAATAGGCCAACTAACGTACTCAAGTCGAGAGAATATCTAATGACCGATACAAAAAAAACTTACCGCCTCTTGACCCGCAGTGATTTTGACGGACTGGTTTGCGCTGTTCTGTTGAAAGACATGGGTATTCTGGGTGATATCAAATTCGTCCATCCCAAGGACGTGCAGGATGGCGTCGTCGAGGTCACCGAGAACGACATCCTGACGAATCTTCCCTACGTCCAGGGTTGCCACGTGTGCTTCGATCACCACGACAGTGAGGAATCCCGGAACGAGGGTCAGACCTTCGACAATCAAGTGTTACAGGTAGGTGCTGAATCGGCTGCTCGCGTTGTCTACGACTATTACGGTGGTCGTGAACGGTTCCCTCGGATTAGCGAAGAGATGTTGGACGCCGTCGACAAAGCGGATTCAGCCCGCTTCAGTAGGGAAGAGGTGCTCCAGCCCACAGGCTGGACTCTTCTCTCATTCGTCATGGACGCCCGCACGGGACTTGGTCGATTCCGCAACTTCAAAGTCTCCAATTATCAGCTGATGATGGAGTTGATTGACTACTGCACAGGCCATTCTATCGATGAAATTCTCGCCCATCCCGACGTTGCCGAGCGTGTAGAACTCTATCGATCGCACGAACAATTTGCAGTCGAACAGCTTCGACGCTGCGGTACGGTACACAAGAATTCAGTTGTGCTCGATCTACGGTCTGAAGAGACCATCTACGCGACGAACCGGTTCTTGATTTACGCTTTGTTCCCCGAATGCAACATTTCGATTCACGTTCTCTGGGGAAAAGAGAAACAAAACACAGTTTTCGCGATAGGGAAGTCGATCCTCGATCGGTCGTCATCGTCCGACGTTGGAGAACTGACTTTGGAATATGATGGTGGTGGTCACACCGCCGCTGGGACCTGTCAGGTCGACCACGAAAGTGCGGAACGCGTGCTTCATGAGTTGATTGCAAGAGTCACCTCCGACGCAGGCAGCGAAGTGTGCGCACCGCTGATCTAGTCCGATTTCTACATGGTTCATTTCGGCGGTTCAACATCGGCTTTCTCCGAGAGGGAATAGACTGGGGCAAACAGTTCGTATATCAGGAAGCTAAGGACGGTCCACGGAACGTCTGAATTCTTAACATCAAATTGGGGTGATCATGCTGATCGGGCAATCGACACTCTCCGCTGAAACGGGTTATCACCCTATACCACTCGATCTGGTTATCCCTTCCCGGTCCATGGGTGTCGCGTTCTACCTCAAGGATGAGGGTTACGAAGGAGCCCCTTATCGCCTGTATCGTGGAGCCGACTATCGGTTTGTCGATGCGGACCTCGCGAAGCTACGTGAAGATGGAGTTTCCAAGCTCTATGTTTCGGTCAGTGAGCATCACCAGTTCCAAGATCACTTACGCGAAAACCTCAGCGATGTCTTGAATGACGAATCGGTTGGCGTTAGGGCAAGATTCTCCTCGCTCAATGAAGTGACGCGATCCGTTCTGAGCGACGCATTTTCACGCCGCGACGACGATGAAACCGTTCGGATTACGAACGATTTGGCGCGCAATACGGTCAGCCTCATCTGTCGCGACGACGTCGTTTCCAAGGAATTGTGCAGTGTCTTGTATCACGACTATTACACCTTCACGCATTCGGCCAACGTAAGTTTTTATTGCGTGATGTTGGCCAAACAGCTTGGAGCTAACGAGGAAGACTTACATGCCATCGCGACCGGGGGGTTGCTGCACGACCTCGGCAAGCTCGAAGTCTCCGAGAAGCTTCTTCTCAAGCCCGGCAAGTTAACCGATTCTGAATTTCGCGTCGTTAAACGACATCCCACCATCGGTTTTGCCAAGCTATGCGAGCGTGAAGATCTATCGTTCGGTCAACTGATGATGGTCTACCAGCATCATGAACGCCTGGACGGTAGTGGATACCCCGTGGGTTGTATTGATGGGGAAATTCACGATTGGGCACGGATCTGCGCCGTTGTGGACGTGTTCGAAGCCCTGAGCAGCAACCGTCCTTACCGATCACAGATGTCGATGTCCGATGTATTCTCAATCATGGATAGGCAATCAGGCAGTGGATTTGATGAGGAGATGCTCCGATGTTGGAAGGCGATTATCTACAAAAAGTGAATTCCATGCCAGAAACGGGCGAATGCCAAGTGAAGCAGCCATGTGCTCTTTTAGAGCAGCTGTCGCGGACCGGTGTTGCTCCGTCTTTTGCGGATGACAACCGGCAGTACGTTCGCGAACGCGTCTTCAATAAAGCCGTCTTGCAGTTATGGCAAAGCATTCCCAGCGTGGAAAGGGAATCACGCTGTTTCAGTATCCTTACCAAGGATCTGGGAGTCCGCTCCGTCGGATTCTTTCACACCGAGCAGCTCTACCCGGGCGAACAACACTTCATCTTCATAGAATCGGCCAAGATGAAGTGTACGGTCCAGCGTTGTAGTCGGCACAATGAGCAATGCTTTGAGATCGGTTCCTCCGTCAATGAGACCGTGACCTGCTGTTGAGCTTGCCACCCCGGCTCCGAAGCAACAAAACCTGGACAATTCATCCACCCAGCTTTCCTTCCGCCTTCCCCTCTGGCTTTCAACCCCGGACCCTTTTGTCCCGCTCTCACCCGCCGCGCTTACTGTTCGCTCTGCAAACGGGTTCGAATGTCGGTCAGTATTTCGTAGTATCGCCAGGCAGCGGGCGAATCGGGTTGCTGATGGTGGTCGGGTTTTAACACCAGATTGCCGGTCGACAGTAGAACTCGCATCACATCCGGGTTTTGATTCACCTTTTCCCAAGTGGCGCGGGCGATCAACTGAAAATGTTCACCCGGTTCGGCCGGCCGGTACTCGATCTGTTTACCTTCAAAGGTAACCCAATCGATGGCCATCGTCCGCATGTTTTCCTCGGCGAGGTCGCCGGCATGTTTTGCTTCGAAGCCGGTCATCTGCGCCACTTCGTCTCGGCTGTACTCCCAATTGAGTCCCGGGAATTTCGCGCGGGGGTCGTTGTCGTTTTCGGCGTAGAGCATCATCTGCCAGAATCCCTCCAAACTCGCATACCGATTGCCATTGAATGTGAAGGGGGTGGGAGCGAAATTGGAGAGCAGGCCCAATTCGTGGCGCTTGGAGAGAATAACTTCGCCGGGAGCCGCGGCCTGGGGGAGGATCTCCCACTCCGGCACACCCTCTTCGGAAACGGGCGCCCACCAATGGCTAGGATAAGCCTCCCGCTGAGTTGCATCACTCGGTGGCTTCCGGTCTGTGCTATGCCAACAGCCAGAAGCAGCGATCACCACAACAAGAGCAACCATCACAACCTGAGGAGCGTTGCGCAACAGTCTCCGAAAGCGGACTGGCATATCTTTTCTCCGAGGACTGCGCAAAGCGAGTCAGGCCCCGATGGTTCTGGGTAGATTCTAAGCGTCGCAGTACCACCCGTCGCGTCACATAGGCGCCCTATTGTAACCCGAAGCGTTAGCGAGGAAATACTTCCCAGCGAATCCCTTCCTTACGCTTAGGGTTACAAATGCCGGCCGAAATGGTCAAAGAGATCAGGATCCGCATCTGGCCTGAAAGACTTCGTCTAATCCCCCGCAGCACTGCTGGACAAGCCAGACAGTGGCACACGGCGATCGGCTGGGCCGCGGCTGGAATACATATCCAGGCTATTTCGATGGTTGCTTTACATACGACAAAATCGTTACGATTGAATCGGCATTTTAGTTTGTACTGGAGGACGATCGATCTTATGTAATTGAGGGTTCTTCCCGCTCAGCCCGCGTGAGCATTTGGCAGTAGTGTACCGACGTAGAGTTTTTGGCCGACTGTTAATCTCCGCTTGCAGCAGGAGCCACTATCCAGGATGTGCAAAGTCGTACCACCTCTTCGACTCGTCTTCTGCTCAGGTGGCCTCGCCGGCCAGGTCGTCGAGCTTTCCTCGGCGCATTTGCACATTGGGCGATCTGCCGAAAATGACGTTTCGTTGACCGAACAGGACGTCACCGTTTCGGGCCGGCACGCGACGCTGGAGTGGCAGAACGGCACCTGGGTGCTCGGCGATGCCGGATCTCGAACCGGCACGTTCATAAACGGTCAGCGGCTGGGCATGGGAGATCGTATGCCCGTGCGGCCGGGTGATTGGATTCTGTTTGGCGCGGACGGTGCGGCCGCACTCGTTATGGCTTCCAGCGCCCCGGCGCCGACTACGTGGATTGTCTTGGCGCCGGAAAACGATCCGGCAGGGTATCTGGCACTGACGGAAGTAGCCGACGCCCGCGTCGCGGTGAACGACTCGGGCAGTCTGGACTATCCGGCACCGTCGCAGTCCAAGGGTGGATACCGTTTTCGCCTCGACCGAACACCAGTATCGGCCGTCGCGCTCGGTGCTGCCGATGGCGCGTCGAACCTGGCCGTCGAAGTCGGCGACGTATTAAAGCTCGGGCCAGACCAAGCCGGCATCCGCGTTCTTGGCATACGGGGAAGGCCATCTGCCGCGCCGTATGGTCAAACGACGCTTCGCCGCGCCATACGAAAGGAAATCGGTCGACGGAGTGTTCTTCCGTACTTTCTGGTCGGTCTGGTAGCCATCACGGCCGTGGTGGTAACCATGTCGCTGCTCGGTTCGGCCGATCGTCGGCACCAGCGAGAGCAGGTGCGCGTGGAGCGCGACCGGGTGCGGCTGGAGCAGGAGTTGGATCTTTTGCATAACGAATTCGACCGAAAGCTCTCGGGGCAACAGGAAGAATTTGACGCTACTTTGAAACTCCAGCAAGCAGAGACTCAACGGCAACTAGAGAAGCTGGCCGTCAGCGATCGCGACCGATTCGGTGAGCTATTGAAGCAGTACCGAAAGTCTGTGATCTTGCTGTTGGTACGCGTGCGATTTCCAGACATTCACCTCAGCAATGGCGCCGTTGCCGAGACCGGTGGCTGGGGCACCGGCTGGGTTGTACGATCGGACGGACTTGTGGTGACCAACAAGCACGTGGTTCATCCATGGAAGACTGAGCCGGTATGGGAGGCCTTGTTGAAGAAACATCCGGGCACTCGCATTGAAATTGACATCTTTGCGTGGCCGGCCGGCCAGAGGTTCCTCGATTCCAACAATAAGCCTCCCAACGAAAACACAGGGTACAACACGGCGACACTAAAGAACTTGACCCTACTTGGAACAGCGCCAGATGAATGGGAACCTGTTGAAATCAAGGTTGACGGCGATACAATCTCCTCCCGAAAACTTGCGCACACGGATGCCGATCTTGCCGTTTTGAAACTGACCGGAGAAACATTCACACCGATTCCGGTCAAGGCCGATCCAACCACCATGAAGGGACTCGACTCGGTGATGCTACTCGGTTTTCCGCTTGGCAAGAATGTGCTCGATTCGGGTCGGGCCGACTTGTCGGCATCACTGGGAAACATCCGATTTGTCAGTGGAGTAGTCCGTCACACAGCTTCCACCTTCGGCGGTAACAGCGGCGGTCCTTTGTTGTCGTTGGACGGAGAGGTCATTGGTGTACTAACCCGTGGGCATGGTGAAACGTTGAGCGAGGCCATCCGTTCAGACGTCCTCTTACGTTTTCTGGAGAAGTATCAATGAGCAACGAATCACTGGTTGGCCAGGAGATTGACGGTCGTTACCGAATTGAAGAGCAAATCGGCGCTGGCGGCATGGGGACTGTCTACCGAGCGCACCACCTGTTGCTCGATATCGACGTTGCTCTGAAAGTGATCAATCCGACACTGGCCACGACGCCGGAGATGCGCAGTCGGTTTCTCCGTGAAGCTAAAGCGGCGACCGAGCTGAGCCATACCAACATTGTTACGGTCCGCGACGTCGGTCAATTCGAGAACCGGCTCTATTTCACCATGGACCTCATCCAAGGTCGGACGCTACGCGACATCCTGGACCAGGTTGGCCACATCCCGGTCGGTAAAGCGGTCGAAATCATGCGGCAGGTCTTGTCTGCTCTGGAGGAAGCTCATGAGCACGGCATTTTGCACCGGGACCTCAAACCGGGCAATGTGCTGCTGGAGGATAGTGGCCGCGCACAGGTGCTCGACTTCGGGCTGGTTAAGTGGATCCGTGAGGATGATCAAGCGTCATCAGGTCAATCGCGACTGACGGCGACCGGTTTCGTTATCGGCACGATTGGCTACATGGCGCCCGAGCAGATCGCGGGAGACCCGGTCGACGTGCGAACCGATCTCTATTCAGCCTCCGTCATGCTGTACGAGTTGATCACCGGGCGTGCGCCACACGAAGCCCCGTCGACCGCCAAGTTGATGAGCAAAATTATGCTCGAAGAACCGGATCCCATCTCGGGACCGGTGGGTGAAGTTGTGATGCGCGGGTTGGCGCGCGATGCGGACGACCGGCATCCAACGGCCTCGGAGTACCGCAGTCTGCTCGAAGATGCGTTGAACAAGATACCTGTCGCCGATCGAACGCAGCTAACCGCTCTGGCACCACGCGGCGGACGGCAAGTCGTTGTGGAGGGGAAGAATGGAAAGGCCGGTGAGCGGTTCTACGACTCCCGAGCTTTTCGGTTTTCGGCACCGATCGTGTTGCTGCTGGCCGTGATTGTTGGAGGCATCTACGTCGCAAACAATTATTTTGTAGAGAAAAGCTACGACAGTCTGATCATGGACGCTCGCGAGGCGATGGTTGAAAATCGATATGCCGACGCTGTCGAAGCGTATCAGCAGGCACGCGACGCCGAGGCGACGGCTGAAGCAGTTCTCGGCCTGCAGAAGGCGAGTCTCCGACTTCACCGCTCGGTAGCCAAGCAGGCGGCGGCGGACGAGAAATGGCAAGACGCCATCGACGCCTGGAACCGTGCTCAATCGTTTGCAGACAACGAGTCGCTTTTCGATGAGGACGTTCGAAAGGCTAGCGTCCAGCTGAACTTTCAGAAGACCAAGGCGATGATCACTGCCGGAAAGGGCGTCGCTGCCAAAGCCCAACTCGCTCGAGGGCAAGGGCTCCTGGACAGTCGCCTTGAGCGCGAAGCCCACGCGGCACTCGTGACCAAAGCGGAAGCCGCTTACCAGAAGCAAATCGAGCCGGCAGGAAACCTGCGGTCGTTTGTCGAAGATTTTCTTACGGCGATTGCGGACACGGATCAGCGGATCGAGGCTGTTCAGAAGGAGCTCGGAGAATTGGGCGAGAATCCGACCACATCCGAAGAGGTGGCCAGTAAGCAAGCCGCGGAAAAGAAGCTGCACGCCTTGAAGCACATCAAGCAACTGCAACAGGCCGAGGTACTCTCGCCCGAGGGGCTCGAGGCGCTTACCACCGAGGTTGCGGCGGTGGCCTCTCGCCATGAGGAGAATCCGTCCGACGATACCTTGTCTGCGATCGATAACATCAAAGTCAAATTCCAGGGAGTGCTTGACGTACTGAAAGCCTGTGAAAAGGAGGTCACCGAGGCGCTCGCCGTGGATGAACAGGGTCGCACAACGATCTACCTGGCTGTTGCCGAGAACGACCCAACGCGGCTGACCCGTTTGCTAAAGGTCGGCGCCGACGTCAGCGCTCCGGACGCCCAGGGCGAGACGCCCCTTCACGTCGCAGTCCGCGATGGCCGCCTGGAGATGGTCAATGCGTTGCTCGAAGCTGAAGCCGATCTGGACGCCTCGGACAAAGCGAGTCGGACGCCCCTTTATACTGCCGTGCGGGACAAGCAGCCGGAAATTATCGAAGTGCTGCTCGAAGCGGGCGCTGATACGAACATCGCAGACGCGCAGGGTCAGACGCCCCTCTACCTTGTTGTCCAGGATGGTCAGCTGGAAACTACGAAGAAGCTACTCAAGGCCGGAGCCGACGCCAATATCGCAGGTGCTCAGGGCCAGACGCCCCTTCACGCTGCCGTCCAGGACGAGAGGACCGAGATTATCAAGGTGCTGCTCGATGCGGATGCTGATGCCAACATCTCCGACATAGAAGGCCACACGCCTCTCTATCTGGTTGTTCGGGATGGTCACCTGGATATTACGAAAGCGCTGCTCGAGGCCGGAGCCGATGCCAGCATCGCAGGCACAGAGGGCTACGCACCTCTCCATCTTGCCGTTCGAGAGAGTCGTCTGGAGTTCGTCAATGCGCTGCTCGACGCGAATGCATTCGTAGATCCGCTTAGCCCCGATAATCTTGTAACCCCGGACAAAGAACAGGAGGAGGGTTCGCACCTGTCGCTCTACACGCCGCTTCACGTCGCCGTGCTTGCAGGCGACCGTACCATGGTGGAAACGTTGCTGGCCCACGACGCGGATGTCGAGGCCAGCTGCCAACTACAGGAAAAGACGAAACCGAACAAATCTTGGTCGACATGGAAAGGTGTCCGGCCGCTACACCTTGCGGTATTCACCGCCAACGAGGCAATCATCTCGGATTTGCTCGGCAAAGGCGCTCAAGTCGATGCAACCGCCGAGGACGAGAGCCGGCCGCTGCATTGGGCCGTTCAATTCGACAAACCCGCCATCT
>Ga0315336_1007284_pt1 | contig 10714 bp, 9 predicted proteins | sample ASW5metaG_FD_204512 | JGI IMG/M metagenome (GOLD analysis project Ga0315336, IMG submission 204512) | Ammonia-oxidizing marine archaeal communities from Monterey Bay, California, United States - ASW #5 | ecosystem: Environmental > Aquatic > Marine > Intertidal zone | place: USA: California... | reverse complement strand
ATGACCCAAATTTCATCCGTTTTTCTCAACCGTCTGGCCGTAGACATGAAACTGGAGGCTGATCCAACTGTCCAATATGCGTTGGGATTTGACTCAGAAAGTGGCACATGGTGGACTAACTCGATCAGCAGCCAGGATTTGGCCACCGACTCCCCCTACAACACCTATTTTTACGCTGGTTTGCCCCCCGGCCCCATCGCCAGCCCGAGTTTGAACGCCCTTAATGCAGTCGCCTTTCCAGTTATCTCGCCATTTTTCTTTTTCCAGGCAGCCTGCGACGGCTCAGGATTGCATGTATTTGCAGTCACTTTCGAAGAACACTTGGGCAACAATTGCCCATAGCTTATTTGCAATTTCCCAAATGAATTATCAAGCCATCCTGGATCGCAAACTAAAAACTCTTTTTCCTCAGGCAAGCGCACGCCAAAAGCTTTCTGCACTTCTGGAAAGCTATGGCTCAGAAGACTATGAGCGCGAGCCCGAGCGTGTTCGCCTTGCCATACTGAAGCCGTCAGCGAGCGATGCCAAAAAGCTGCAAGAGTACCTGGACATCGCAAAGATAGACTACCGTGACGTGCTGGCCATGGCTGAATACCCTAGACAGTTAAAGGACCCTTCATTTACATACGATGAAGATAAACAGAAATTGATTGACGCAGATCGAACTGAATACGAGAAGTGGCTGTCTGATTAATCGTAGCAACCAGGCCTGCTTTGGCCGCACAATCAATTCAAGGTAAAATGAGCAAGGTACCTATCTATTGACAAAATTTTCCGAGAGATGAGTAAATGAGCAAAACAGCTTTGCCCGAATCCGAAAATCTTCGGGTCTTCGACGACATTATTGGCACCATTGGTAATACTCCGCTGGTGCGCCTAAGCAAACTAGCTGCCGATTTGCCCTGCCCACTCTACGCAAAAATAGAGTTTTTCAATCCAGGCGGTTCCGTTAAGGATCGCATCGGCATGAATATCATCGATGATGCCGAACGTTCAGGGAAACTCAAGCCGGGTGGAACAATCGTTGAATCTACTTCGGGCAACACTGGCGTCGGACTGGCCATTATTTGCGCCCTCCGCGGCTATAAATCCGTCTTTGTGATGCCAGATAAGATGAGCCTTGAGAAGATTCAACTACTTCGAGCCTATGGTGCAAAGGTGGTAATCACGCCTACATCGGTGGCCCCGGAAGATCCCCGTTCCTATTACAAAGTTGCTGATCGAATCGTTAGTGAAACACCAAACTCCATTTTAGCTAATCAGTATCACAACCCCGAAAATCCGAAAAGCCATTATGAAAGCACCGGGCCAGAGATTTGGGAACAAACAGAAGGCAAAGTCACTGACGTAATTGTTGGCATGGGAACCGGCGGCACAATCAGCGGTGTTGGTCGATTTCTAAAGGAAAAAAATCCTGATATTCGCATGGTAGGCGTTGATGCCACCGGATCCATATTAAAGGAAATCTGGGAAAACAAAGGCGAGATTCCTGAGGGTGCCGAAGCGATAACCTATAAAGTAGAAGGTATTGGCGAAGATTTTCTTCCATCCACGACTGATCTTTCCGTTGTCGATGAGATTATTCGTGTTACTGACAAAGATTCATTTCTGTGGACTCGCCGACTTGTGAGTACCGAGGGCATATTTGCTGGCGGCTCATCCGGCTCAGCCGTTGCTGGCGCGATTCATTACTGCCGGGGTCTGCAACCAGACAGATTGGCAGTTGTGCTCTTACCCGACTCAGGTTCCCGCTACCTTTCCAAGATATTTGACGATAAGTGGATGCGCGAAAACGGATTCCTTGAGTCCGAATGGGGTGAACTTTCATTGCGCGAGGTGCTGCTATCCAAGAGTATCAGCGAAATGATTTTAGCCTCTGCGGATGAGCGTGTTGCCGATGTAATTGCCAAAATGAAAGATTACGACATTTCTCAATTGCCGGTGGTAAACGGTGGCGGCAAAGTGGTGGGCCTCGTACGCGAAGTAGATCTGCTAAAACACATGCTGAAGGCAGATGGGGATCAAAGCAATAATGAGAGTGTCCAGACCATTATGCAAGCCGCACCCCCCACCCTAAGCGCCAACACTAATCTTAAGGATGCGATTCAGGAAATTGTGCAGCATAACGTTGTGATTGTTAGCGATGGTGGCGAGCTGGTTGGAATTCTCTCCAAGATTGATGCGCTAGATTTCATTCAACGCTAAAGCGTACCGACGCGACAATTTTGCAGCGCCTAAGCCAATGAACAATAAAATGCCCGATCTGCAAATTCTGCCAGTGGACCAACTCTTGCGCCACGAATGGCACGATGAACAACGCGCCAAACCGCTGGTGGACAGATTGCGTTCCAGCGGAGTACTCCGCAACCCGCCAATAGTGACTGCTTTGGGAGATGATTCAGGTCGATACATGGTGTTGGATGGCGCCAATCGAACCACCGCGCTGGGACAGATGGCCATCCCACACACAATTTGCCAGGTAGTGGAAGCAAATGATCCAGGCTTACAACTTAAAACCTGGAATCATGTTCTCTGGGAGATGAATCCTGATAAGCTCTTAGAAAAATTGGAAGAACTGGAAGGAATCACCCTCAAACCCATTAATCCTAAGAAGAAGTTAGAAAGCCTCTGGCCGCAAAAAACGCTAGTTTGGGTTCAAACAGCGGATGGAAAAGCATATATCGCACGCAGCGACCCTACAGACCTAACTAATCAAGCGCGCCAGTTAGCTGCCATCGCAGACAGCTACAGCAGTGATGCAAGGCTTGATCGCACTCGGGCCAATCAGATTAGCGAGTTAGATGGGATTTATTCGCAGTTATGCGCTTTGGTGGTTTATCCTCCCTTTGAGGTTTCTGATGTGCAGAAGCTTTGTAGTGATGGTGTCCTTTTACCCCCTGGAGTAACTCGCTTCACTATCTCCCCGAGAGCATTAAGAGTTAACTATCCTCTTGAAGATCTGGCCGCGGATAAGAGCCTAAGCGAGAAGAATAGGGCTCTTGAACGCTGGCAAAATGAACGCGTGGCTCGTAAAGGGGTGCGATACTACGATGAGGCCACTGTCCTTTATGACGAATAATCATCTCGCTGATTTCTAATGGCTGAAAACAACATTCGTATAGAAAAAATAAAGACCAAAGATCTGAATGCCTATGCCGCTGCCACGATTGATAAGGCGCAAGTAGGCCAATTCATCCCAATTACAAAGCATCGAGCGCTGGCGATGTCCAAGAATCCCAATGCCGCGCCGGATGATGTGGCCCTGTTGCTCGCTTATCAGGGCGAAGAAATGGTCGGCTATTTCGGCATCATGCCGGTGAAGCTTCATACCAAAGGGAGGTCTCATAAAGCGCATTGGTTCAGTACCTGGTCAGTATCTTCTAGTTTTTTGGGGCGAGGTGTTGGCTCAAAACTAATGAAGGCAGCATTGGATCTGAAGCAAGATTACTTCATTGTTGGGAGCAAGCCCGCCCGCCGCGTAAGCGACAAATTCGGTTTTCAAAAACTTGCACCCTACGAATTCACAGTAATCGATTTTCGCTTAGCTGCCCGCTTCAACCCGATAAGCTTGTTAATGAGAGGGGCGCGCAAACTATTTAACTTTGTTGGATTGTCGCTGGATATTCGCAAAGTAGATAGTTTCGCGGCAAGATTCTTTGAGAAACTCTTAGGAAGCTCAATTCGAAAATTACTCATCAACCTTTCCGCGAAGAAGGCCGCAAAGGGGTTGCCTCCCTTCCAATCTGAGCGCGTCGATCAGGTGCGCACTGTCAATAAGATGGAGTCTTCTAACCAGGAAAAGACATTTCTTTGGCGAGGAGATGAGGTAGTCAATTGGATGTTGGCTTACCCCTGGGTTCTCCCCACTGGGCAATCCGAATCTGAGGCTTACGAGTACAACTTCAGCGATGTGCGGCCTGAATTTGAATTAGCTGCACATGAAATCCATAGCGATGGCTATCGTGGCTACGCAATTTTTCAATTTTCTGTAATTGGGGAGAGACGCGTGTTGAAAGTATTGGATGTCGAATTGCTAGCCGAGCAGGACAAAGACTTTGTGTTGCCCCTCGCATTGCAGCTGGCAATACATAAGAACGCAGACAGTATTGAACTCTCCTCTGATTATGTCAAATCGCTGAAAGCTGGGATGCTTGCTAACTTAATCCTGACCAAAAAACAACGGATCTATCAGGTACACCCTAAATCGCAAGATAGCCCACTAGGGAAAGCCTGGCCCGATTTGCATTTGAACTATGTGGACGGGGATACCCCCTTCACATAATTTGCCGTGAGAAAACTCATTAACAGATCCCTGAAAAGCTTGCTTGCGCTCGTACCCACAGGGGTGTACAAGCGGCTATTCCCCCAGGAATTAACGGCATTTTTCTATCACGCAGTCTCCGATGAGAGCTTGCCGCATGTACAACACTTATACCCACCTGTGTCACTAGAGCGATTCGAGAACGCTCTCCTCTACTTAAAGCAACACTTCAATCCAGTAACGTACACTGAAGTGCACGACCATGTATTCTCGGGGACGCCCTTACCCGCGAGAGCTGTTCATCTCTCCTTCGATGATGGTTTTGGCGAATGCTTTACCCTTGTTCGGCCGCTGCTGATCAAGCACGGTATTTCTTGCACCTTCTTTGTAGCCAGTGATTGGATAGAAAATCAAGTAATGTTCTTCCGCAACAAGGTTTCTGTGTGCATTGAAAGCCTGAGAAACCTCACAGACACTGAACAAAAAAGGGCACTGGCCAGCCTGAGCGCTGAGTTGAAAATTGCATTGAAAACATCCCGGGACTTTGACCGCTGGATAAAATCGCTGCTGCACGCAGATGAAGCCAGCATAGATAAGGTCTGCCAAATATTAGAAATTGATATCAGCGCCTATTTGCAGGAAAAGAAGGTATTTCTAACCACTGATCAACTGCGCACAATGGCAGCAGAGGGTTTCACCATAGGTTCTCATTCCCGTTCGCATTCAAAGATGTCGCAAATTTCAGCAGAAGATATGGAGGCAGAAATTGTAGAGTCGGCCAAAGCAATCCAAAAGATAACAGGAGATGAGCTGGTTTCCTTTTCATTTCCTTTTTCTGCCACTGGCGTTGATAGGGATGTATTGGCCGACATTAGGCGAAGAAACCCCATCCTGGGATTATTCTTCGATACGCGTGGGCTCCGTAAAGACGAGCCATTCATCATTAACCGTATTTGGGGCGAAAAACCAAATTTCAGCGAGTTGGGCAGGGAAACAAACATTCCGCAGCTATTGAAAGCTGCCTACCGTGATTTGGCACTAATAAAACTGGGAAAGTTAACCTGAGCGGGAAGACTATTCCCTGAGCACCCCCACAGTCAACTAAATTCTACGCCTTCTTAAGTGCCTGCTCAATATCCTCTAACAGATCATCCACATGCTCGATGCCAACTGAAATACGCACAAGGCCTGGGTCTATTGCCATCGCAGACTCAGCGATCGACAGATGGGTCATCATCGCGGGGACTTCGATCAGTGATTCCACGCCACCCAGAGATTCTGCCAAAGAAAATATCTTTGTTGATTCTGCGACCTTGCGCGCGGCACTCCCCCCACCCTTAAGGTCAAAAGAAATCATGCCGCCTCCATTGCGCATCTGCTTTTTCGCAAGCTCAATGTGCGGGTGACTGGAGTGAAAGGGATAGTAAATTTTCTCAATCTTTGAGTGCCCCGCTAAATAATCCGCTAATGCGCTGGCATTTTCAGCATGCCGATCCATGCGCACATGCAGCGTTTTGAGACCGCGCAGCACTAGGAAGCAATCCATTGGCCCCGGCACCGCTCCCACTGCATTCTGCAGAAAGGCAAGCCTCTCGTAATTAGCCTTGTCATTGAGCAATATGGCCCCGCCCACCACATCAGAATGTCCGCCCAAGTATTTCGTGGTGGAATGCACAACAAAATCTGCACCCAGCGAGAGGGGTTGTTGCAGATATGGAGTAGCAAATGTATTATCCACTGCCAGCATCGGTTTTGCGGATTGAGCCTTTAGGATCTCTGAGATCGCTGCGATGTCGGCAATCTCCATCAATGGATTAGTGGGTGTTTCCAACCAAAGTAGCCGTGTTTCCGGGCGCAGAGCTGCCTCGACCTGATCTAGATCACTCGTGTCCACGTAATCGAACTTTAGGCCAAATCGAGTTAGCACTTCGTTAAAGAGTCGGAATGAGCCCCCATAGGCGTCATCCCCGGCTACTACATGGTCCCCCGGATTCAATAAGCGCAGCAGCGTATCAGTGGCTGCCATCCCTGATGCAAAAGCCAATCCAAATTTTGCGTCCTCTGTGGAAGCCAGGCATTGTTCCAACGCCGTCCGCGTGGGGTTACCTGTCCGCGAATATTCATAGCCTCGCGTTTCCCCAACCGCGTCCTGTTTATACGTAGAATTTTGAAAAATCGGTGTCATGATCGCACCAGTACCAGGATCACCCTGGTGGCCAGCATGTACCGCTTTGGTTTCTATTTTGATTGCCATGAGTCCTCCTGAGAACTGTGCAATTGTAATCCAAGGCGGGGATATAATCTTCTTGGTTTTAACTATGGAAGATGTCTTTTTCACAGAATCCAGCGAAGCGCCTGTTCCACCGCAAGAGGTACGCATCCGCCTCCTCGATGCTGAGCCGCGCCCAGATGGGCGCCGAATCGACGTGCGCACAGAGATAACTCCTTTTCAGAAACGTCCAAACATAGAGTTGGTCATTCGCAACCAAGAGGGTGCAGAGAGCGCTACCTTAAGTGTTGTAGAAGCCATAGATGCGGCAATGGATTTCACAATGCATTTGCGCGAAAAGGAACCAGCCGGGAAATACACTCTCGAAATGAGGGTTTTCTACAGCGATATTGAGGCCTTTGAGGCCGAAGAGGGAGAAGAAATCGCATCGGCAGAGATTCTAGAGAGTGCCAAACAAGAAGTTGATACGCGCAAAATAGAATTTCAGATTTAAGCCCTTCTCTGAATTCCCCCATTTGTCTCATGGCCCAATTCTCCTTTTGACGCTTTAATAGGAGCTATGACTCTATCTCCTCACGAGCCGAATAGAGAAGCGCCCCCTGGCGATTTTCGTCCTTCAACCTCCCGCAAGCGAAATTGGCTGCTTTGGTTTTCATTGGCTGCGCTCCTAATATTCGGCCTTTTAGGTTGGCCGCTGATTACTCAAATCCTTTGGGGCCCCTTGCAAGGCCGCGCAGCCAGCTCGCAGATTCAACCAGCCACAGCCACATCATCGCTCGAGTCGCAAAGTGCTGAGACGCCCAGCCCTACTCCTTTCATAATTGATGAAATCGCACCTGATCAAGCGGCGCCCGAAGCCGATATTGTCTTTATCAGCGTGAGCCATGCGGGCTACTCACATCTCTATCATTACGATCTGGAAAGTCGCCAAAAAAACATACTGATTGGCGGGGACTGGGATGATATTCACCCGCTTTTAAGTCCAGACCACCAGACCCTGGCTTTTGCCTCAAACCGCGCTGGCCATTGGGATCTTTTCACCCTCAACTTAGAGAATGGCGACCTTAGCCAGGTTAGCAACGATTTAATCTATCAAGCCGCCCCATCATGGTCCTTCGACGGAACTTGGCTGGCCTACGAGCGCTACGATAATCAAAATTTGGACATCTATATTCTTCCCATGGATGGTTCCGTAGACCCTGTGCGCATCACCACTGATGCAGGCATAGATTTCTCTCCAGCCTGGTCCCCCAGCACCCAGCAAATAGCCTTTGTTTCGAACAGAACAGGGAGTAATCAGATTTGGCTGGTTGACCTCACATCAAATTCCTCAGACCGTTTCCAGCAATTAGCTTCTGGCGAAGCACAAAAGGACCCTGCCTGGTCTGCGGATGGACGCCACCTGGCTTGGTCTGCACTGGAAGGCGGATTGTGGCGTGTGTATGCGCTGGATGTCACTAATCCTACAGCAGCTCCTCAAATGATCGGAGCTGGTGAGCAGCCAACCTGGAGCCCTGACGGCGAAACAATTCTGGCTGTTCTTCGCGATCCTAACGAAAACTATCTGACAGCTTACACCCTTGAGGGCGCTTTGGTCTTGGCCCCGGAACCTTTGCTTGGCCAGGTGAATGGGCTCTCTTGGGCAACGGCACATGAAGCAGACTCATTACCCCCTTCTCTGCTATCTCAATCGGCAGAAGAGGATGAAACATCATGGCTGCTTCCGCCCCTAATAAACAGTCCAGACCGTCAGGAACTTCTTCCCTTGAGCAATGTTGCAGCTCCCTACGGGCAGCTAAGCGCATTAGCTCTAACCTACTTTGATGCCTTACGCGCCCGATCAGCCCAAGCCTTAGGCTGGGATCTGCTTTCAAACCTTGAAAACGCATATCTTCCACTCAATGTACCGCTACCACCCAATAGGCAAAGTGATTGGTTGTATACCGGGAGGGCCTTCAGTCTGATCGACGGCCTTTTAGCAGCTGATTGGCTCCAGGTGACAAGAGAAGATTTTGGCGGCGAAACATATTGGCGCGTCTTTGTGCGCCCCGCCGTGCAGGACGGAAGTCTTGGCCGGCCCATGCTGGAATCAGGCTGGAATTTTGATGCCAGGTTCGCTGGAGACAATAACGCCTACCAGGCCGGAGGCAAGCCTTCTGACAATGCGGCACCAGGCTACTGGCTCGACTTCAGCAGCCTGGCAGCTGATTTTGGCTGGGATCGACTTCCCTCATTGCCAAATTGGCGCAGTTACTATCAAGGAGCGCTCTTCGCTGAATTCGCCCTTCGCCAAGGCATGAGCTGGGAAGAGGCCATGCTTCAGATCTATCCCCCGGAAGTGCTCGCGGGTCCCTAAACATGCAATTACAGAATCACTTTCTCTGGCAGATAAAGCTGGTATTCACTCTTTCAATCATGAGTCTGGCCGCTTGCCAGGCAGCAGGCCCCCTGCCCATAGCAGCCTCCCCCAAACCAAGCCAGACTGCCACATTGGTGGCAAATCCCACCAGCCAAATAGACAGACCTACTGAAACTGCACTTCCAGCATCTCCCACTTCCACATTAGCCAATTTCCCCGATCTGCAAAATGAGGCCGAAAAGCCAGCACCTAGCATACTGCGGCTGGCTGATATCAGTGCTCCTCTTGCTCTATCAGCCTATGATCACTTCTATTTTGCCTACCCATTACCTGCTGGTTCACTTGAACATAGCCTGCCCAGCGGCCGCTACGGCACCCAATCAGGCGCAGTAGACAAGGGAGCTCACACCGGCTTGGATATTGCCGTGGATATTGGCACATCAGTATTAGCCGCGGGCAGCGGCACCGTGCTATGGTCCGGCATTGGCCTTTACAACAATTACGAAAACGATGACGATCCCTACGGTGTGGCTGTCGCTATTCGCCATGATTTTGGCTACGAAGGACAACGCCTATATACTGTGTATGCCCACATGTCGGAATCTCTTGTAGTTCCCGGCCAGCGAGTTGATTTGGGTGAAATTATCGGCTTATCGGGAAATACCGGATTCTCCTCTGGGCCCCACCTCCATTTCGAAATACGCGTGGGCGAAAATACTATTTACCATAGCCGCAACCCAGAGCTGTGGATTGCCCCTCCCGAACAGAGTGGCGTTCTGGTAGCGCGCATATTTACTACCTTTGGCACTCGCGTGGAAGATCATGCCATGCAAATTACCAACCTCGAAAGTGGAAGCATCATCTGGGAATACAGCTATGCCACTGATCTCAATGTGATCACAGATTCCTATTACGACGAGAACTTTGTGCTCAGCGATTTGCCTGCAGGCACTTACGAGGTCGCTGTTCCTTACGTAAACGGCACCCACCGCATGGAAATAGAAATTCAACCCGGAGCTGTGAGCTACTTTAGTTTTCATGGCTACGACGGCTTCAACTTCGATCTACCCCCCGATCCCCGTCCGCCTCATTTGCCCAATTAATTTTCATTCTTGTAAAGGGCTTGACAGAAAGAACAACTGTGCTATACTTTGAACTGTTGTTCTATAATCCTTCCTTTGGAGGCAAAATGGCAGACAAATCTAGCAATGGAAACAAAGACAAGCGCCTCAAGGCACTCGAAAAAACACTTGGTGAAATCGCAAAACGATTCGGTGACGGCGCGATTATGCGTCTCGGCGAAGCCAAAGGCATGGCTGTCGAAGCAATCCCCACTGGATCTTTGTCGGTAGATCTGGCTCTTGGCATTGGTGGCATTCCCCGTGGGCGTGTTACTGAAATCTATGGTCCCGAATCCTCAGGCAAAACCACCATCAGCCAACATATTGTCGCGGAGGCCCAAAATTTAGGTGGAACAGCGGCCTTTGTCGATATGGAACACGCTCTGGACCCCAAATACGCCGAAAAGTGCGGCGTAGATATCGATTCGCTGCTGGTCGCCCAACCAGATACGGGTGAGCAGGCCCTCGAAATCACAGAGGAACTCGTTCGTTCTGGCGCTGTAGACGTTGTCGTGGTCGATTCAGTTGCTGCACTGGTACCCCGCTCTGAAATCGAAGGAGATATGGGAGATGCCACCATGGGAATGCAAGCCCGGCTCATGTCCCAGGCCTTGCGAAAGCTCTCTGGCGCAATCAAGCAAACTAATACTGCAGTGATTTTCACAAATCAGCTGCGCCAAAAGATTGGTGTAATGTTCGGTAACCCCGAAACCACTAGCGGTGGAATGGCATTAAAATTCTAC
>Ga0315336_1007283_pt1 | contig 10714 bp, 9 predicted proteins | sample ASW5metaG_FD_204512 | JGI IMG/M metagenome (GOLD analysis project Ga0315336, IMG submission 204512) | Ammonia-oxidizing marine archaeal communities from Monterey Bay, California, United States - ASW #5 | ecosystem: Environmental > Aquatic > Marine > Intertidal zone | place: USA: California... | reverse complement strand
CTCCCACCACTGGGGATCGACGGCCTCCGCCGGGGGTGCGTCGAAGGATGCATCGCGGCCGGTCTGCCCCGCCGCGCCATCTAGGGGTGCGCGAGCCACCCCGCCGAACTCGGCAGCAGCATGGGGTGTGTCCGTACCTCGTTTCCCACCAGAGCCAAGCGGAGACTGCCCCGAGCGCGCGGTTTGCTCCTGTCTGTGCTCGGAATCTCCGTCCTCGGCCTCGGCCGCCGCAATCGTCGTAGATCTCGAATTGGCGTTTGGCAGGTCGAGCCGATTCGGACTGCGGTCGCTGTCGGGAACCTCTGGGCGACGATCCGCTTCGGCCATCGTGTTGCGGGAGGACTCGTAATCCGCCTCCTCGTCGACTTCGTCGGACTCCATGAACGCCTCGGTCTGCACGAACCGGGCTGTGACGTCAGGTTCGGGTTCAGGGTCCTCTTCGTCGTCGATTTCCTCGTCGTCGTCGATTTCCTCGTCCTCGTCCTCGTCTTCATCTGCATCGCGCTCAGGCGTGACCTCATCGTCGTCGGCGGCGCCGGCGTCTGGATCGAGATCGGGCTCGGGGTCCATGTCGCGATCGAGATCCACATCGGGATCGACCGCGAGATCGGGGTTTGGGTCGGGGTCGATGAGCCCGGGATCAGCTCTGGTGTCGTAGTCGGCCAGCGCTCCAACAGCGGGCGCGTCCAGTCCACCCATATCTGCCACGGCGGCGTCCACGTCCATGCCATCCCCACCCGCGATTTCGGCATCCACCAATCCGTCGTCCCCCGCAATGGTTGGATCCGGTGGTCCTCCACCACGGGGCGAAAGGAGTCCGTCGGGGTCAATGCCCGCTCGCGCGCCCGGTTCAAGCTCGCCACCATCACGCCCTTCAATCGGCGGTGGCGGCCGTCCGTCGAGCGCGTCAATCGGGTCTGGAACCAGGATGCGCTGAACGATCAGGGGTGGAGGAATCTCCGGGGGCACGCACCCTTTTGGGCCGAGAAGCAACGCGAGGTGAATCGCGAGAGAGGCCGTTATGCCCCCTCGACGTTCGAACACATTACTCGCCGTCGCCCTCCGCAACCATCCCCCGGATATCGATGACCTCAGTGGTCTCATCTTCGCCGGACTCCTCCAGAGTATCCAATGGAATGGGGGCCAGCTCAGTTGGGGCGTCCTCGTCCTCGCCGGAAAAGTCGTCCACGGGCATCGGCATGAGATCAGTCGATGGGTCGTCGCCGAGCTCATCCTCCCCGAGATCGATGGGGTCGGCCCTGTCGAGCGCCAGGTGGCTACCCACGCGCGGCCAGTTCGGCTCTTCGTAGGAAACCAGAAGACCCTCGTTGGCGTAGAACTCCGCGAGGAGCGGCAACATTTCGCTCTGTTGCGGCACGGCGGTCACCAGCGTGCCCATGCGCCACATCGTGAAGCCCTTCAAGAGGCGCTGGGAGACGTCCTCGATGATGCGTCGATCCCCGAAGTCGAGGACGAAGGCAAACCCTCCCCTATCGACAATCCTCGCCAGGAATCTGCCGTCTCGACCCGAGCGGAGTGTCAGCGATACCACGGCCTACCAGTCGATGATCGCCGCGCCCCAGGTGAAGCCGGAGCCGAACGCCACGCAGGCGACTTTCATGCCTGGCACGAGGCGCTCGGTCTCCACCGCTTCTGCCAGCAACAGCGGAATGGTGGCAGCGGTGGTGTTGCCATACCGCTGGATGTTGTGGACGGTCTTTTCTGGCGGGATCTGCATCATCTTCGCCACGTACTCGTTGATTCGTAAATTTGCCTGGTGAAAGCAGAATAGATCGATGTCATCGAGGGTGATTCCTTGATCCCAGCACGCCTGCATGAGGACTCCGATCATGCGCTCGACAGCGTGCTTGAAGACGAATTTACCGTCCATATACGCCCACATGTCCTCGGGCCTCGCCTGTCCGACACCGTCTTCGTCGAGGTCGAAGAAGGGTCGCTTTCTCATGTCCCAGACCCGCTGGCATAGCTTGTCTGCGTGGCGTCCATCGGCGCCCAGATACCAGCCTCGAATACCGCGATCTTCCTCGGTGCCTGAGACGATGCACGCTCCTGCGCCGTCCCCGAAAAGCGATGAGACGGACCGGCCGCGCGTGGTGAGATCGAGGGCGCCGGAATGGGTCTCGGCGCCCACAACGAGAACGTGTTTTGCGCCGCCGCTCTTCACCATGGAGCTCGCGACCGAGAGTCCATAGAGGAATCCCGAACACTGGTTGCGGATATCAAGCGCGCCGATGAAGCGTTGCCCCTCGCCGCAGAGGCCGAGCTTGTCCTGCAGATAGACGCCATCGCCGGGAAAGGCATGCTGTGGAGACAGCGTCGCAAACAAGATCATATCGAGTTCGGACTTGTCGATTCCGGCGTTCGCTATCGCCGTTTCGGAAGCCGGAAGGGCAAGATCGGAGGAACATACGCCCTCGTCGGCGTAGTGGCGTTCTTCGATACCCGTTCGCTTGATGATCCACTCGTCGCTGGTGTCCACTCCGTAGTCGTTCACAAGGTCTGTGTTGGTTACGACCCGCGGCGGAACGTAGCCGCCGGTTCCTGAAATATATGCGTTGGGCACAGGCACTCCACAGAAGCGAGAACAGCCCCGCTTTGTAACGTTTTCGAGAGCCTCAGGGCAATGCGACCGCCAACTCCGTCATGCGGGTTGCGCCGATGTCATTGAAGAGAAGCAGAATCGGCAGGAGCAGCCACAAGCCCGCGCCGACTGCGCTCGCCGTCCGTTTTCCGCCCTGGGCAGCGCCTACCAGGCCAATGATCGCGACGACACATGCCAGGACGACCGCGGCCCACAGGTACGGCAGTTCGGGGGCCATGACGGCGTAGAACTTCTCGACCACCAGTTCTCGAGCGGCATGTTCGCCCACGCGCAACTGCTGAATCGACAGCAACTCCATCAATCCGCGAAGTGCGGACTCGCCAGTGGCCACGAAGATGGCAAAGGTGAGCCCGGCAACTGCCCCGGCTTCGGGGCCTGTACTCTCATCGGGATTGCCCGACATCATGGCGACGGCCACCATCCAACCCAGAAAGAGGTAGGTGCCCGCGCGAACTTGACTGAACAGCACCGTCAGCTCGCCCGCTCCGAGCAGTGTCGTCACGCTGGTGGCGAAGATGATCACCGCCCCTGCCGCAGCCCATCTGTACCGCCGCGGCGAAGGCCTCGCTCCGGCGACAGCGCAGAAGATCACCAGCACGACACAGACGGGTCCCGACAAGAGGTAGACGCCGAGCCTTGCCATCGCGACTGTCGTAGCGGCAATTTCGGCGGCGTCAGGTCCCGCGGCCGGATCCCAACCCCAGAAGGAGATCACCTGGACCAGCAGACCGCCGAGCGCGGGCAGTGCCACAGCCAGGGGAGCCACGTACACCGGCAGCTTGCGTCCAGTGACGAGCATAACGCCGAACACGATCGACAGGATCATGCCGACAATGCCGGGTATGACGAGCCAGATCAGACCGCCAACCACCTCTTGCAGAGCGCCGAGATCTCCCACCCATGTCCTCCGTTCAAGTCGAGCCCCTCGATTATAATCGCGGTCCGCAAATGCGCGTCCGGAGATGGGATGGCGACGAAGGCAGAGATCAGATCGACATTCCGGCTCCTACAGCGTCTGGTGGACAACCAGCCATCGGCGGCCGACAAGATCGATGACGCCACGGACCTGCTCGCCGAATACGCCGTTGACGACTGGGAAAAGTACGTCGAGGTCATGGAGGAAGAGGGCCTCGAACTGGTCATTGGCGATGTGCCGAGAAACGCCTCGCCAGTCCGGTTGGCGGAGATGCTGGCCGAGATCGGCGTGCAGCGAGATCTCGACCCGACGCCGGACAACATCGAGGCGATCTACCACGCATACCAACTCCGCCACCGCGCGTTCGAGAACTCCCGAAGTCCAGGTACAAACACGGGAGATGTTCTCAGCGATACCGCCGTCTGGTATCCCCACGACCTCGCCAAACTGACCGAGATGGTCCAGCGTGCTCACGATGCGAAGCGCCGTGTCAGCGCCGTGGGCTCCTATCGCTCTCCTTCGAACGCCCCGGATGTCCACTCAGGCAAACCGAGCGATCCTGGAAAAGGCGACACCATCATCGTGACATCCTTCCTGAACGCCATGCTCGGCATCGATGCGGAGGCGGGCACCTACCGGTGCGAGGCGGGGCGCACCATCCGCCAGATCAACGAAGATCTCCTCGAGGCGGGCCTCGGTTTCAGCAATCTCGGCGGCGGGGATTTCCAGACGATCGTCGGCATCATCTCCACCGCGAGCCACGGTTCCGGAAAGAAGCTGCCCGATTTCTCGATGATGGTTCAGAGCGCCGAGTTCGTGACCATCGAGGACGGTCGCGCGGTTGTGAAGAAGGTGACCCGAGGCGATCCCCATTTCGACGCAGTCATCGTCAGTATGGGCTGCATGGGCGTCCTGTACGCCGTCACCATGAACGTGCGGAAGGAGTTCTACCTCCGCGAACAGCGACTGTTGATGCCCTGGAGCCAGGCAAAAAAGCTCATCCATGCCTACCTCGATGGATCGTTCAAGCCGCGCCACTTCGAAGTGTTGGTCATCCCCTACAAGACACAGCTCAACGTCAATGGAAAGACGACCTGGCAGGTGGCTCCAGGCAACGAGCTGGTCGAATTCCCAAAGGAGGATCTGCCCAGCGAGGGCTACCTCGCCCTGGCGACGATTCGCCGCATGTCGGACAAGTCTCGCGTCGGCAACAGCAACCCCCGGCCGAAACTCATGGACGTGGCACAGCGGGGACTGGGCCGACAACTTGCGCGATTCGGCCTGGACACCATGCTCGGCGCGCCAAAGACCGTTCCGTCGCGACTCGTCACCGCCCTCAGGAACAACGTCGTCAACGGCTACATCGACGTCAGCTCCAAGGTGCTCAAGCTCGGACTCGCCGTGGACGCGACAGGCGCCGAGTACAGCGTGCCCGCCGGCCGCGCCATCGAGGCGACCGAGTTGATCCTGAAGCGCGCCGACGACCGCTACCCAGACGATCAGAAGGACGTTCCCAACTTGCTCACCAAGCCCAAAGTACGCAGAGCCTTCTGGCGGGAGCGCGCCATGCACACGTCGCCGATCTCGCTGCGATTCGTCGCCAAGGGAACGTCGCTGATGTCGATGAACTACGGACGCGTCTCCTGCATGATCGAGGCCCCGATGCTCACCAATCCCAAGGTGGAGGACGCCGACAAGGACACCAACAAGGGCAAGCTCTACCAGGCCTATGCCAGGGGCAGAATCAACCTCTACCGCGAGATTTTCGACCAATTGGACGAGGCGATTCGCGGACCACGGGGCGGCCATGTCGTACGACCCCATTGGGGCCAGGAAGACCCGGTCACCGCCCCTGCCCCGAGATGGGTCACCCAGCGGTTCCCCAAGTACCGAGAATGGTTTTCGGCGTACAAGAAGTACAACGCCAGCGGCACGTTCAGCTGCGCCTTCACCGACCGGCTGAATATCTCCATCAAACCCAACTCTTAGCCGGACACCAAGCCACGAAGGGTCCGCACACTGCCGCCATCAGTCCAGACATCCGGGTGACCGAACAGCTGTTGGAGAACTGCGAGATTGGTCTCGATTCCCTCGATCTCGGTGCGGGACAGCGCGTCTTTCATACGCACGATCGCCGCCTGACGCGTCGGAGCGCTCACGGTGAGCTTCGCCACCAGGGGCTCGGTGTCTCGGTTGGCTTCGGCTCCGACATCGAGCCCGACATCAACGCCGATGTCATCGGGCAGTGTCAGCCGCTTCAACGTTCCGACCGGACGGGTGCCGGTCGCCGGATCGAGATGGAAGATCCTGGCTTGCACGCCATGCCGGTCCGGTTCTGTCCAGTCCCACCCCAGGGCGTTTCCACTGAGAGCGGTGAACTGGGCATCGAGCAAATCGATGCCATGCACGGCCTCGACGAGGTTGAAGCCTGTGGTCAGCCGAGCGGAGAAGCCGAGGAGATACCAGCCTCCCTCGTGAGTCACCGCCCAGCGAATCTTGCCAATTCCCACCCAGCCTACAGCCTGCGCGAGGCGCACCGACGCCGCAGTGATTCGGGTGGAGAGCTCCTCGTCAACGACCTGACCCAGCTCTTCGACCCAGGTGCAGTAGTGGAGTTCCATGGAACCGTCCGTGATGCCCAGAGGCACGCAGGTCCCGTGTTTATCGGCAGCGATGACGACGCCGATCTGCCTGGCAGTGTCCACGGCGCGTTCCAGGTAGACCTGAACATGTCCAGTCTCGACGTGGGCGCGGATCCGAGCCTCCTGGAGGGCGGCCGGCAGGTCATCGAGGGTGTCCGCCCTCACCATGACCTTCCCGTGGACGGCCTTGACGAACAGCGGCACCCCGACCTGCACCGCCGCCGCAATCCCGTCATCGATCGGTGGGATGGCGGCGGAATGCGGAATGAGAGGGATGCCCAGTGGGCGTGCGACATCAAAGAGGCTGGGGCGATCGACAGTGAGCGGCAACGTCGCCGCGGCCGCACCGATGATCGGTAGGTTGGCTCCCCGAGCGGCCTCATAAAAGCCCAGATGTTCCGCCAAGAAACAGTATCCGGGGTGTGCGGCATCGCAGCCCGCATCGAGGGCTGCTGAGACCACGCGTTGCGGATGTAGATAGGTCTCGGCCACCGTTCGTCCGTTCAGGTAGACGGGGTAATCGCACTCGTCCAGATACGATTGTTCGGCGTCGGCCTCGGAGAACACCACCGCGGTCTCGATGTCGCGCTCTGCGTAGTGGCGGATGAGGCGGCGCGCGATTTCGCCGCGATTGGCGACGAGCACACGGCGAAAGCCGTCTTCGCTTTCCAAAATGCAGATCCCTCCGGGCGGCCGACCGTAGCATGTCGCGCTAGGTGAGCTGCGTGACTCGAACCCGCGTCAACGCCATCGGCATCATCGGCCCCGGCCGCCTGGGCCGATCCCTGGCAGCCCTGTTCGCGGGGGCGGGAAAAACCGTCGCGCTGGCTGGACGCGGCGATCCGTTGCCCACGACTTCGATCCTCCTTCTGACTGTTCCCGATCGCGCGATCGCCGAGGTAGCAAAGAGCATTCCAGCCGGGCCCATCGTCCTGCACTGCTCGGGAGCATGCGAGGTCGAGCTCCTGCGGCCCCACCGCCCCGCCGGCAGCCTGCACCCGCTGATGACCTTCCCCGGGCCCGAGGTTGCACTGCCGAATCTGGCGGGCGTGCCGGCGGCGGTCGCGGGCGACCCAAAAGCGCTCGAGGTCGGTCATGAGCTTGCTGATACGCTCGGAATGCGTGCATTCGAGGTGCGAGGAGACCGCCGTCTCTACCACGCGTCGGCCGTCATGGCGGGCAACTTCGCAACAGTGCTCCTGGCGGAGGCGGCCCGTGTGCTGGCCGCCGCCGGCGTCGATCCAGACGAGGCACCAGACCTGCTGGCGCCGCTGGCTCTGCAATCGCTGAACAATGCGCGATCGCACCCATCGAGATCCCTCACTGGTCCCGTTGCCAGGGGCGATGAATCTGTTCTGGCAGGGCACCGCGAAGCCCTGCTGGCCGCCGGTTTCACGGACCTGGAGGCCCTTTACGAGCGACTTACCGATCACGCCCGCGCCTTGATCACGGCTCACATGGAGCAGGGGAATGACCGATAGGGGTTGAAGGGTTGCTGAACTGAGCGCTTGTCAGTGCCGAATCTGGTGCTAATGTTTGAACAGACCTTCAGCGAGGAACGATACATGCTCGATGCTTACATCATCGAACGCATCCGTCGGGAACAGGAGCGGCAGCGCCGCAAGGGTGCCCAGATCCCGCTTCACATCGAGCCGCCCCCCCCAGAGGACGGACGGCCGCGTAAAGAGATCCACGAAGACCGCCCGGAGCGCGGCACGACGGTGATCGACTTCGGCTTTTAGGTCGGCGGCCGTCACAGCCCGCCGAACGCGAGTCTAGTACCGGCTCAGGTCCACGCCGGCTTCGTCGGCGAAGCGCTGCAGGCCCTTCTTGTCGATGGTGCGCATCGCACGGGTCGACAGGCGCACGCGGATGAACCGGTTGCCCTCCGGCCACCACAGGCGCTTGGCCTGGATGTTCGGAAACTGGCGCTTCTTGGACTTACGATGCGAGTGGGACACCTTGAATGCGGTGTTGGGGCGCTTGCCCGTGAAAACGCACTTGCGTGCCATGACTGCCTCGTGGTTCGAATTGTCCGCCGCTTCAAGTGCAGCAGACGGGTCCCGCGCCTCTAACCCTTCCCCGCGGCCAATCGCAAGTGAAAAAGAGGCGTCGCGCACACTTGACAACAAGGATGCGGACGGCCCTGGACACGGGGTTAGTAGCGCCGCCAGCCCACCACTCATCGCTGGCCATGCAGGAGGCTCGATGCGCGCGGAACCCTCACTTTCGAGGTCGGACAACCTTCCGACCACCCCCCTCGGCGCTTCGCCCGACAGTCGCTACGAGTGGCTCGAATACGGCGTGCCCCATCGGGTCAACCTCGATCAGGAGGCGCTGCGTCGACTCGCTCAGACCGCCACACCGGCGATGTTGTCGACCGGTTTCGACAATCTGAACAAGGTGAGCCGGAACAAGGCTCGCATGGCGAAACACACCTATGTGATCACCGACGGCGATCCCGAGGTGTGGTCGCACAAGACGATGGGCGTCGCCGCCGCCAATGCCCTCATCGAGGCCCAGGCCGCGTACATCACGGGTCAAGGCGAGCTCCTCGAAGTGCAGGGATGGATCGGCGTCGGCCCACGTGCAGTGGCAGTGCAGTGGCTCTACACGATCGAGGGCGCCAACATCGCGGGCATGCAATCCGTGCTCGCGTTCCCTCGCGACCGCGTCGAAGATGACGTCAATGCACCCTTCCGAGCGCGGTTCAGGGTGGTCTACACCCCGAACTTCCATCCCGATGTCGATGGCGGGCAGCGGATCCTCGTCGACCTTGAAAACTACGTCACCTACATCATGGGCCCCGACTACTTCGGTGAGTCGAAGAAAGCCGCGCTGCGCATGCTGTGCAATCTGGTGCACTCCGAGGGCGGGCTGGTCCTACATGCGGGGGCCAAAGAGGTCATCCTCCCCACCGAACGGTTGACCGTAGCCATCCTCGGCTTGTCGGGAACCGGAAAGACGACAACGACGTTCTCGAAACAGGGAGACGGCGTTCGGCCCGTCCAAGACGACATGGTCGCACTCTGGCCAGCAGGCGAGCTCTCCGTCACCGAGAATGGATGCTTCGCGAAGACCTTCGGACTCTCGATCGAAACCGAGCCGGTCCTCTACGAAAGCAGCATCCACCCCTCCGCCTGGCTGGAGAACGTCTACCAGGACGCCGACGGCACCGTGAACTTCACCAAGGGCACGCTGTCTCCGATCGAAGTCGGCAATCTGCGGGATGTGCTCATCGAAACGGGCGCCGATCCGAAGCGACTTGAGAGCTATGTGACTGGAAAGGTCGCCCTCGAGGACCTGCTCGACGACAACGGCTTGCCCATCGACGGCTACGACTTCGTCGCCTGGACCGAGAATGGCAGATCCATCATTCCGCTCTCCTCGATAGACAACGCGGCCGACCTGTCCAACATCCCGCCGGTCCGCTCAATGGGCGTGCTCAATCGGGACGAAGGAGAGGGGGCCATCACCCCCGGACTCGTTCGCTTCACGAGCCCCGAGCAAGCCGCCGGCTACTTCATGCTGGGCGAGACGACAAAAACATCCGCGGCCGGCAAGGACCGCGGCAAGACCCGTTCACCGTTCACGCAGCCCTTCTTTCCCGGCCACCACGGCCAGCAAGCCAGGCGATTTGCGGAGCTTCTTTCCAGCACAGACGCTATCTCCTGTTGGCTCATGAACACTGGGTATGTCGGAGGCGTCGCCGGCTCGGAGCACGCTCTCAAAGTCAAGATTCGCCACTCGTCGGCGCTCCTCGAGGCGCTATTCACGAACCGCATCGTCTGGACACGAGACAACGACTTTGGCTACGAGGTCGTGGACCTCGCGGCGCCCGAGAATGAGGCACTCTTCGACGCAGTCGGAATCGCCATCCTCAGGCCCGACGTGTACTACGCGAACACGGGCCGCGACGCCATCTATCGCGAAGAGGTCGCACGGCGACATGCCGACCGAGCCCATTTTTTGCGCTCATTCGAGGTCGACGAGGCGATCGTCTCCGCCGTCGTGCCCTAGTCGAACGAAGAGGCGGCCCCCCTCGGCGTGGGTCGCGTAGATCTCGACGAGCTTCTTTCCGCCCACCGACGCGATTCCGGTCTCGAGGTGGAAGTTCCAGTTGTGGAAGGGACACCAGAGCACCAGTCCGTCGACTTCGCCGTCCCCGAGCGGCCCACCCGCGTGGGGGCAAACGCCAGTGATAGCGTGAAAAGTGCCGTCCACGTTCGCGATGGCGAGCACGATATCGCCAAGAATCGCCTCGATTGCCTCTCCAGGGGCAGGCAGATCGACGCCCTCGACTGCCGTGAAACCGTCTGGTGGTTGCACTGGCGCCGCAATCGGCACCGCCGCGGGCTGTTCGGGCTTCGATTCGTCGTCGCGCGCACGTCCGAGAATTGCTCGGATCAACCTTCTGACGCCCGCCATCGCCACTCCGTTGTGCGCGACCGCGTCCCGGTTTGTATTCTGCGGGTTCACAGTGCGCGCTCGCCAACGTACCCTTCGTGGCGCAACCACGCCCAACCTCTTGTT
>Ga0315336_1007282_pt1 | contig 10716 bp, 7 predicted proteins | sample ASW5metaG_FD_204512 | JGI IMG/M metagenome (GOLD analysis project Ga0315336, IMG submission 204512) | Ammonia-oxidizing marine archaeal communities from Monterey Bay, California, United States - ASW #5 | ecosystem: Environmental > Aquatic > Marine > Intertidal zone | place: USA: California... | reverse complement strand
GAAGTCGGCAGTACGAGGTGACAAGCGCGAAATAGCCCAAATTTGCGCCGCGCAAGCCGCCGTAGCGGCAGGCACGGACGCATTGTTCGCCGAGAACCGGACCGGGGATACTTTGAGACCCCCTTTTATATTTCCTATACTCCAGAATCGTGCGAAAAAAACGTCATGGGCAGCTGTCGCGTGTCGCGTAGCATGTTCTTGTTTATTGGCGTTGCAAACACCGAACGCCACAGTCGACGACGTGCCTCCCAAAGCTAGAGCTGACTCTCAGGCAGTATCTTTGACATCCACGCCTTGAAACGCCGCCAACCGCTGGACTGCGGCTCCGATGTTTCGACGACTTCTTCACCGTCGATGATAGCCTTCCAGCGCAGGTTGCCATTTTCGTCTTCTACGACACGATAGGAACGACTAGGCAGGAACCCCATGAAGGGCTCGACAAGCGCGCGGCCCATGTCATCGGAGTCGGCAAGTACACCCATTTCGGTATTGATGTCGATCGCGCGCGGATCGAGATTGAGTGAACCGATGAAAGTGTGCTTGCGGTCGACCACGATGGCCTTGGTATGCAATGTCACCGACTCGATCGGCGGGCGATCGCCGTCACCATCTTCTGTCACCGCATCGACACGCAGCTCATATAGCTCGACGCCAGCCTGAATGATTGGGCGCCGATAGCGGGAGTACGCACCATGCACCGCAATATGATTGTTCGAGGCGAGTGAGTTTGTCAGCACGATGACCCTGACGCCACGCTCGGTGAGTCCGCGAAAAAACTCGACACCCTCTGCGCCCGGTATGAAATAGGGCGTGACGACAATGACCTCGAAGTTCGCGTTGGCGACGACCTCGGCCATGCGGGTGATCAGCAGCTGCTGATCCCGCGATATCTTATTCAGCAGTTTTTCCGGGTCATCGCTGATGACCTCACCGGTAGCCGGGAACAAGGTAACGCGATCATCGAGCAGATCCTGCACCAGTTCCGAACCAATTGCCTGAGCGTAGATTGATCGCATCGCATCGCCAAACTGGTCGGCCGCCTCCGCCCTGGCAATTCCAAGGTCCAGATTTTGACCACTACGCTCGAAAGCCTCCATTGGAACCGACAGCGAGTGATTCCAGTACCGGTCGAAGTTGCGCCCGATATCTTCAGCAAGGGCCCCGACGACGAGGATATCCGCATCGCGGAATTCGGCACCGGCTTTCAGTTCGAAGTATTCGACTGCGATATTACGCCCCCCAACGATGCTGACATTGTTATCCACCGTAAACGACTTGTTATGCATGCGGCGATTGGCACGCTCGAAGTCACCCACATAGTTCAACCACTTAAATCCGCTGCGACCAATCGGATTGAACAGTCGCATCCCGACATTGGGATGCTGATCGAGCAAAACAAAGACTTCATCATCGACAGTGGTGAAGACATCATCCAGCAGAAAGCGCACTCGTACGCCCCGATCAGCCGCTTCGAGCAATTTCATGACGAAGATCAGGCCAGCTTCGTCACTCTTCATCAGAAAATACTGCGCATCGATCGTTCGCTCGGCGGCATCGATCAGGGCGAATCTTGCACCCAATGCATCCATGCCGCCGACGAGCGGATAGAAGCCATACATGCCGGGATGCGCCTGCTCCCATTGGGCAACCTCGCGGCCGATGCTGGTGTCTTGTGTGTCGGTCTCAATGAAGCTATCGGTGCGCGGATAATCGATCGGACCGGTAGCACAGCCTGCCAGAAATGCGACGAGCAGCAGATACCAAAATGCCAGTCGGGGCATGAGCAGCTTGCAGATACCGATGCGCATCATTGCGGGCATTGCAAAAGTATACCGAGACTCGGTTGATTTCTGACGATGTGCCTCAGCATATGAACCCGACGTTCAAGCGGAGCAGGCAATGCGGGCGGCTTCAGCCTGCACGCAGGTGTATCGGTGCGCGCGAACCAACGCAACAAGCGCGAACGGCTGTGCCGCTACATTAGCCGCCCGGCGCTCTCGGAGCACCGCCTGTCACTGAGCGCCACGGGCAAGGTGCGCTACCAGCTCAAAACGCCGTACAGCAACGGCACCACCCACGTAGTGTTCGAGCCATCGGACTTCCAGTGCGTGCCGCCTCTCCAGACCTACTCTCTCTCGCCTGCAGTCCCGGTAGATCTGGCGTTTCATCGCAAATCCAGTAAACTCGGCCGACACGTGTTGACATGCCTGTGGCGCTCGGTCTCCTTGGACTCCACGGCGGCCGTTCGTACGCACGCACGCGCATCGTTGAATCCGGGAGTACCACGATGAATCGAAAGTCAATCGTCTCGCAATTGGCAGTGGCCATGCTCGCTGCCTCGCTCTCCGCTTGGGGCGGAACCCCGGATGGCTCGGGAGTCCAATCAGGCTCGGTCTGCACCCTGCAGTCGTTCCCGGAGCTTCCGGACGTCAGGATTACCACGGTCACGAAAGAGGCCGCGCCCGTCAACCACTGCAAGGTGGCGGGTGTGATCGGCACCGAGACGAACTTCGAACTCCTGCTACCCGACGAGTGGAACAGAAAGTTCGTGATGGGCGGAGGCGGCGGGTTCGTCGGCAGTGTCATCAACACTGCGCTTGGATACGGCGTGCTGCAGAAAGGGTACGCAACCGTCGGCACAGACACCGGACATCGAGGTCACCCGATCGATGCCAGTTGGGCCCTGAACAACCTCGAGCGTGTGGTGAGCTTCGGTCACCAGGCCGTGCATCGCACGGCGATGACCGCCAAAGCACTCATTGCGGATTACTACGGCGACGATATCTCGCGCAGCTTGTTCTTCGGGTGTTCGCGCGGCGGTGGGCAGGCGCTGATGGAGGCCCAGCGCTACCCGGAGGATTTCGACGGCATCGTCGCCGGCGCGCCCGCCTACGATTGGACTGGCGAGCTCGGAGGGCGCAACACGTGGATCAACCAGGCGATGTACCCAGACCCGAACGAGCTTTCGGTTGCCACGATTACGCCGGAAGCCCAGGCCCTCATAGGGAACGCCGTGCTGGCTGAGTGTGACGATCTCGACGGCCTCGATGACGGAATCCTCAACGACCCCCTGGAATGCGACTTTGACGTGGCCGCGCTCGTCTGTAAAGAGGGTCACCCGCCCACGTGCCTGTCTCCCGCGCAGCTGGAAGCGGCCGGGCGCGCCTACGAGGGCCTGATCCTCGACGGTGATCAACTCGTGGCGGGCTACCCGCCGGGAGCCGAACTCGGCGTTGGCGGCTGGGAACGCTGGATCGCGGGTGGGTTTGCGGTGACCGATGTAGATGAGTTCCAGCGAGGGGTCGAGCCGGATCCAGAGTACCCGGACCCCGAGACCCCGAACGCGCATTTCGCCTTCGGCAACGGGGTGATGAAGTACCTCGTCTTCCACGACCCCGACTGGGATTACTCGACCTACGACTTCTCCACCTTTCACTCCGACGTCGCCGCGGTCTCCTCGACACTGGACGCCACCGACCCGGACCTTGACGCCTTTCGCAAGCGTGGCGGCAAGCTCTTACTCTTCAACGGATGGAGGGACATGGCGCTGACACCGCTGGGCACGATCGAGTACTACGAGGACGTGGTCGAGCGCGACGCCTCGGCGACGGGCGATGTACGGCTGATCTTGGTGCCCGGTATGGATCACTGCATCGGGGGGCCCGGGCCGTCGTTCGTCAATTGGGTCGATGAGATCGACCGATGGGTCGAGACGGGGCAGGCGCCGGAACAGGTCACGGCGTATTGGATCGATGAGCAGGCGCAACCCGGCGGATCGCGGCTAGCCTGCGTCTATCCGAAGGTGCTCGAATACAACGGCACCGGTGACCCGCGGGACGCCTCGAGCTTCAGCTGCGCAACACCGAGCCAGGCACGGCGATAGCGGTGGTCGTGCGCGCCTCGAAGGCGACTGTCTAGAACTCGAAGCTCAGCCCGACGGCAGTGCGGAAATCGTCCGACTTTGGGGTTATGCCGGCCGCATCAGCGCGAGGGTTCTCTATCCGGTCCCAGATCCAGGCCACCTCGAAATCCAGAATCCTCGTAACGCTGAACTCGAGCGACACAACCATGTGGTGGTTGTAGCTGCCGGAGGCCTCGTTGACGAATTGCAGGCGATAGTTGCCGTCGAGATCCAACCAATTGAAGATCTCCCATTCTGCACGCGTGCCGACCGCGAGTGCCGGTGTGCTTTCGTTGGCATCCTCATCGGTGGGCACCGATTCGAAGTGCGTCTCCTGATACCCCGGACCACCCGACAGCGACCAGTCGACCTTGGAAGAATCGATCAACTGGTAGCCGAGACCGAAGCCCACCGTGTACCGCTCACGGATGTTCTGGAACGGATCGCGATAGTACTCGCCGAAGATCGGTGTGACGAAGAATCGATCGTTGATGAACTTGTCCCACTTGAGGCCGACGCGCTGGCTGTCGGCGACATCCACGTCATCGGTCACGTTCCAGCTGCCGGCGAAGTCCAGAAGGATTCGGTTGAGGATGGTCCGACGCTTGAAATCGGCGAGCACGGTGGCCTCGCGTACATCGGAGTTACCCGAAAGTATCGACATGCCGACGAATACATCCATGTCCCAGAAATTGATCTCCTTGGGGACTCCCGCTGTGATGGTCAGGACGTCACGCTTGTCGAACTGCTCGACCTGTTGGCCGTACACAGTCACCTCGTCCCCGACCAAGACCAACTTGCCCACGGCGCTTCGATTTCGTAGGAGGCGAACGTTGACGACCTGTGAGGTTCGGATCTGTTCGATCTTGTGCCAGCCGAGGGTCAACTTGCCGAACTCGTCACTATCGAACTCCAAATCGCCGTCGTACATGGCGATGATCGACCCCTTGACCCATTCGCCGGAACTCATCTGTATCCAGTCAAAATCACCGGAATACACAGAATGAGGGTGCCAGTCGCCATGTGGTGCCGTCTCCGCCACGGCGACACCGGCACAGACGACGAACAGTCCGAACATGGCGAGCATCGCGCGGCCGGAATCGTTGAGCACAATCATCGCAAAACACTCGCGCAGGAGGGTGAGCCACCTCGGCGGAAACAGGCCTCTATCACAGTCGGTACGGACCTCTCCCATCAGCGTCGTGGCTTGTTCTGAGTCGAACCTTCCGGAGGATAATCAAGGCGATCTTCAATCTCTCTACGCAGGTCATTATCAAACTCCGGAAAAGGCAAGGTCTCGCTTTTGCGCCACGTATCCACCGTCGTCTCGGCGCGCTTACTGCGTTCTTCGTTCAGTCCTTCGTCGCGGCCAACGTGAACCGTTTGCGTAGGAAATGCGAAATCCGTCCCGGACTCCTTCACGATATCCGCGACGCGGAACAGAATATCCTCCCTAATAGCAAGATTCGTGTTTTGGTCCTGGCAGCGGAGGTACGCGAAAATCTCTACATTGAGTGAATAATCGCCAAAATCAACGAACCGGACACGGGCAGGCGCTTCGGTAACCATCGGATGAGCGAGTAGAAGCTTGCGCAGCTCCGCCAGCACATGGCGCAGTTGATCCATCGTGGTTTCGTAACGAAGCTGTAGAGTGGTCCTGAGCAATCGAGTATCACGAGCACCGAAGTTCTCTAGTTTCATCTGAGAGAACTCAGCGTTAGGGATGGTGACCAATGTCCGCTCGAGCGAACGAATGCGTGTTGAGCGTAGGCCGATTTCATGGACTGTTCCAACCTCGGAGCCGTAACGACAGAAATCACCAACTCGCACGGGGCGATCTGCGAACATGGTCAGACCACCGAGAATATTCTCTAACGTCGGCCGAATAGCCAAGGCGATCGCAAGGCCTCCGACACCGAGGCCGGCAACGAGCGGCGCGATCGATAGTCCAAAGAACTCGGCGGCATAGATCACAATGAAAGAAACAACGACGATTCCTAACAACCGGAATAGGATGCGTGCCAAGGCCGGTTCGAGGATGCGTTTATTCCCTTCTCCTCGCTGCATGAATCCAGCGCCGAGGCGATCCGTGACGACGATTACGAAGATCACGCCACAAGCGAACATCACCGTATATGCCGCGAAGGAGACAATGTGGTAAGCAATGCCAAATAACCAGATCGCATCCATGACGACTCTTCGAATTAGCCAAGTGGCGAGGATCGTGCCAAGCAAGGCAAGAGGCAACCCGAACCGGAACCGCCCTGCGCTTTCTGTAACTCGGTCATCCCAGGCGCGACCCCAGCGAAACAGCCACCGCACCAGAACAGCGGCAAGCGCAAGCGCTGCAAGCAGCGTCGTCGATTGCCAGAGCGGGTAGCCAAACACGAACATCCTTGTCCATCCCGGGAGTCCGTCGATCCATCGCTTCGCGATCAGAGGACCAGGGCTGACGCGAAGCTCTTCGTAGAGGCCGACGTCTGCCGCAGACCTTTGGGGCAGGTCTTTGACGAGCTCATAGTATTGACGCAAGTTGGCGACGCTTTGCTTGCTGATCAAGAACTCCCCAGCATCCGGCCCCGTCTCTATCTTGACGATATCGATCAGCGTTCCCGGTATCGTCCAATGGGAAATATTCTCCGCCTCAACCTGCTCCTTGCCCGGTATCTGATCGTAGGACGGTAACTCGATATGATCGAGAATTTCTTTGAGCATGGCCATTCTTTCAAACGACCGAATGTATTGGCCCCGAGGCGGGTCCTCGGAGAAGTCGAGTGAGGCGCTGGCCATGGACGCCGAGCGCTTCCGCGCCTGTTCATCGCCAGCCCGCCACGCAGCCACGGACGCATCAAAGTGGTGAAGGAAGCTACGTAACGTGTCTCGTGGGCTCGAGGTATCGGCCGGCCGCAAGCGAGCACGGGCGATCTCCGAATCTTGCGCCCAGACGTGCGGCGTCAACAGGACTGAAGCGACCGAGACCGCTACGGCAAGAACCCGGGTGAAACGAAATGGTTTGATCACGGTAGTCGCGATACGGCACATGATGTACCTCTCTCTGGCCAGGGGCCTATCTGCTCTTCAGTGCGCCACTCTACCCGAGACGGGGACTAATCATGTCGAAGTACAGGAAGTATAAACACCCTTCGCACCCTATGATCAGCTAGCCCCTGGCGAACAATGCGCAAGTAGGATGTGAGGGTCAAGTCTAGAAACGTAGCATTCATCCACTCCCCCGCACCACTTTCCCAATCGTCGTAAAGTGTACGCTGAAGTGCTCCGCGATTTGCTGATAGGAATATGCGCCCGTAGCATGAGCTTGAATCATTGCACTGTTGCGATCGGCCGCACGTTTCTCGATGTACGCAAGCGCGGGCCCAGCCGGTCGGCGATGGGCTCTCGGTATTTGCACATCCGTGCGCTGTCGCTTGTCTGCCAGAGTCTGCATGTTCTGGACGAATCGCTCGTCGCCAAGAAACACTTGTCCTTTCAGGTCTTGCCACGGAGATGGTGCCTTGATGCCTTCGGCCACAAAGCGTGCGTAGCGAGCCTGCGCGACGCCTCGGCGTTTGGCGAACTGAGCTAGCAAGCCATCGACCGCCAGGAACGGCTGCGCAGTAACCAAACCCATGCTTGCACGGTAGCTACTCCACGCCCACTTGTCTGGCTTCTTGACCATGCCCGCGCGCACCGGATTGAGCACGACGTAGCGGGCAAGTTCCAACAGATAGGCGTCGCTGTCTACCAAAATGGCCTTGAAACGTCCCTGAAACAGGTGGCCTACTCGATTGTGGCGGCGGTTACTTGCTTGGGTAAACACCCCGTTGAGCTGGCGCATACCTTTGGACAAGTTGGCATCCGGAGTCTGAATCAGTAAGTGGTAGTGGTCGTCCATCAGGCACCACGAATAGCACAACCAGTTGAACTGCTCGACTACCTGGGCAAGGATATCCAGAAAGGCTTGCCGATCAACATCGTCATCGAAGATGTCTTCGCGCCGGTCTCCACGCGCGGTAATGTGGTACAAAGCATCTGGAAACTCGATCCGGATGGGGCGTGACATGGTAACGGGAGGATATCACGATTAGGCTACGATTCTAGACCTGACCCCTTTCGTGTGACCCCTTTCGTGATCCATTTCGTATTTGGATGTACCAGCCGCGCGAAGAGATCCTCAGCGGCAGCTGGTCCTTCCCGGCGATTGCCCGCATGGAGTGAAGGCGCAGAAGCCGAGTATCGATCTTTCCAAGGACGATTGGAGCCAGCTAATCCTCGGCGAACAATCTTTTGCCAGCCTTAGTGACGATCTGGCGGCATTCGACACTGCTATCGACCGCAACTAAGGCGATCGGCGAGTGTATGGGTACAACGGCGTTCTTTCGTACGGGTCGAAGAGATCGAGTAGTTCTTCGGCCTGCCCGGATGCAGTCGCGCTGTCGAGCAAGTCGTCTACGCCAATCTCGCCCCTGAAGTATCTCGCGAAATCCTCGGCGCTGGCTTGGATGTGCCCGTCTGGTTGCCGATAGTGAGTGTCCGGAACGGGTACAAATTCGGCAATGCTGTTGCGAACGTGAAGGGCGGAGACATTCCCATCGATATCAAATAGCAACACTCCTTCGACGCCGTCGGCCAACTGCGGGTTGATCCGGATGCGCAGGAATTCCACCGCCTGTGCGGGATTTGCGGTAACCCAGGCGGCCGACTGCACGCCGGCGATGGAAATGACGTCATTACCTTCCAGGCCATTGGCCGCACTCAGGTAGAAGTTGCGCGCAATAGAGCCAGGGCTCATCTGCCCGAGGCGCCGAAATACGTCGGCCAGTGCCTGACGATAAGCCTGATTGGCTGGATCTGCATAGTAGAGCTGAGCAGCGAGTTCCTTGGCCCAGAGAAACTCGGCGTTTTCCATGGCTACTTCATACGCGGCCAAGACTTTGTCTGCGCCGCCCGCGAGTTCCAGCAGATAGTCAGCTTTAGCCGCCCGCGGCAGCGAGTGCATATCTTCTGCGTATCCTGAAAACCAGCCATGGTTATAGACAGGGTTGGCTAGCGGGAACGTATCGAACTGACCGTAGGCCTCGTTATTGTAGGGGCTCGCCAGTAACGAATCGGGCAAGGGCATTCTATGCCTGACCTCATTCATGTTGATGCCCTGGCTGGTCAAGCGCAGCGTCTGGTCATAGATGAACGCCATCTGATCCATGAGCGCCGATACCGCATCCTCGCAGGCCTGCCTGCCGATTATTGGCGCTCCACCACTGCCCACATTCAGGATAATCTCGGGCTGCAGATCACGGATCTGGCGCAGCGCCGCAATCCAGTTCCTCGGATCGCGAAAGCGGTCGCCGCGAAGCGTATAGGTGTTGGTGAAAGGCCATACGGCGTTGTCGATGACCATCCGTTTCTCGGGTATCCATATCGTCAGCGCCTCCTCCGAGTCGGTGATGGCATGGAAAAACTGCATCTCGATTCCGGCAACGCTGATCGTCTCGCCGTGCTCCACCGTTTGTGTCGCCGGCATCCAGGCGGATTCCTTCGTGAAGTCGAGCGTGCCACCCGGTAGTGCATCCGGTCCTGACGCAGGAAGGTGAACGCCCAAATGCAGCTCAGCCCTCGCATCAACGTGCGGGCCTAGTTCGGGCATGTGTGGGTTGCTGGCTCCGCCGCTCGTTGCAGCAATATCGTTATGATCCGGGTGCGCAATGATGGGTGCAACGTCGCCATCGAGCAGCATCTCTGTGCCACGCGCAGTATGGATGTGATCGTAAATGATCGCGACCACGGGTTTTTCGCTAATTTGCTCGCGAATAACACGCCGAAAACCGCGACCGGATTCACCCGAACTTCCGGTGCTCACGATCACCAGGCCCTCGTCCGTTTCCAGGACCGTTGAACCATACACATCACCACCGATCATCCAGGTATCGTCGGTCACCTTGATCGCCCGAAGCTCGCCTAGAAACCGGGTGACCGTCGTCGCTCGCGCCAACGAATCGAGGTTGGCCACAGACCCGTTTGGTAGCTCACTTGGCTGGAATTCCGGATTGGCGTTGTAGTGGCGCCAGTCGGCTGGGGCAATTGGTGCCGCTGGAGGCGCATCCTCGGCTGCAGAGTAATTTTGCTGAGCGACTGCGATTCCGGATGCCAGAGAGAGCATTAGCGCTGCTACGAAACCAATGGTGGTTCTGTGTGGGAAGCGATGCATTTTGTCGGTCCAACTTTTTTGAATGCTGTTTGAGTCCATATACCAGATTTCCGACGTGAACGCCTGCCGATGGATTCTCGGCGAATCGACGGGTTGGTAGCTGCACGCAGCGCGGCTGCCGCCTGCGGCGGTGCTTGGCTAAAGCGGTTCACGCAGCGCTGTCAATTCAACCGGATGTTCCCCTGATGCCGTGGGCTCGATGCCCGGGCAGGGGATGGGCTGGACCACTGGTTGCGCGAGGCGGCAGAGCGCCTGTAAGGAGGCCCGCAGTGGGAGGTGGACATGGCGAAATAGTCTGCATTTGCGCCGCGTGACCCATCCTACCGTTGTCCGACGGTAGCGAGTTCGCCGCAAATCGGGCGGGTATACATTGAGACCTCGTTTTGTATTCCCTATACTCCACCACGAATATGCTTCGTTACTTGTATCCTTACTCGGGTGGCATCGAATTATCGGCGGTTGCCCGGCAAAACCAGTGGTGAGAAATTCGAAAGCACGTGCTTGTGTCGACCACCCTGGAACGAATCCGGACGCTTTGGCAGAGAAGCGATAACAACGTTAGGAGGGAAACGCATGGCACTGAACCGCTATGTCACCGAAATGGGCATGGGTG
>Ga0315336_1007281_pt1 | contig 10719 bp, 10 predicted proteins | sample ASW5metaG_FD_204512 | JGI IMG/M metagenome (GOLD analysis project Ga0315336, IMG submission 204512) | Ammonia-oxidizing marine archaeal communities from Monterey Bay, California, United States - ASW #5 | ecosystem: Environmental > Aquatic > Marine > Intertidal zone | place: USA: California... | reverse complement strand
TGGGTGAGGTCGAGGTGAAGCGGTGTGATTGACACGCCGCCAGTTCGCACGGTCAGAAAATCTGAACGTTCAGGTACGGGGATATCAAGGGGCGTTGGGTCAAATCCGAACCACTGATAGGCCATGCCTCTTGGATCAACCCTTTCTTCGATGATTAAGCTGCCAATATCCCGTCGCCCTTGCACTGTGACATCAATACCCTTCACTTTGTCAGGTGTGGCGTCGGGGAAGTTAATGTTGATTAAAACGTCCTCGGGCCATCCCGTTTCCAGTAGGCGGTCGATGATGTCGGGCGCCATATGCTCAGATGTGCCCCACTTTATGTTGCGGTGAAGACCGCCAATAAACTGACTTAGTGCGATAGATGGAATACCCAGCAGCGTACCTTCCATGGCCGCAGCCACTGTGCCGGAATAGGTAACATCTTCGCCCATGTTACCGCCCCGGTTGACACCGGACAGCAGCAGATCCGGGACCTTGTCCGTAATGATATGGCGCACTGCCAGCATGACGCAGTCAGTGGGAGTTCCACGTGCAGCAAACTTTTTTGACGAAATTTCGCGGATGCGCATGGGTTCGGTCAGCGTCAACGAATGTGACGCCCCGCTTTGTTCGCTCTCCGGCGCGACCACCCAGACATCGTCGGTAAAGATGTGGGCGATATGCTCCATGACTTTGAGGCCAGGCGCGTTTATGCCGTCGTCGTTGGAGATCAGTATGCGCATCTCGGGCCGACGTGGCGGGATCGTGCGTTTTTCGTTGGTCATCAGGAAATCACCTCCAGCCCGCCCATATATGGCTGCAATGCCGGGGGGATCGCGACCGAACCGTCGGCACGCTGATAATTTTCAAGGATCGCGACTAGGGTCCGGCCAACGGCCAGGCCCGAGCCATTTAATGTGTGAACGAACCGGGTTCCTTTGCCTTCGCTTGGCCGGAAGCGGGCGCTCATGCGCCGCGCCTGAAAGTCGCCAAAGTTCGAGCAACTGGATATCTCGCGATAGGTATTCTGCCCCGGCAACCAAACTTCTAAATCATAAGTTTTGCGTGCAGAAAACCCGGTGTCGCCTGCACACAGAGTCATCACGCGATAGGACAGGCCTAGCTTTTCAAGAACCGCGCGGGCATGGCCGGTCAAGCGCTCATGCTCGTCAACGGATTGGTCCGGATGAGAGATCGACACCAACTCCACCTTCCAAAACTGATGCTGACGAATCATGCCCCGGGTGTCTTTGCCAGCAGAACCGGCTTCGGCCCTGTAGCATAGCGTGTGGGCCACATAGCGCACTGGCAAGGCGTCCTCGTCGAGAATTTGTTCGCGCACCAAATTTGTCACCGGCACTTCCGCCGTGGGGATCAACCACATACCGTTAGTTGTACAAAATAGGTCGTCAGCAAATTTCGGCAATTGCCCCGTGCCGAAGGCGGCATCATCACGCACCATGGTCGGCGGGCTGATCTCGGTATAGCCAAATTCGGTAGTGTGCAGGTCCAACATAAATTGGCCGAGCGCACGCTCGAGGCGCGCAAGCGCCCCTTTCAACACCACGAAGCGCGCACCGGACATCCGCCCGGCGGACTCAAAGTCCATCTGGCCCAGGGATTCTCCGATTTCGAAATGCTGCTTGGGCTCGAAGTCGAACTGCGGCGGCTCGCCGACCCGCTCGATCTCCACATTGGCGCTTTCGTCGATGCCTTCCGGTACGTCTTCTGCAAGCAAGTTGGGCAACCCGCCAAGCAGCGTATTTAGTTGCTCGCCCAATTTCCGTGCTTGTTCCTCACCGGCTTGGACCTTGGACTTAAGCTCGGCCACTTCGGCGATTAAAACGTCCGCATCGCCGCCCTTTGACTTGACCGCGCCAATTTCCTTAGAGGCGTCGTTGCGCCGGGCTTGAAGGTCCTGCAATTCGGTTTCGTTGGCGCGCCGGGCCACGTCCAGTTCGAGCACCTTTGCAGCACACGCACTTTCACCGCGCCGGTCTAGGCCAGCGTCGAACGCCTCGGGGTTTTCGCGAATCCATTTGACGTCATGCATGGCGGGCCGGGTCTCTTAAGCTACAGGACTAAAATCGGATCCTGTATACGCCGCGCACCACGTGGGCGTCCAGCGCGGTGGCGATCAGGCGGCGTCCGGGCCGTTCGGGTCGTCGTCGTCACCGGCCGCCCTTCGCGCGTCGGCTTTATCTTTACTGCGCTCGACCATGCGCGCGGACAGAATTGAAATTTCGTACAGCAACAATATCGGCACGCCGAGACCGATTTGGCTGATGATGTCGGGGGGCGTGAGGAACGCGGCTACGGCAAAAGTAATGACAATAGCGTATTTACGTTTTTCGGCGAGGCCTTTGGCGGTCACCATCCCGGCGCGGGCCATCAAAGTCAGCAGAACCGGCAATTCGAAACTAATTCCAAAGGCAAAGATGATCCGCATTACCAGGGGTAGGTAATCCCCTACCCTTGCCTCAAGCTGGATCGGCAGGGCGTCGCCACCAATGGTTTCGAAGCCGAGAAAGAAACTCCAGGCCAGTGGTATAATCACGTAGTAAGCCAGCGCCGCCCCAAGAATAAACAATAACGGGGTGACCAGCAGGAATGGCAAGAATGCCCTCTTTTCCTGCTTGTACAGGCCCGGTGCTACAAACATCCAAATCTGGCTGGCGAATACAGGAAAGGCTAAAAACAATGCTCCAAACAGGGCAATTTTTAGCTGCGTGAAAAATACTTCATGCAGCGCCGTGTAAATCATTCGGCGGTCTTCGTCTTGACCTAAAGCGTCATAGAGAGGTTGACTGAGGAAATCAAAGATCTCGCTGGCAAAATAAAAGCATCCGACGAACGCGACGAAAATACCGGCGACTGAATATAGTAATCGCTGGCGTAACTCGACCAGATGTTCCACCAGCGGCATTTTACCGCCTTCGACTTCCGCCCCTACCATGGATTAGGATTCCGCCGCCGATTTGGCGTCAACCGGAGGCTTTACAGCTTCGTCCGGCTTTTCCGCACTATCCGGCGCGATGTTTCCGTCGTTGTCTGTTGTTTCCTCATCCGATTTTTCTGAAGCTCCAGTATCCGCCCGAGCTTTGGCGCCCTCTTCTTCGGCCAGACGCAGGGATTCGACCGTGCGGGCGTCCGCTTCTTCCATTTCGGCGATGATTTTGTCGTCGATGAACTGATCTTCGGGTACCGGCTCGTCGCCTCCGACGATGGACTTACCTTGGGTGATCGGATTCTCCCCAAAGATTTTGTTGGCGTCCGGCATGTCCACCCGCAGTTCTTCCAATTCCGCTTCCCGGATCACGGACTGAACACCATCCTGAAATTCGCGCGCGACAGCGCGTCCTTTGGTAACCCAGCGGCCAACATTGGCGAGTACTTTCGGCAACTCTTGAGGACCGATGACGACTACTGCGACCACCGAGATCACCAGTATTTCCATCCAGCCAATGTCAAACATGAGGTTTCAATTCGGATAATGCCCTAGGACCAGGATCCAGCAGCCCGGTTGGGTACGTTCTTTTGGTGGTCGTGCGCCCTATAAAACGTCAGCTCTTGACGCTTTCGTCAGTTGTAGTTGTTGTTTCAGCAGCCCGGGCATCAGTCGAAGGCGGGATCGATTTGGCCGGCGCTTCGGCGACATCTTCGTCCGCCATACCTTTCTTGAAGCTCTTGATACCAGTGGCTACGTCACCCATTAGGGCAGAGATCTTGCCACGCCCGCCAAACAAGATGAGGGCTAAGACCAGGACAATCAGGATTTGCCAAACACTTGGAGACATCGCGGTTTTCCTATGGTTATACCGGCCATCGGGCCGGATTGTTCGCCCATTTTCGGCGATTAATTTCGCTCACAATGGCAGAATAGGCGGCGCCACGCAACGCGGTGGAGCCGACCCTCCCGGTATTGTGACGGTTTAGCCCGCTTAAGGCTCCGCCGCAAATACAAAAACCCGAGCGGGATCAACGCTAATCACCACTTTTTCGCCGATTTTCGGCAAATTCGTGCCGGGTGACCGCGCCCTAAGACAAATATCGGTATTGTCGAGTTCAAGATCAATGAGGCTGTTACCGCCGACCAGACGCGCTTGGCGCACAGTTGCAGATGCTCCGGTGGCCGAAGGCTTCAGATCAACATTCAAATCGTGAGGCCGGATTAATACATCCGCCAGCGCACCGCTTGCCAATCCGTTGGCAGGCAATGGTCCCAGCGGTGTGTGGATGCTAAGTCCTTTAACATCGACCTGTAACTTATTGATTTCACCGAAAAACTTGGCAATAAACTCGCTCTTAGGGTGGTAATACAGTTCCTTTGGCGTACCCGCCTGTGCCACCTTTCCTTCACCCATCAATACGATTTTATCAGCCATCAGCATGGCTTCTTCGGGGTCGTGCGTGACCAGCAAAGTTGCGGTGCCGGTTTTCTTCAGTAAGGCAAGGGTATCATCCCGAATTTGGTCCCGCAGCCGGAAGTCGAGGCCCGAGAACGGCTCGTCCATCAGCATTAGCCGCGGCTTGGGAGCAAGTGCGCGGGCCAGAGCAACCCGCTGTTGCTCGCCACCCGACAGGGTATAGGGCACTTTGCCGCCGTATCCCGCCAGTCCGACCTGGGCAAGGACAGTATTTGATATCTCAGTGCGGGCCTTGGCATCCTGCCCCGAGAGGCCGAATTCAACATTTTCGGCGACCGATAAGTGGGGAAATAGGGCGTAATCCTGGAACATAAGGCCTACATCGCGCTGCTCGGGTGGCACATCCAGGGTGGCTGACCCAACCTCGCGGCCATCAATTCGAACGGTTCCGTGTTGCAGTTGTTCCAGCCCCGCCGCGATCCGCAGTACGGTGGTTTTGCCGGAACCTGAAGGCCCCAACAGGCACACCACCTGACCAGGGTCCACGTCGAGATTAAGGCCATCGACCACCAGGGAGGTGCCGAACCGGTGACTAACGTCTTCAAGTGACAAGGCGGTCGTCATGACGAACCGCGCTTTAGGCTATTGGCGGCGACCTCGGAGCTATATCCGGGTCGCGAGCGGGATATGGCCAGACTCAGAACTATTACCGGCAGGATACCGACGGCTACAATCGCGAGCGCCGGACCGGATGATTCCGCTAAGCGTTCGTCTGAGGCTAGCTCAAATGCGCGGACGGCCAGGGTATTGAAGTTAAAGGGCCGCATGATAAGGGTTGCTGGCAGTTCCTTCATAACATCCACAAACACCAGCATCCCGGCGGTCAGCAAACTGCCCCACATAATCGGCACATGAACTCTTAGCACGGTCTGAAGCGGGGTTTTGCCAAGGCTGCGGGCGGCGCGATCCATGTTGGGTGTGATATTGGCAAGGCTTGCTTCAACTGTGTTGAAGGATACTGCTAAGAACCGCACCAGATAAGCAAATATTAGAGCAACCAGTGTTCCGCTCAACAGCAGGCCGGTGGAAATGCCCATACTGTCCCGCATCCATCCGTCGATGGTGTTGTCGATCCAGGCGAACGGCAGCAACACACCTACCGCCACCACAGAGCCCGGCACCGCATAACCCATGCTGGCGACGCGGGTGGCTCCGCGCACGACAGGCGTTGACCCCAGCCGCAATCCATAGCCGAGGCAAAGGGCCACGAAAACGGCAATGACGGCAGCCAGTCCCGCGACCATCACCGTATTGAGGGTGAGTTCGACGAAATCCCGGTTAAGCGTCTCGGCGGCCGTGTCCACCGCCCATACCGATAATTGGCCGGCCGGCAGCAGGAAGCCGAAAAACACCGGCAGCCCACAGGCACCACAGGCTAAGGCTGCTTTTCGACCGGTAAGTTGAAACGGTTGAAGCGGTCGGTAGCGGGTCGAGGTGTGGTGAAACCTGGCCGCGCCCCGTGATCGGCGCTCTGCATAAAGGGCGATAAACACGAAAATCAGCAACATGGCGGCCAGTTGCGCGGCGGCAGCCGGATCACCCAAGCCAAACCAGGTTCTGAAAATGCCGGTGGTAAAAGTATCGACCGCGAAATACTGCACGGTCCCAAAGTCGCCAAGTGTCTCCATAACAGCAAGTGCGACACCGGTGGCCAGTGCTGGGCGGGCAAGCGGCAGGGCGACCCGGCGAAAACTTTGCCATGGCGAGCAGCCAAGGGTGCGGCTGACCTCGATCACACACACGGATTGCTCAAGAAAAGCTGCCCGCGCGAGCAGATAAACGTAGGGATAAAGCACCAGCACCAACATGATGATGGCGCCGCCAATAGTGCGCACATCCGGGAACCAATAGTCGGCCCGCGACCAGCCGAAAAAGTCCCGCAGCAACGTTTGCACGGGTCCTGCAAAGTCCAGCATGCCGGTGTACGTATAGGCGAGAACATAAGCCGGAACGGCCATAGGCAGAAAGAGCGCCCATTCAAAGGTTTTCTGGCCCGGAAACCGGCACATGGTGACCAGCCAGGCGGCACCCACACCCATCAGGAACGTGCCTACCCCCACGCCAACCACGAGAATGGCTGTGTTTGTGATGTAGTGAACCAGGACGGTATCGACCAGGTGGATCCATACATCAGACGCGGGCGCGAAAACGAAGGACAGAACCACGATCACGGGAATGGAGATTACTGCGGCTGCTACAAGTGATAACACTGCCCAGCGTACCTGGCCTGGCCGGCGCCCGAAGCTTCGGTGCGCGGATGCGGGGATTTCCATGTTCGCCTGTGACACGTTGATACTCGTCCCCTTCGGCCGCGTGCCGACATCGTTAATTGCGAATCATTCTTAATTATTGCAAGACTGTCAAGTCTCGGTGTCTCCCTCGGCCGCGTCGTCCCCAAATAAGGCGGTTACATCGTCATTATCTATCAACGATAGCACCTCTTCCTCCAACCCCTCTTCGGTCTCATCGTCTTCTTGGTTCTCCTCGTCAGGATCTGCCGTGGGTCCGTAGTTCAGTGGCGGCATGGTATCCAGCAGCCCAGCGGCCTTTAGCTCTTTCACGCCGGGCAAGTCTTTCACGTCTTCGAGGCCGAAATGCTCGAGAAAACCATCCGTAATGCCATAGGTGACCGGGCGACCCGGTGTCCGCCTTCGGCCGGCCAATCGCACCCATCCGGTTTCTATCAGCAGGTCGAGAGTTCCCCGGCTAATCGAGACCCCGCGGATTTGTTCGATTTCGGCCCGAGTCACTGGCTGGTGGTAAGCAACGATTGCCAGAGTTTCAACCGCTGCCCGCGACAGGCGTCTTGGGGTTTGCACTTCTCGCTGGAGAATATGAGCGAGATCGGGCGCAGTCCGAAAAGCCCATTTGCCGGCCACCTTTGTTAAGTTCACCCCCCGATTTTCATACCGAACCTGTAACAGCGCGATCACTTCCGGGATATTCGCCCCCTCCGGCAAACGCACGGCCAAACTGCCCTCGTCCAAGGGCTCTACGGCTGCGAACAGCAACGCCTCGGCCATGCGCACATGGCGTAGGGTTTCCTCGTCCGGTTGTTCAGAAATGTTCAGATTTTCTGGCGTTTCCTGAATTTCCTCGGTTTCGTCGGCAGTTGGCTGCTCAGCTGTCATCGCCGCGCTTCTTTCTGAAGTAGATAGGTCCAAAGGCATTTGATTGAAGAAGCTCCAAGGTGCCCTGCCGGGCGAGTTCGAGACTGGCGACGAGTGTGCTTGCAACAGCCGAGCGGGCCGCTTTGCCAACCCGGAACTCGGGCTCCAAAAACGACTCGAGCGTTGCCCAGTCCGGCACGTTTCCGATCAGCGATCGCAACCGGCCCAGCGCGCGCTCAAGGGTATATACGGGTGGTGGCGTAATCCGCAAGTTCGTTACTTCGACCCGGCTTTTGACGTTGCCGTACCCCTTCAGCAGTTCATAGAGGGAAAGGTCATAGACCGACTTCCGTATGACGCGGATACCCTCTGGGGCCCCGCGTTGAAACACGTCCCGGCCCAAACGATGCCGGGCCATGAGACGCGCCGCCGCATCCCGCATGGCCTCCAGCCGTTGCAAATGAAAGGCGAGGATTGCCGCCATTTCTTCACCACTTGGCTCGTCGCCATCGGTTTCGTCGGGCAGCAGCAAGCGGGATTTCAGATAAGCTAGCCAGGCGGCCATCACCAGATAGTCGGCGGCCAATTCCAAATGCAATGACCGCGCATGCTGAATGAACACGAGATACTGTTCGGCCAACGCCAATATGGATAGCTTTTTGAGATCGACCTTATGGGTGCGCGCGAGCGCAAGAAGCACGTCCAAAGGCCCCTCATAGCCTTCCACGTCGACCACCAGATGGGGATCGGCATCAGGTAACCCTGGGGGCACGCGGGGTGTGTCTTCGAATGTATCAGTACCGGTATCGGTACCCGAATCGTTTTCGCTCAACGTCTTTCCTATTCCTATCCCGTCTAACCCAATCCGGTCACCGTGGTTATGACATCAAACAGAAAGCTGACCGGTGGCAATACAAACCAGGCAAAGAAGTTTAATTCAAGGCCGATCAGGCGTCCAAACCATGGTAGCAGAAACAATAATCCGATCAGAATAAACAGGCCATGACGTTCGAGGCGCGCTAAGGCCATCGCCGGACCGCGTGGCAATAGTCCCACCGCTACTCGGCCGCCATCCAGGGGCGGTAAAGGGAACATGTTGAAGACCGCCAATACCAGATTAATCAATATGGAATTGCCCAGATTGTGGGCCATCCACTCGCTGGCAACGGGCGGCAGTAATCCAGCCACATAAAACAGCAGGGCCGATGTGACGGCGATACCGATGTTGGTAAGGGGGCCCGCCGCGGCAACCCACACCATGTCACGCCGGGGGTTGCGAAGCCGGGCAAAATTGACCGGCACGGGTTTTGCGTAACCGAACATCACTGGTGACCCTGCCAGCAACAAAAGTCCCGGCAAAAGTACCGTGCCGAATGGATCGATGTGCCGTAACGGATTGGCTGAAATCCGGCCTTGAAGGCGTGCAGTATCATCCCCCAGCCGTTCGGCCATATAACCGTGGGCCGCTTCGTGCAGCGTGATGGCAAACAAAAGTGGTAGGGCCCAAATGGAGACCCCATAAAGCATTGCGCCTATGTCCATGGTCGGAACACGCTCTAATCCTGGGCCAGAAGTTCGTCGAGCCGGGCGCGGCCTTCATCCCGGTCAAATGGTTCGGGTGGCAGAAGCGCGTTAAGCGCGGATGCAGCGCGGCGATTGGCATCAGGCGTTAACGTTTCACCAACCGCTTCGGCGATTGGGACCATTTCCGCCATATCGCCATTACAATGAAGAACCACGTCGCACCCAGCATCCAGTGATCCACGCGCACGTGCTGCGACAGGACCGCTTAAAGCCGACATGGAAAGGTCATCGGACATGAGCAATCCGTCGAAGCCTATATCTTCGCGGATAACTTGCGCGATCACGGATACCGACGTAGTTGCCGGCTGATCGGGATCGAGGGCGGCGTAGACGACGTGGGCGGTCATCGCCAATGGCAAGTGGTTCATGGCACGGAAAGGTGCAAAATCGATCCGTTTAAGATCTTCCGCCGATGCGTCCACAACCGGCAAAGCCAAGTGACTATCGGCCCCTGCCCGCCCATGGCCCGGAATGTGTTTGATCACAGGCAAGACACCGCCGGCTTTTAGACCGTCCGCTGCCGCTGCACCCAATGTCGCGACCAATTCAGGATCGGACGAAAAGGCCCTGTCGCCAATAATGCCATGGCCACCCGGCGCGGGCACATCCAGCAACGGTAGGCAATCTACGTTTATGCCCAGAGGTTCAAGTTCCGACGCAATAAGGCGGGCATTTATGCGAGCCGCCTCTATCGCGTTCTTTCTGTCGCGGACAGCTAAATCGCCAAACACCTGGGCCGCAGGTGCCGCGCGAAATTCGGGTGGCTTTAGACGCGCAACCCGCCCGCCTTCCTGATCGATCAATACCAAAGCATCCGGTTGGTCCGCAGCCGCATGTAAATCATCGACCAGCGCCCGAATTTGCGGGCCGGTCACGCAGTTTCGCGCAAACAGGATGAAGCCCAGCGGTTTGCTGTCACCAAAAAAACGGCGCTCGTCTGACGTGAGCTGCGTGCCCGTGCACCCATATAAAGCCGGCGACGTCAGGGCTTGACCACCAAGCAGCCGATCTTCTTTTCTTTCATTTGCGTGCACAGTTTGTCGGCGCTCGCCTTGTCTCCCAAGGGTCCGGCGCGCAGCCGGTAGAATACGCCTTTGGCACCTAGGTCGGCGCGCATGATGTCGGGCTCTAGGCCGGTTAACATCGTACCGTGGCGTTTCCGCAAACGCGCCCAACCGGCGTCTGCACCCGCGCGATCGCGGAAGGCACCAATCTGGATCAAGAACTTAGCGGATTTTTTGTCCAGAGTTGTTGCCGGTACTTTAACCGGCGGCGGAGCCTTTGTCGGTTTGGGCGCAGGCGACGTTGTCTTGGGCGGTAACAAATCAACAATTACCGGAGTTTTCGCGCCAGGCACGCCAGGTGCGGCCGGCGCCTGATCGCTAAACAAATCACTCAGCAGCTCGGCATCGGGTTCTTCTGGTTTCTTCATGGGTTTTTCCGGCGCTGGCATCAGCCGTTCAGGTTCTTTGTCCCGCGCCCCTGCGACCATGCGGTTGTAGACCGTCTTATCCTGGTGCGGCACTTCCATGCCACCAGGTGTATCCGGTTTGACCTTGGTGGGGCCTTTATCTGCTTTTATCAATGGCGGTTGATCTGAAGCTTCCTTTTTGGCG
>Ga0315336_1007280_pt1 | contig 10720 bp, 8 predicted proteins | sample ASW5metaG_FD_204512 | JGI IMG/M metagenome (GOLD analysis project Ga0315336, IMG submission 204512) | Ammonia-oxidizing marine archaeal communities from Monterey Bay, California, United States - ASW #5 | ecosystem: Environmental > Aquatic > Marine > Intertidal zone | place: USA: California... | reverse complement strand
CGGGTACGGAATGACCTCGGCCCACTTCATCTTGCCGAGGGCGAGGCACACGGTCTTTTCCCTCGCGATGCAGGACGCCATGCGCGGGTGCTGGGTCTGAATCAGCGAGCACATTCCGAACGCATCTCCGGCCTCGAGAGTGGAGAGGAGCTCCATCCTGCCGCCCTGGGTGGCGACCACCACATCAACGAGGCCGGACGCGACGATGAACATGTCGTTGCCCTCTTCGCCCTCTGTGCACAGGAAGTGTCCGCGTCGACAGGCCATCGGCACGAAGTGCTCGGCAACGTGTTGGAGCAGAACGTCCGGCACGGCGTGGAACAAGGGGCTCTTCGCGAGAACCGCAGCCCCATCGACCCGCCCAGCGGACATGACCCCTCCACTCCCGAATGCGGAGGCCACGCGGTCGAAGAAGCCGGCCTCTGGCACGAACGCCGTACGGTCCTGCCCAACCGCGAGACTGGCGATGCGGTCGCCGATGGTGCGCAGACGGTCCGCCAACAGATTCAGGGCATGTTCCTCGATTGATAGGGCAACCGTGGAGCCGGCATTCCGGAGCTCCTCGTAGCTGTCGATGTCGAGAAGGAGAAGCTCGCACTTGGAGACCGATTCGACGGTGGCCGTCCTCATTCCGTGGGAAAACAGCGCGATCTCGCCGATCAGATCCCCTCTCGAAACGGAACCCAGCACGGTGCCGCCGGTACTGACCTCACACTCGCCACTCATGATGACGACGAGACTGGAGTCCATGTCGCCTTCTTCGATCAGGCGGAATCCGGCTTCGACCTCAACTGTTCTGAACTTGTCCAACGCCTCGTTGACATCGGCATCCGGGAGATCCTTGAAAAGATCAGGAAGAAAGTTGTTCATTGCCAGCAGGCTCCTCGGCGACCTGGAAAATGCATTTCCCATGGCGCCTATGCAGCGTCATACTACAGCAACCCCTCCCCCTTTCCTTTCCCCGCTCCCTCCCCTCCTCCCTTGCTCCGCCTGATTCCAACCCTCTGCCTGGTATTGCTCGCCGCGTGCGGTTCCAGATCACCTCGATTTCCCGGCCCGCTGGCGTCGGTGGGCAGAGAAGCGCCGCCAAGTCAGTCCCCGATAGAAACGCTACCCGCCGAGGATGACGTCGCCGAAGAAGTGGACGAGAAGCCCGCTCCCAAGCGGGCGAGTCGCGTCGGTTCCGCCATCGTAAAAGCGGCCAATCACTACCTCGATCACCGCCCGAAGGGATTTCGCGACGATTGCTCGGGCTTCGTTTGCGCGTCGGTCACCCGTGCCGGCCTCCCGCTGCAGGGGAACACGCGGAGCCTGTGGGACTGGGCGCAAGAGCGCGGGATCACGCATCGCAGGAAGGTAGGGAAACCGGGCGACCTGGTGTTTTTCGACAACACCTACGACCGCAACAAGAACAGTCGCTGGGACGACCCCCTGTCCCACATCGCCATCGTCGTCGAGGTGGAGTCCGACGGAACCATGCTCCTGGCCCACGGCGGCACGAGCAAAGGCCGCACGACCATGAAGATGAACCTGCACGATGCCGATAGCACCGACCTCAACTCGTACTTGCGGTGGAAGAAGAGCGGCGACAAGAAGTCGTACAAGTACTTGTCCGGGCAGCTCTGGCGAGGGTTCGCCTCGATCTCGGTCGACGAATTCGACGTAGCCGCTGACTAGCTAGGAGGCTTCGCCGGCGTCGGTCTTAGCCGCGTCGTCGGAATCCGGTTCGGCCTCGGGCGGCGCTTCAGCCTGGGGCTCTTCAGCCTCGACCAGCTCTTCTTTTGCAGCGGGCTCTTCGACCGGAATCGCCTCGGGCTCGGGAACGGGCGCTGGCTCGAGCTCCGGGAGTTTGGGCTCGAGGAGTTTGACCTCGCCTTTGAGGGGCTTGATCACGCGACGATAGAGGTTTCCACCCAGGATCTCATCGGGGTCGTACTTCGCCTTCAAAGCGAGGAAGCGGCCCACGACTTCGTCCCCGAGGGACTTTCTCCAGGCGTCGCTGGTGACCACGGAGTCCTTGGCGAAGTAGAAGCGACCGCCCGCCTCTACTACCAGCTCGTTGAACCGCTCCGTGAGCCGGTACAGCTCGCCGCGATTCTTGTCCGTCACCGGAAAGTCCATGGCGAAGGAGTAGCCATCGACCGCGTGGGAGAGTGGAAAGTCGTCGGCCCGGTGGCGCTTCATGACCACGAGCCACGACTCCAACTTCACGCTTCGACAGAGCTCCAGGACCTGCCTGATGATGGGTCTGGCCACCTCTTTCGGCAGAAAGAACTGGTACTGAATCAGGCCACCGGGCGTGTAGAACCACTTCCAGTTGGGCACGAAGTCGAGGAGGTGATTGAACGCGGTGTGGGTCTCGAGACGCGGCTCGTGATGCCCTGCGAACTTCATGAACCAGAAGCGAACGCTGTTGATGAGCTGCATTCCCCACCGGAAGGCCCACGGTCGGGCGAGCCACCACAACCAGCTCTTCGGGATGAACACGAAGAACCGGTCAGGGAGCTGCTGATGCTCGAGACCGACCAGGTGCTTGCCCTCCGGGTCCTCGTTCTCCTCGACGTAGCGGGCGGCGTGAATTTGGCCGCGCCCCAGGGAGATACCCCCTGCGAAGGCGTCGATCCATCCGACGACATAGTCGAATTCGGAGTCGTTGAAGCGCTCGAACTGCCGGAACATCTCGTCGAGGTCTTCGGCGAGGGATGGCAGCACCGACAGCCGTCCCGAGTGCACCCTCTTGAGCTTGACCGTGATCGATACGAGCACGCCGAGCAGGCCGAACCCGCCAATGACGTGGTGAAACAGGTCCGCGTGGGATTCGCGATCGACCTCGAGGACTTCTCCGGTCGTGAGAACGAGGGTGAACCGGACGACGTGATCGCCCCACGGACCGTATTTAAAGTTGTTCTTGCCGTGCACATTGGCGGAGATGCACCCGCCCATGGTCGTGAACATGGTGCCCGAGACCACCGGCGGCCAAAAGCCCTTGGGAAGTCCAAAACGCTCGAGCTGTACCAGCGTGACTCCGGGCTCGACGACGACTTCTCCCGAGTCCGGATCGAAGTCGATCACGCGGTTCATCCCCGAGAAGTCCAGAAGCAGATTCGACTCGTTGAGCGCCGCGTCTCCGTAGCTTCTGCCGCCGCCCCAGAAGGCCACGGTCCAAGAATTGTCTCGGGCCTGTTTCAGGGCGGCCTGAACGTCGTCGACGCTGGTCGGGTAGACGACTCGGGTCACGCTGGCGGAGGACATTCCCCAGCCTTCGCGGTGCTCGCGACGGGCGTCCTCCATCAGATGCTCATCCGGCGGAAGATGATCGAGGGAATGGAGCGTATGACGGCCATGATCGGCATCCACTGAAAGGGAACGTAGGTGACCATGCTTCGGGAGGCGATGGCGTTGAAGATCTTGTTGGCCGCCACATCGGCTTCGATGATCATCGGCAGCTTGTCGAGATCGGCGGTCATCGGAGTCTTCACCGGACCGGGCTTGATGGTGAGGACATGCACGCCGTGTCGGTCCAGTCGATTTCGGATCGACTCGAGGAATGTGTGCAGCGCGGCTTTCGACGCCCCGTATGCGGGCCCCTTGATGCGCCCGCGATCTCCAGCAACTGAGCCGATGCCGACGATGGTGCCCTGACCCTGAGGCAGGAAGCGTTCGGCCGCGAGGTTGATCCAGGCCATCGCGCCGATGACGTTGACCTCGATCATCTTCCGATCGAGCTCGATGTCGAATTGATCGGGGCCGACGGCGGGCATGACACCCGCCGAATAAACGAGCACGTCGAGCCCATCGAGCGCGGCGACAACGTCATCGAAAATGCCACGCGCAGCTGCAGTATCAGTCACGTCGTGAGCAAAAGCCCAGCACCGTTGCTCGGGCTGTTTGTCGTTGATCTCGGCCGCCAGGGAGTCGAGCACATCGCGGCGACGCGCAACTGCAGCCACTTTGTAGCCAGCGTCCGCGAGGCGCCTCACGAGCGCCGCTCCGATGCCACTCGATGCACCCACCACGACGGCGCGTTTCAGCATCGACAACTCCTCTGTGAAGCGCCCCACCATAACCATTCCGTCATCTACCGCTTGCCGTGAGCACGTCGATGCATATAAAACAGGCGCCAAATCCACCTTCGTGGACGCTATTTACGGGGAAGACCCATGATGCCAGTTGACGAGTATCTCTCCAACGAAGAGATCCAAACACTGAAGACAATGCTCGAAGAGCAGCTCGAAAGCCTGATGTCACAGTCTCGGGACGCCGTGCAACAGCTCACCGAGGTGCGCGAGACCGACGCCGATCCGCTCGATCTGGCCGTCACCGAGTCCAACCGAGACTTCACGTTGCGCCTCGCCGATCGCGAACGACGCCTGCTCGGAAAGATCCGATATGCCCTCGAGCGCATGGGCAATGGCGAGTACGGAACGTGCGAGTCCTGCGGCGAAGCGATCACCTACGGCCGCCTCATGGCCCGTCCGGTGGCGACCCTGTGCATCGACTGCAAGACCGAGGCCGAGCAGGTGGAGCGGCGCAAGCGCGTCTTCTAACTACTCCGCAGGCTTCCCGAACGTCTTCTCCAGCAGCCCGCGATCCGCCTGGATCGCCGTTCGCTGCATGTAGAAGTGCAGGCCGCGAATGCCGCCCAGCTCCTCGCCACCGCCGGCTTTGCCCGGCCCGCCGTGAACGAGATTCGGCAGGACCGTTCCGGGTCCGGGGCTCTGGTCGTGGACCTTCCGAGATCCCCAGTGAACGCGGCCATGCCACGGCGCCAGCCCCATGACGACCTCGCCGCCCCAGGACTTGTCGTCCGAATAGACGCTGCAGACCAGACCACCGCCTCCAGCAGCGACCATCTCGATGGCGCCCGAGGCGCTTCCATCCCAAGTCAATACCGTGCACACCGGCCCGAAGACCTCGTGCTCGTGTACGAATGGGGTATCAACACCCCGATCGCTCCGGAACAGGGACGGGGTGACGTAATAGCCGCCCTCGGGGACCGCCTCGGCTTGCCAGACCTGCTGGCAGTGCTCGGAGAGCTGTCCAATGCCATCTCGGACCGACTGTTGCTGTGATGCGGTCGCCGCGGGGCCGATCTCGGTCCCCTTCACAGCGGGATCGCCGACCACGACGGCAGAGAGTCGGTCGACGAGGGCCTCGACGGCGCCATCGGCCAGGGCCTCCGGAATCAAGACGCGCCGCACCGCGGTGCATTTCTGGCCACATTTCTGCGTCAGGTCGCGGACCAGCTGATTCACGAACATCTGGAAGGTGTCGGAACCGAGGTCGACGCCGGGGCCGACCACCCAGGCATTCAAGCTGTCGGCCTCGATGTTGACGCGCACATTGTTGGCGATGACAGCCTCGTGTCCGCGGATGCGGCGGGCGGTCTCACTGCCACCGGTGAATGCCAGGCAGTCTTGCGGACCCACGTGGTCCAACAGGTCACCAGCGGACCCACAGATCAAGCTGAGCGCCCCGGCGGGGAGCACTCCCGCGTCGACCCAGAGGGCGACGATGCTCTCTGTGAGCGCCGACGTCGCTGTCGCCGGCTTGGTGACCACGGGTACGCCCGCCAGGAGCGCGGCCGCCGCCTTCTCAGCGGTTCCCCAGGCGGGGAAGTTGAAGGCATTGATATGGATCGCGGCGCCGTGACGCGGCAGGTGAACATGCTGGGAGACGAAACGCGCCGAGCGCAGCACCTTCTCCTGTTTGCCGTCGAGCAGGATCGTCTGTTCGCCGAGCGTCTTGCCCAGGTACGCGTACCAGGAGAGGGTCGCCGAGGCCCCATCGATGTCGAACTTTGCATCGCTGCGGGTGGTGCCGCCGTGCCTGGACACGTCGATGAGCGCCTCGCGGTTGGCGTGAATCACGTCGGCCATCGCCTTGAGCATCGCTCCGCGCTCGGCGAAAGTCATCGCGCGCAGGGCTGGGCCACCGACCGATCGCGCATGGGCGAGCGCAGCACCGAAGTCGAGCCCTCGTGTAGAGGCCTCGGCGATGGCCTCGCCGGTCGTGGCGTCGTGCAGGGTGGCGGACGGAGCGGCGCCCTCGACCCATTGATCCTTCAGATAGCTGCGAAGCGTGCGCATTCGAGATGCCCCCCAATTCGAAAGAGCGCCCAATAACACAACGTGAGTTGATACTCTGGCGCGATGATCGAAATCAGGGACCTGGTCAAGCGCTTCGATGCCCCCTCACGCGGCACCGTGACCGCCGTGGCCGGGCTCACACTGCGGGTCGAGGGCGGCGAAGTGTACGGGCTTCTGGGTCCGAATGGCGCAGGAAAGACCACGACTCTGCGCATGCTGGCCACGCTGGCCGACCCCGACGAAGGTAGCATCGTCGTGGCGGGCGTCGACCGCCTCAAAGACCCGATAGGTACGCGAGAACGCCTGGCCTACGTGCCTGCAGAAGCCGGACTCCCCGAGAAGTTGACCCCCATGGAATGCGTGCGACTGTTCGCCCGAATCCAAGGGGTCTCAGATCCGGCGAAGGTGGCTGGAGCCCTGCTCGATCGCATGGGTTGCACACCGTATCTCGAGACTCCCTGTGGCGAACTCTCGACGGGTATGAAGCGGCGGGTGGTTCTGGCTCGCGCACTGGTCCACCAACCGAAAGTCCTTCTCCTCGACGAGCCGACCGACGGCCTCGACGTACCCGGCCGACGCGAGGTGCTCGCCCTCGTCCGCGAACAGGCCGAGCTCGGGCGCGCGATCATTCTGTCGTCCCACATCATGGGTGAGGTGGAGCGCGTGGTGGACCGGATCGGCATCATGAACAAGGGTCAACTCGCCGCCGAGGGCACCCTCCCCGAGATCCTCGAGAAGACGAACACGGCCACCCTCGACGACGCGTTCGTCGCCCTAGTCGGGGCGGAGGTGACGTGAATCGTCGCGTCGCCCTCGCGGTGGTTCTTCTCACGGCGACCTTGATTCGGCGCTTTCTCCGCGAGGGTTTCGTTCTCCGCTCGCTGGTGTGGCCCGCCGGTCTCGCGGCTGGAACGCTCCTGATGACCCTGCTCGTGGTCGCAATGGTGAAGGAATCCCAGTTCATCGGCGTCCCGGCAGACCTCGATCCGGCGCTGGTCGAGCGTCTCCAGGAGGAGGGCTGGACACCGAAGATCACCGATGATCTCGAGGCGACCATGCGGGCGCGACAGTCGTGGGCGGCGACCGACGGCACGGTGATGTGGCGAAACTGGCGTCCCGAGTCGCTGCGTCTGGAGTCGATTCTTCGGGAGCGAAAGGGCGCGAAGTGGCGGCCAGAAGCCGATGTGAAGATGCCCACCGCAAGTGAGGCCGCGCCCCAGGGCGCGCTGTTCACCAAGCTCGTCGCCATCCTCTTCACGCTGTATGGGGTGGTCTTCGGCCTGGGAATGGTCGCCCGGGATCGCGACGACGGCAGCCTCGAGGCCGAGCTCGCACTCCCCCTACCTCACTGGGTTGCGGGGGCGACGCGGTGGCTGGCCGCCACCAGCGTTCTATCGCTGTTCTTCTCGTTCAGCGTGGTCCTCTTCGACGCGATCATCGGCGTCGAGCAAGGCGGCGCCCTGATCAGACACGGGATCGCCGCCACCGGAGGCGCGACTGCGCTCGGTCTCATCGCAGTCGGGAAAGCGGGGATAAAGCAGGGTTTTTCTGGACCCCTCGCCGGTGGTTTGACAGGCGCCATGGGCGTGATGGGCGTCGGTCTCGCGATGCCTCAGGTGGGCAGCTACCTGCCGCTGGCATCGCTGTTCGCCGGCGGCAGCGGTTGGATTCCCGTCGCTATCGCCATGGGTCTCGGCGTCGTCGCAAGCGCGGTCTTCTCCTTTCGATCGGCAAGGAGCTAGATGCGACCCAGGCGGATCATCGCCATCGCGCAGCGCGATCTCGCCCAGGAGCTCAAGGGGCGCCGAGGATGGGTATTGCCGGCGATCATGGCCGGATTGCTGCTGCCGTTGAGTGGTGCCCCGGTGCCGGGAGCCAACCAGATCATCCAGAACCCGACCATCACCGTCTCGGGAGATGTACCCGAAGACGTCTTGGCCATCGACTTCGTTCAGGAGGTCGATGAGGGGCTGCTTTCCTTCCGCAGGGACGAGCAGGGCACCCTCCTGGTTCGCGGAATGCCCATTCATCCCCAGATCCGCGCCGCGCTGGACGGAGGGGAGCCCGCGGTCACCGTACAGGTCGCCCGCCGGGACGTCCGGCTGCCGAATCGATCGTTGCTGTTCGCACTCATCTCCGCGAGCACCCTCACGGGCGCCGTATCGGGATCCATCGCCGGAGAGCGGACGCACAAGACCCTGGTCGCCCTCCTGGCCGCTTCGATCACCCGCATGGAGCTCATCTGCGGAAAGGCCCTCGCGTGGGGCGGCATGGGCGCTGCAACGGCACTCCTCGCCGCGACGGTCTCCATCGTGCTCGGCCGCTTGGATGCCGGATGGTGGCTGCTTCCGCTCCCGACGGTGCCCATCGCGACAGTCGCTGTAGGCCTTTTCCTGGTGCGCCGAGCCAGCGATCTGATCGGGGGCACTACGGTCACCCTGCGCGTCCTGCCCGCAATGCTCGCGGCGCTCGGGTTGCTCGCGTCTTTCGTAGGCACGACTTCGCCTCTGGCCGCATCTGCGATTCCACTCGGCGGGGCGCTGATGACCGCGGGCAGCACCTGGGGCGGGCACGCGGGTCCAGCGCTGCTGTCCACGGCTTCGACATTGCTCACGACCGCGCTCTGTCTATGGCTCACGGCCCGGGATCTCGAAGAGTCGCCCGGCACATCGGTGCGACAACCCTGGGCCGCCGCCGCGGTCCTCCTCGGATTCCTGGCGGCCCTCGCGTGGTGGATTCCGATCATCGGCCCCATCTTGTGGACGGCCGCCGGAAATCCCCAGATCACCGAGCAACTGCCGGCCCGACCCGGCATCGCCGCCGGTGTCATGGGGCTGGGCCTCATGTCCATGGTGCGCGGGGCCCGAGCCCGCGACGCCGCCGAGGCGCTCTCCTTCCGCAATCCGATAGCTGGCACCTGGGGATGGGCGCTCTGGGTGGGCGTCGCCCTGGCCATCACGGCGTCGGTCTCGGGTCTGGTCCCCATGGCCGATGATCCACTCCTCGCCAGAGCCAGGCTGCGAATGGCGGACGGAATGGTACCGGTTTGGGCCGGTCCAACCTTGATGCTCGGGTCGATCCTCGCCGACGAGTTCCTGTTCCGCGGCTGGCTTCAGAAGACGGTTGGCGGCCCCACAGCGACCGTCATCTGGACAGTCGTCAAGGCGCCGTTCGACCCCATTCGGGGCCTCCTCACCGGGGGCATGCTGGCCATGCTCACCCACCGCGCTGGGGGATCGGTACTGCCGGCGATTCTGGCCCATGGCATCTGGGCGCTGCTGACCATTGCAGTGCCCGGAATCAATCCCTGGCTCGCCCTGATCATCGGCCTCGCGATGGTCGCCGCTATCAGGTGGATTCCGCCGCTACCGCAGGTTCGGACCGTCGAGCGCCGTCGTTCAGAGTGAGAGCACGTCCAGCGACCCACGCAGGATAAGAACGGCAAAACGTTGGAACCCCCTCCGCTCTCCCAGAGTGTCCTGAATCTGGGTAAGCCGTGCATCGACGACCGCCCGGGCCGCCGCATAGCTGCCTCTGTCCTCGGACAGCACGCCATCCATCAACTTCGACGTGAGCGCGAGCATCTTCACGGTCGCGACGAGATCGGTCTCCCCCGACACCGCCGCCTTGCGATTCGCTGCCTCGAAAACGCCGCGCGCATCCTCGACATTGCGCTCTTCGGCCTCGAGTGCGCCGAGGAAGGCGAGGAATACCAGTTCCTGGCGCCGCGCTCCCGATTCCACCGTCATACGCACCGCCCGACGGTAGTAGTCGGCCGCCTTGCCGCGCTCTCCCTTCAAGTGGTGGAGAAGCCCCAGATATCCGGTGTCATTGGCCTCTCCGCGGCGCGCACCGAGGGCGCGGTTGACCGCCATCGCCTGGAGGAGGAGCCGCCGCGAGGCGTCGTAGTCGCCGCGGTCGAGGGCGACGATTCCCAAGCTGGCCGTATGGGCGGCTTCCGTCCGCCGATCGCCTACTTCCATGGCCAGGCGCAGGCCCTCCTCGTACAGCTCGGTCGCTATCGCCACCCGACCGAGCCGGAACTCGAGGGCACCGAGATTCATGGCCATGATCCCCTGCAGCCGAACATCGCCGGTGTCTCGATGGATCTGGCGCGCCACGCCGTAGAGCTCTCGCGCCTCGTCCTCCCGCTCCATCCGCCTGTACAACAGGCCCAGGTTGCCGATGTACATGCCCTCGAAATGGCGCCCACCAATGCTCCTGAAGATCTCGATGGCCTTGTTGAGATCGACCTCGGCGCTGCGGTGTTCGCCCAACTCCATGCGCATGACGCCGAGGGTGCCGGTGGCGATGCCCTGTCTGAGCTTGTTCCCGACTTCCCTGAACAAATCGGCAGCAAGTTTCAGTTGTTCGATCGCCTCGTCGGGCGAGCCCGAGTCCCAGGAGACGAGGCCCGAGGTATTGGCGCACAAGGCGCGTCCATAGAGATCGGCCCATTTCTCGGCGATGCTGAGCCCTCGCTCGAGGTCGGCGCGTGCCGCAGGGAACCGCGACGCCATCCTCCACGTGTTGGCGCGAGCGGCGAAGATCTGGACCTGTAGAAGCGGATCGGCTCCGAGCACCGTGTCGCAGCGCCGCAAGACCTTGTCGAGGAGCTCGAGGTGAATCTC
>Ga0315336_1007279_pt1 | contig 10720 bp, 8 predicted proteins | sample ASW5metaG_FD_204512 | JGI IMG/M metagenome (GOLD analysis project Ga0315336, IMG submission 204512) | Ammonia-oxidizing marine archaeal communities from Monterey Bay, California, United States - ASW #5 | ecosystem: Environmental > Aquatic > Marine > Intertidal zone | place: USA: California... | reverse complement strand
TATTTTGATATTCATTTTTTTTTATACCATTCAATCGTTTTTAAAAGCCCTGATTTTAGTTTGTATTTTTTTTTAAATCCCAATTTTTTAATTTTTGTTATATCTGGACATCTATTTTTTGTACTACCTTTTGCAATCTTTTTTTTATTAATTGAAATTTTTTTATTAAAAAATTTTGAGATAATGTGAGCAAGTAAATTAATTTTTATTTTCTCTTCAGTACCAATATTATAAATATTTAGGTGTTTTCCTTTTTTAAGAATAAGATCAAAAGCATCTATAAAGTCATCAATATATATAAAGGATCTAGTTTCTTCACCCGTTCCAAGAATATTAAATCTTTTATTACCAAGTTTTTTAAATCTATTAATAAATTCGGGTATTACATGTTCATTACCCATATTTGGTCCATAAACATTATGAGGTCTAAATATCACTAATTTTTTAAAATATTTTTTCCCATAGTGAACTCCCATTAGTTCGGTCAATATTTTTCCACCACCATAAGAATATCTTGGATTAAATATGTCAGGTATTTTTAGAGTTTCGTTTTCATCTGTCGGAATTTTATTTGGTGTTTGATAAACTTCGGAACTTGATGCCAAATACAGTTCTTTTATATTATTTTCAATACAGCATTCCAAAACATTTAATATTCCTTTAACAGCAATATCTAAAATTTTTACAGGCTCTTTATAAAATATTTTTGTACCATTAACATATGCCAGGTGAACTACTGCATTGGTTTTTTTTAATGCTTTATTTAGAGCTTTTTTATCCCTTACATCTCCCTTTATAAATTTTACCTTGTTCTTAAAATCTTTAATTTTGCTTATACTTCCTCTAGAATTATTATCAAATATTTTTACATTATATTTTTTTTTAATTAAAAGCCTACTGATATTTGAACCAACAAATCCTGTTCCACCGGTAACCAGAAAAGTTTTTGTTTTCATAAGAATAAAAAAAGTTATATCTTTTTTTTAACATCCTGTGGACCTTTTTTTAACCAAGTAGTACCTAAACCATAAAAGTACCATTTTAAATATCCTGGTAACCATTTAAAAATTTTAAACCTACTAGATCCTTCACTTCTTTCTTCCCACTGTGCAGGAATTTCGAATATTTTCAGTTGTAAACGATTACACTTTGCAAGCAATTCCAAAGAATATGCAAAACCAACTTTAGATTCAATATCTACTGTATTTAATAGTTTCCGTGAAAATAATCTAAATCCATTACTAGCATCTTTTACTGGTATACTTGAAAGAGCATATAGAGTTGAAGAAGCAAGTCTTACTAAAATTGATTTAATTAAAGGACACCCTTTCATAGAACCACCCTTTATGAAACGGCTAGCTACAACAATGTGATTGTCATTTTTAAAAAAATTATACATTTGGTCTATTATATTAAAATTTAAGAAATCATCGGCTGGATAAACTATTACACATTCGGAGTTGCCATAATTCATACCTGTTTTTATAGCAGAACAAGGTCCTGTTAATAAATTTTTAACTAAATGTATTTCAAAATTAAATTGTTTAAAATTTTCTTTATAAAAAAAAATATTATCATCATCATGATCATAACAAAAAAGAACTCTGAATGGAGTTTCAATAAAAATCTTAAATTGATCAAGCAGTTTAATAACTTTATCTCCTTCGTTATAGATAGGAATGATAAGTTCTATTGGTACTTTATCCATATTTTTTTTTAATTTTTTTGAGTAAATTTAAATTCATAGAAGAATCTTTTGCTATTTGGAAATTTAAATTTTTCATTATATCGGCTCTATAACAAGGTTTTATTTTTGATTTAAATTTTTTATAATTTAAAAAATCTGATCTTCTTTTATCACCAATGTTAATTGTTCCAATAAAATTAGTTGATGAAATATTTTTTATTTCTTTTGTTAGTTTTTTTATTTCAATCATTGATGTAAAAATATCTTTGGCAGCAGTGTCATATATTATATTTTTTTTATCAAAAAATCTTGTTCTTATGATTATGAAGTTTTCTAAAATTTTTACCAGGTTTTCAGAGCAAAGTTTAGTCCAGCCATATACATTATATGGTTTTAATTTATCATATTCAGAATAATTACCCTTTGTAGAGGGGTAAACCCCATCTGTGGAAATATGAATTAATTTAATTTTTTTTTTGGAAGTACTTTCATGATGGATTATTTCTTCAACTAAATTTAACACTCCAGAAATATTTACTTTAATAGCTAATTTTGGTTTTTTTTCACATTCTTTCATTTTTGCTATTGCTGCACAATTAATAATTAAATCATAATTTTTTTTAAGTATTTTTCTAATACTTGATTTTCTAATTAGATTTAATTTTTTTTTGGGAGGAGAGTCTATCGATTTAAACAATTTTGATTTAATTATTGCAGAACCTAGTTTTCCTGATCCGCCGATTAATAAAACTTTTTTATTTATTCTCAACCAAACCCCAAATATCAACGACTGTTTTATTTTTTTTTATTTTTAATCTTTTGTAAGCCTTATGTGGAGTAGCTAAAATTATTATGTCCGATTTTTTAACTAAATCATTTTTGGATATATTTTTTTTATTCTTATAAAATTCATCAGATTGTAAGGTTTTAATTTTTTTTAATTCTAAGAGCTTAACTAATTTTATAGATAAAGAATCTCTAATATCATCTGTTTCAGCTTTAAATGTTAATCCAAGTACTCCAACAGTTTTTTTTCTTAGATCAAATTTTTTTTGTAATTTTTTAATTATAAATATAGGTATGCCTTCATTAACTGACATCGCAGCATGTCCTAATTTAAATCTATGATTGTAAAATGATGATAGTTGCATAGTATCTTTTAAAAGGCATGGACCAGCTGTAAATCCCGATTCAGGTATATTTGCATTTCTCATATAACCTTCTCTCATAATATTCCTAATTTTAAAAAAATTCAGATTTTGATTTTGACAAATCATGTAAAACTGATTTGATATTGCAAAATTAATGTATCTGTATGCATTAGAAAATAATTTTATAAGTTCTGCTTCAATAACCTCTGTATAAATTATCTTCTTGCAGATTGTTTTAAAAAGTTTTCCCGATTCCAATATTGCTTTTTTACTTTTTCCAGAAACTAACTGAGGTAATTTTGGAAGTTCAACAATGGATTTTCCTTGGACAATTCTTTCTGGACAATAGCTTAAATTTTTACATTTTTTTTCAATTATTTTATAAACTTTTTCACAAATACCAGGGTATATCGAACTTCTAATTATTACAATTTGATCTTTTTTTATTTTTTTTTTTAATTGATGAAAAAAATTGATAAATGGTTTTAAATTTGGATTAAGTTGATTAGTTATTGGTGTACTAATACAGATAATTATATATTTACTTTTCGATATTTCATTAATTTGATCTGTTGCATAAATTCTCTTTTTTTTTCTCATGTCAGTTAATAATTTTTTACTATTTTCTTCCAAAAATGGGACCTCCCCATTATTAATTTTTTTTATATTATTTTTATTTTTATCAATAAGAGAAACTTTAAAACCTTTCGAGCCAAGGATAAGACCCAAGGGAAAACCAATATGCCCTGCGCCACCTATTATGGAAATATTTCTTTTAGTACTCATAGGAAAAAGGTATTACAATAATTAATTATAAATAAAAATACAAAATTATGAAGCAAAAATCAAAAACTATAAGTAAATGTCAAATATCAGGCATTGAAGATTTAAAATCCATTATATCTATTGGGTATTTACCACCAGTAAATAGGCTAAAAAAAATCAATAACTTATTAATGGAGGATATTTTTTTTCCATCTGAATTAGTTTATTCAAAAAGTTCAGATCTGGTACAATTAAATACAATAGTTGATAAGAAAATACTTTTTCCAAATGAATATCCTTATACCAGCAGTACAACAAAAATTTTAAGAGAAAACTTTAAAGAATTATATCAAGATTGTAAAAAAATTATTAACATTTCATCTAAAGATCTTGTAATTGACATAGGTTCAAATGACGGCAATCTGTTAAATAATTTTAAAAATAATCATAGAGTTTTGGGCATAACACCAGAAAAAATTGGGAAAATAGCAATTAAAAAAGGTATCCCAACTCTAATAAAATACTTTGACCAATCTACCACAAATTTAGTTTTAAAAAAATATGGTAAAGCAAAAGTTGTTACAGCAACCAATGTTTTTGCTCATATAGAAAATGTTCAAAAACTAATGAAGAATATTTTAAAAATTCTTGATAAAGATGGAATATTTTTATCTGAATCTCACTACTTAGTGTCTTTAATTAAAACAGTACAGTATGATACAATATATCATGAACATTTAAGATACTATTCACTTAAAAGTCTTAATTATTTATTTAAGAAATACAATTTAGAAATAATTCATGCTAAAAAAATTAATACTCACGGTGGCTCAATTAGAGTTTATGCTGCTCATAAAAATAAATTTAAAATTAATTCAAGTGTAAAAAAAATTTTAAAGTTTGAAAAAAATTATCTTAATTGGAAAACTTTTAAAGGATTTAGAAAAAAAGTTGTCAAGTCTAAATTAAATCTTTATTCTATTTTAAAAAAACTTAAGGAAAAAAACAAAAAGATTTATGGAATAGGTGCTCCGTCTAGAGCCAGTACGTTAATAAATTATGTTGGCCTTGATGAAAATATTATTGACTGTGTATTAGAAATCGATGGATCTTATAAAATAGGAAATTATATTCCTGGAAAAAAAATACCAATACTTTCTGAAAAAAAACTTTATAAAGAACCACCAGATTTTGTTATATTATTTTCATGGCATATAGCTTCTGAATTGAAAGCTAATCTTAAAAAAAAAGGTTTTAAAGGAAAGTTTATTATTCCATTGCCTGATCCAAGGATAGAAAGTTAACATTAAATAAATTTCAAAAAAAAATAAAAAATTAATTTTTGTTTGATAAATAATAATAAAATGCTGCAATATGTGAAGCACTATTAAATTTGCCAATTTTTATTAATTGAATAATCTTTTTTTTGTCACAATAGATTATCTTAATGCCTCTTTCTGGTTTTGTTATTTTTTTAAGTTTGTTTGAATAATAACAAGTCATGTATTTACTTAATCTTCCAGGTTCAGGATATAATGTTAATAATTTTTTTGGTTTTATTAAAGATTTGTACCCCGTTTCCTCAAGTAATTCTCTAGAAGCGCTTTCAACTGGCTTTTCTTCTTTATCAACCCAACCACTAGGAAATTCATAATTCCTCTTGTTTATTGGCTCTCTTTTTTGACAAACTAAAATAAATTTTTTATTTTTTAATTTGGGTATGGTCATTACATTGTCAGGATCTTTAATGTAGTGATAAAATTCTTTTTTTTTATATTTTTTATTAATAAGAAATATTCTTGAAGATAAATGTATTTTTTTTTTCATTTTTATTTTATTATTAATTCAAAATTTTTTTGTTAAGAATTAGGTATTTTTTCTTTGAATTTTCTTTTTGCTTTTCATAGTATATTTTAACCATGTCATTAAGCTTGAAACTATCTTTATTCAAATAAAAAAATGGATTTTTTATTAGATTGTAGTTGTACTTAATATATTCATGATTAATTCTATTCAAGTTTTTTGAAATAAAAATCAATGCGGTCAAAATTACCAGAAAATATACTTTTTTTTTAAATAAAATTGAATTTGATTGAAATTTTTCTAAAAATAAAGAAATTGGAATGAAAACCATTAAAGCTACAATTGTATATCCACCATATCTTAAAGCAGGATGATTATAAAACCATTCAAGAAAAAGGATTAAAATTGAAAAATAAAATAAAATATACTTTCTTTTATGTAATTTTATTTTTTTACTCTTATATGTAAATACTAGGAATCCAATTGTACAAATTACAATTAATACTAATATATTATCTGTAACTTTTGTAAAAAAGTAAATTTTTATCCAGTTATTTAACCAATTTAATTTTGAAATATATATTTCTGGATTTTCTACTCTAAAATTTGGAGTTGCTCCAGCTTTAGACCATTGTTCATACCATAATTTCATTTGATCAACATTATCAATAGGAATAGACCAACTAAATTGCTCAAAACATGTAAAACTTGCTGGATAAACTAAACATCCAGTATTAGAAAATATTGTAAAAATTGATAAAAAAATTCCAATAATAAATATATATATTGATGAATTTTTAAAAACTGTTTTTAAAAAAGATTTATGAAATAAAAATTTCTTCATTTCAAAAATCCAAATTAAAAGTATAAAAAAATAAATTAAATAAAAATTTTTTAGAGAAATTATTATAAAAAATAAAATTATTAGTTTTGAAAAATATACATTTAACAAATTAGGATTGTTGTAATTATCCAAAAAATTAACACTTTTAAGATAGTAGATTGCCATGATAAAGATTAATATTAGCGCCGATCTATCCGTCCCATGTTCAGCAATTCTGTAAAATGATGTATTTACATAAATAAAACTTAGTAAAGATAAAAATAGTATAAAATTATATTTTTTTCTAAAAAGATGTTTTTTAATAATATTTATAAAGATTAAATTAGAAAAACCCAAGATATAAAGAGCTCCGCTATTCATTAAAAAATATTTAATTCCTGGTAAATAAAATAAAGAGTTTAAATAAAATATTGATGATGGTGTTCTAAATCCATGATTAAGCTGTCCCAATCCAAATATTTTTTCAAAATTAGTTAATATTAAAGTATAAGGAAAATGATAATAAAAAAAATCATCATGATTTTTATGCATTAGAATTCCAATAAATAAAACTGAGAAAACAAAAAATATTAAAAGATTTTGCTTGAATTTTTTATCAAAATTTTTTCTTAAATCATAAATAAAAATCAATAATCCAAATAGTATAATAATTGAATTGTGTAAATAATTATGCGCAGTAAAAAAATTTGTTATATAAGATAGAACAATCAAAAAAGCTATTCCATTTATTCCATCAAATTCATTATCTTGATTATTTGAATTAAATAATGCAACCAATTTTCCATAGCCTAAGATTGAAAATAAAACAGTAAAGTAAAAAAAAAATAAAATAAAAATTTGACTCATATATTAATTATTAGATACCTCTATACTTTCGGCTAAAATTCCTAACTTTCTGGCATCAGGAGATGCTAGTAATTCTAATGGTGTCACAGGGTTATCAATTATAAATTTAATATGAATAATATTTTCTTTGGTTATATTTTTGTTTAAATTTATAAATATTGACTCTTCTTTTAAATCATTAATACTTTTTAAAGTAAATTTTTTAGATAAATTATCATTTATATTAATTGTAAAATTTATTGGTTCATTTTTTTTTGTAATTATAGAGTTTAATTTAATTCTAATTAGTGAATTGTCATTGACGTTTTCATCTAATCTAAAAAGAAGATTTGAAGTATTTCCCTCCGTCCATAGACCCTTTTTTGAAAATCCAAGATTATGTGTCCATCCTAATCCATGAATTGAATTGCTATTATTAAAATCTAAATACATTTTGTTATTTACCTTTAAGACAATAGGGTTATATTTTTCTAACTGAATTTTATCGTATTCAGTCATTTGATTACGGTTACCAGCGATTGCAAGCCAAGTTTTATTTTTTAAAAAGAAACCAACATCTTTATCTTTAAAAAGATATTTTAAATTTCTTAAGTGATTAAAATTATCAATTGCAAAAATAACATTCCTTGGCATTTGTTTTTTGTTAAATGTATTGTACAAATTTGATCTAGATATAGACGCTTGTTTTCTATTATATCTCCCATGAATTGATATATCTGTTTTTTTAATATTTTTTAATAATAAAACTTCTCTCAATTCTAAAAGAAATTTTGATTGATTATGAAGATAAGTAGTACGTAATGTTGGATTTTTTTTTGTTAAATTATTCCAAAAAGAATAATTATTTAATTTCTTTTCAATTACGAAAGCATTAGAATTAAAATGTCTTTTTAAGCCAGGATAAATATCCATTAGTTGAAAAACAAATATTAAAACTAAAATACAAACAGCATTTTTTTTTGAAAATTTTTTATATATTAATATTATAGAAAATAAAAAAATAAGATAATAAACTGGCCAAATCAGTCTTCCCGATGCCCGAACAGTACTTAATAATCCATAAAATATTTTTGGAAGTTCAAAATTTAATATTATATTATTAAATAAATGAACTTTATTTGTTATGGCTATAACTAAAAAAACCAATATAATTAAAAGAAAAGGAAAAAAATTTTTATTTTTAATAAAATTTTTATAATCAGTAATAAAAATAATAGTTATAAAAATTAAAAAAAAAATACCACCCAATCCCAAATAGGCAAAACCTTCATGGGGCATTACTGTTGTGCTAGGTAGGAAAAATGACCAATTTATATTACCATTAACAACACTTGTTTCATGAATAAATATACTAGCTATATCCAAAGCGTAATTACCATATCCATATGCAAGTGCATCTGTAAATGGTACATCAAAATATCCAATGATAAACATTGTAAGAGTCAACGATATCAAGACCAGGATTACTTTTTTATATATTTTTTTTTTATACAAATTAATTTTTAAATTATTTAAGAGAAATATAAAAAATATTACTGATAATATGACTGTAAAATAAAAATGTATTAATGCAGAAATAGAAATAAGTGCAGCCCAATAAATATCTTTATTTAAAAAGTTTTTTTTCGTTTCTATATAAAAACCCATTAAAATTAACCAATGTGCACATAGTGATAAGTGAAAACTTAATCGATTAATTAAAATTGGTGATAAAAGAAAAAATAATGCCCCAATAATTGCAAATAATAAGTTTTCAGTCTGACTATAAATGATTAGATAAGCAATATAAGATTGAAGGAAAAAGCAGATAAAAATCCATAAACCAAAATAATGAAAATTATCTGGAAATATACCTGCAAACAATTTAAAAATGATTGCCATTATTGGAACTGAACCTGAAAATGCAATCCCGCTTCCAATATCCATACCGTAATTGGGGTTATTGCCTAATGGAAATCTCCAAATATCATCTTTAAAAAATTTCCAAGAAATTATATCTGTACTTACATCATGAGCAGCCAACCACTCAGTACTTACAAATGACAAATTATTAATGCCTAAAATATATATAGTTAGTATTAGAGATAAAATGCTAAAAAATTGTATAATTAGGATGTTTTTATATTTCATTTTTAAAAAGAAACTTGCAAAATAATATTTTTAGTGAATAATTAGACAATAGATATACTAAATTTAAACAATTAAAATAGACAATGAATATTTCTTCATTAATTACTAAAGTTAATAATTCTTTTAAAATAGGGCAAGCGAAAAATCAACCAACCACTGAGAAATTTATAAATAGGGGTTTTGCTCCTCAAAATAACAAAATGGACATTTTATTTATTAATCCTCCATCTACAATAGCAGAAAGATATGGAAAAGAAGATATGGGAGAAGTGGGAGGAGATCTAATCCCCTTAGGAATTGCTAGTCTTGCAGCTTATGTTAGGGAGAAAGGATATGGAGTTGGTGTTTTAGATTGTCCAACTTTGAGAATTGATAATGAAAAAGTTTATGAAATTATTCTTGAAAAAGATCCAGCTATTATAGGTTTTTCAACGACAACTTATTCACTTTCTAGAGCAACAGAATTAGCTAAAAAAGTTAGAGAAAAACTTCCAAATAAACTAATTGTAATAGGCGGCTCACATGCAAATGTTGCAGGAATTGAAACAGCTAATGATTATAATGTTTTTGATATCATTGCATACGGCTTAGATGGAGAATACATAGCCCACGACATTGTAAAAAAATTTAAAGAAAAAAAATATAATAGAGAAGCATTTATTTCAGATTCTGAAATATTAAAAAATATAAAAGGTATTATTTATAAAAAAGATGGAAAGGTGGTTAAAAATCTACCAAGAGAAAATATAAAAAATTTAGACGATCTACCTTTGCCGGCAAGAGACCTGTTTCCAATGGAGAAATATATACCATTGCCTAATCAATATAAAAAACTCCCATTGACGAATATGGTGGTTATTAGAGGTTGTCCATATTTTTGTTCTTTTTGCGATCAAGCTGGAACTGGCGCGAGAAGAAGAAGTCCTCAAAAAGTAATAGAGGAAATAAAAGAATGTGCTGAAAGATATGGCATAAAAGAAATATCTTTTTGGGATGATACAATGAGTTATCATAAAAAATGGATGAAAGAGTTTTTAGATTTATTAATTAAGGAAGATTTAGATTTAGTTTGGTCTTGTTATGCAGCAGTCAATACGGTTGATAAGGAACTACTGCAATTGATGCGTAAGGCTGGGTGTTGGAATATTTTTTATGGATATGAAACAGCGGTCGAGAAATTAGCAGAAAATATACTGACAAATAGAAAAAATAAAAATTTCGAAAAAATGAAAGAAGTAGCGAAGTGGACCAAAGAAGCTGGTATTGAGGTTAGAGGATCGTTTTTAATTGGTTTACCAGGAGAAACACCTGAGCTAGCAAAACAAACAGTTCAAAATGCTATTGAGCTCGATCCTGACTATGCTCAATTTACTTTAGTTTGTCCTTATCCTGGAACTAAATTAGCAACAGAAATAGAAGCAGGAAAGTGGGGAAAATTTATTACTAGGGATTTAGAGGAATATCAATGCTGGAATGTTACATGGTTACCAGATG